>Ga0316611_1000290_pt1 | contig 18570 bp, 19 predicted proteins | sample MIS2016202_MG_FD_207675 | JGI IMG/M metagenome (GOLD analysis project Ga0316611, IMG submission 207675) | Microbial mat bacterial communities from Middle Island sinkhole, Lake Huron, Michigan, United States - MIS.2016.202 | ecosystem: Environmental > Aquatic > Freshwater > Lake > Sediment... | reverse complement strand
CCAAAGGACAAACTCCCGAAACGCTTTACATTGGTTGCAGCGACAGCCGTGTAACCGCCGAAGACCTTATGGGTGCCAATCCTGGCGAAGTTTTCATTCACAGAAATGTGGCCAATATGGTTATTTCTATCGACCTCAATGTAATGTCGGTTTTAAATTATGCAGTACGCCATTTAAAAGTAAAAAACATTGTAGTTTGTGGGCATTACGAATGTGGTGGCGTAAAAGCTGCCATGCAATCGGCCGATTTAGGCATACTTAATCCGTGGCTTAGAAATATTCGAGATGTGTATCGCTTACATATCAAAGAGTTAGACGCCATCGAAGACAATGCAAAACGCTACAACCGTCTCATCGAACTCAATGTACAAGAGCAATGCATCAACCTCATCAAAACCGCTGCAGTTCAACAAGCGTATAAAGAAAGAGGACTCAATGTGTACGGCTGGGTGTTCGATATCCACACCGGAAAATTAATAGATTTAAAAATAGATTTTCCAAAAGAATTAGAACAAATAATGAAAATTTATAAGTTAGAGTAAAAACAAATTCCTTAAGAAGTTTTTACACGCAGATTTAAACAGATTTTTTCTAAGAAAATCAGCTGGAAAATATTTCTACGAATCTTTTAAAAAACAAAATATGAACATCACCATCATAGGCACCGGAAACGTAGGCGGAGCCTTAGCCAAACGCCTATCCGAAAAACATACCATTACACTTGGCGTAAGAAACACAGAAGATTTTAAAGGAAAAGAACTCTTGTCATTTTCCCAAAATATCAAAGCAAAAACCATTGAAGAAGCAGTGATAACTGCAGAAGTAATTATTATTTCTGTTCCTGCACAATATGCGGCTGAAACTGCTAAAAGTTTAGGCGATGTATCGGGCAAAATTATCATCGATACCATGAACGCTGTGTTTATGAAACCCGAAGGTTATACCAACACCGCCGATGCTATCTTGGCCAATTGCAACACCACCGATGTCGTAAAATGTTTCAACACCACAGGTTTTGAAAACATGCTCAATCCAATTTATAACGGCGAAGGCATTGATATGTTTACCGCAGGCAACAGCGAAAAAGGCATTGAAATTTCCACACAATTAGCCAACGAAATTGGTTTTGAAAACGTGTATCATTTTGGAGGCAACGATAAATTCGGTTTAATAGAACAATTTGCTATGTGCTGGATAAACTTGGCAATTCTGCAAAAACAAGGAAGAGATTTGGCGTTTAAAGTTGTAAGGAGGTAATTTCAGAAAAATATTTTAAAACAATACCAATTATACATAAAAATAGTCTAAAGAGGCAAGGTTATTCTATATGTATAATTGGTATAAAACATTTTTAGTAAAAAAGGTTAATCTCTACTTGATAATTTAGATAATAATCGTAAAAATTCAATGTATAACCAAACTAAAGTTACCATCAATCCCATAGCACCATACCATTCCATATATTTTGGCATTTTTTCTTGTGCTCCTTTTTCAATTTGATCAAAATCTAAAAATAGGTTTAAAGCTGCAATTACAATAACAAAAACGCTAATTCCAATACTCATCATCGAATTTCCATAATGTACTGGTTGAAAACTTGTAAACATAGACAACAACCAAGAAAATAAATAGTAAACAGCAATAGCCAAGGTTGCAGCAATTACAATTGATTTGAATTTTTCGGTAACTTTTACAATATTATATTTGTATAAAGCAAAACAAACTATGAAGGTAACAAACGTTCCGCCAACAGCTTGAATGACAATTCCAGGATAACTTGCTTCAAAAAAAGCAGAAATTCCACCTATAAATAATCCTTCAAACAAGGCATATGCTGGAGCTAAATAAGTAGAAAGATGCGGTTTAAAAGATGATATTAACACTAAAACTAAACCAACAATAGCTCCGCCAATAGTCAAAATTATTGGATTATAACCATTAAAAGCCATAGTCCAAGTTACAAAAGCACTTGCTATTAAAAGAAATAATAAAATAAAACTTTTGTTGATAGTTCCAGAAACGGTCATTTCCTCATTATAGTCAATAACACTAACGTTTTGATTTGAAGCAGAGGTGTTTGTAAAAGATTTAGTTCTAAAAAAAGGGTTTTTTGATTCCATTTTGCATTAAATTTTTGTTTTTCAAATGTACTTTTTCTTTTTATAATTTAAAAGAATTATCAAAATATTTAACATTTTTGATAATCCTTAAAATTTTTTATTACTGTAGGAAATTGTAAAATCTATTCTATTTCAGATATTCTCAAGGTATTTACCATTCCTTTAGCAATTACAGGCATGGCTGCAAGATTGATAAGTATATCGCCTTTTTTTACATATCCATTTTCTTTAGCAATTTGGTTTATATCTTCTACGGTGTCATCTGTACTTACAAATTTATTATAGAAAAAGGCATTTACTCCCCAAAGTAAGTTTAATTGTGTTAAAATTCTTCGATTAGAAGTATAAACTAAAATATGTGACGATGGACGCCAAGCAGAAATCTGAAAGGCAGTATAACCACTATTTGTTAAAGTTGAAATTGCTTTTGCTTTAATTTCATTTGCCATATACGCTGCATGATAGCAAATAGACTTGGTAATAAAACGTTTTGTTCTAACTTGCGGTGCCGTTAATGGTACTTGAATTAGTGGAGAATCTTCTACTGCTTCAATAATTTGAGTCATTTTTTCAATTACTTGAACTGGATAATTTCCAACAGAGGTTTCTCCTGACAACATTACAGCGTCAGCACCATCCATTACCGAGTTAGCAACGTCGTTTACTTCGGCTCTTGTTGGTGTTAAACTTGTAATCATCGTTTCCATCATTTGTGTTGCCACAATAACCGGAATTCGAGCTGTTTTAGCTCTATGAATTAATTTTTTTTGAATTAAAGGCACTTCGTGAGCAGGGATTTCAACACCCAAATCGCCTCGAGCTACCATTAAACCATCGCAGAAAGCAACAATTTTATCAATGTTTTCAACGGCTTCAGGTTTTTCAATTTTAGCTATAATTGGAATTTTATGTTCGGAGTGTTTTGAAATTAAATCTTGTAATTCTTCCAAATCGGCTGGAGTTCTAACAAAAGATAGTGCTATCCAATCTACTTCTTGTTCAATGGCAAAAATAGCATCTTTGATGTCTTTTTTGGTGAGCGCAGGAAGCGATACTTTGGTGTTTGGCAGGTTAACTCCTTTTTTGGATTTCAAAGGGCCACCTTGAATTACTTTACATTTTACTTCGGTAGTTCCGTTGGTTTCTATAGCTTCAAACATTAATTTTCCGTCATCCAAAAGAATTTTTTCACCTGGATTGACATCTTTTGGAAATTCTTTGTAGTTCATGTAAACACGCTCTTTTGTTCCTGGAATGTCTTCTGCTGTTTGAAATGTAATAATATCACCTGGATTTACAACAACATCTTCACTCATTACTCCAACTCGAAGTTTAGGTCCTTGTAAATCGGCAAGAATTGCTGTGGTGTAATTATTTTCAGCATTTAACTCTCTAATAATATTGATTCGTTGTTTTACATCGGCATAATCAGCATGAGAAAAGTTAATTCTAAATACATTTACTCCTGCATCAATCATATTTTTAATGACTTCTTTTGAGCTACAGGCTGGACCTAAGGTGGCTACAATTTTCGTCTTTTTTATTGTTAGCATTTTTATAAAATTAAATTGTTTTTTGACTTCATTTTTTCAGAATTGATTGAAAATACCATTTTTATATTTTCAATTTTATTAATTTTTGAAACTATTTCGCTTTTTTTTATTTGTTGTTCTGCATTTTCAATTTTAAGAAAATAATCTACCTTTTTGTATTCTGAAAGTAAATAAGTATTTATCGAAAATTTAGTATTATAACCTGAAAACAAATCTTGACTACTGTTGCTTTTCTCTATTTCAATTTTATTTTTATTTTGAATTAAATTCCAAGATACAAAATTTATTTTGTCTTCGAATGTAAACCTTGTAAATAAAGTATTTCCTTCTTTATCTATCAATTCAACATCGTTTTTATTCTTTCCTAAAAAAATGTCAAGATTCAGATTTAAAAAATATGCTAATCGATAATCTTCTAATGGTGTAATAATAGCAATAATTATAAAATCTTCCTCTTCAAATTCTTCAATAGTTAGTTTAAGATTAGCCATATTGTGCCAAAATAATTTGTAAATATAGAGTTTATTAAAATTTTATACACTACAACAGCATTAGATTAACTAATTTTTTATAAACGAAAACGATATAGTTGTAATAATTAAAAATTATTTTTATTGATTTTTTGTTGAAATGCAAAATAGGCACGTTTGGCGGCAATTTCTTCTGCTTTCTTTTTTGATGTTGCCCTCGATTTTGCTATAATTTTATTATTAATGCTTAATTTTACACCAAAATAACGTTGCTTTTCGTTGGAATTATCGTCAAAAACATCAAAACTAAATTGCATTTTTTCTTTTTGACACCATTCAATAACTAAGCTTTTGTAGCTAATTACTTTTCCTTCTAATTTAGCGATGTTAACATAAGGAAGAATGACACTTTTTTGAATAAATTGTTCGCAACCAATATATCCTTTGTCTAAAAAAATAGCACCGACTAATGCTTCAAAAATATTTCCATGAATATTTTCTCCAAAATGAGCCGAAGGTACTTTGCTATTAACATAATTTATTAGATTCAAATTTTTTCCAAGTTCATTCAAATGCTCTCGACTGACAATTTTGGAACGCATTTTTGTTAAATAACCTTCGTCTCCAAGTGGTGCTTCTTTGTATAAATAGGCTGCAATTACAGAACTTAGCATGGAATCTCCTAAAAATTCTAATCGTTCATAATTTAATGGATTTCCGTTGTCGTCGGTAGTATTAGAAGAACGATGCGTAAAGGCTTTTTCGTAAAATTTTATGTTAATTGGTTTAAAACCAATAATTTTTTCAACTACAATAAAAAAATTCCCGTCTTCGACAGAACGGGAATTTCGGTTAAATATTTTTTTAAGTAATCTCATGAAAACTTATTCTTCTAATTTTTTAAATAACACACATGCATTGTGTCCGCCAAATCCAAAAGTGTTACTCATAGCCACTTTTATTTCTCTTTTTTGAGCTTTGTTTAGTGTCAAATTTAAAGACGGGTCAATAGTTGGATCAACAACAGAATGATTAATTGTTGGTGGAACAATTCCATATTTCATGGCTAAAATTACAGCAATAGCTTCAATAGCACCCGCAGCACCAAGTAAATGTCCTGTCATAGATTTTGTTGAATTGATATTGATGTTTTTAGCATGTGCTCCAAATACATGACTTATAGCTTTTAATTCGGCAACGTCGCCAAGAGGTGTTGATGTTCCGTGTGTATTGATATGATCTACCATATCTGGAGTCATTCCTGCATCACGCAAGGTGTTTTCCATTACAGCAATAACGCCAATTCCTTCTGGATGTGGAGCGGTTAAGTGGTAGGCATCAGATGACATTCCACCACCTCCAATTTCACAATAAATTTTGGCTCCTCGAGCTTTAGCGTGTTCATATTCTTCTAAAACGATGGCACCAGAACCTTCTCCAAGCACAAATCCGTCTCGAGTGGCATCAAATGGACGCGAAGCGGTTTCTGGACTTTCATTTCTAGTTGATAAAGCGTGCATCGAATTAAATCCTCCCATACCAGCAATGGTTACAGCAGCTTCAGAGCCACCAGTGATAATTACATCACATACACCTAATCGGATATAATTAAAAGCATCAATCATTGCATTAGCAGAAGATGCACAGGCAGAAACAGTTGTATAATTTGGACCCATATATCCATTTCTCATAGAAATATGTGCGGGTGCAATATCGGCTATCATTTTTGGAATAAAAAATGGATTGAATTTTGGGGTTCCATCGCCTTTGGCATAATATATAACTTCTTCTTGAAAAGTTTCTAATCCGCCTATTCCAGCACCCCAAATTACACCAACTCTATGTTTGTTTACGTTGTCATGTGTAATTCCAGCATCTTTTATAGCTTCGTCGCTTGATGCTATGGCATAGTGTGAGAATTTATCTAATCGACGTGACTCTTTTCGATCCATATATTCTTCAATGTTGAAGTTTTTTACTTGACAAGCAAATTTTGTTTTGTGCTTTTCAGTATCATAATATGTTATCGGAGCAGCACCACTTCTACCATTTATCAATCCATCCCAATATTCTTGAATGGAATTTCCAATGGGTGTTAGAGCTCCAAGACCCGTTACAACAACACGTTTTAATTGCATATTTTTTAATTAAATATATTTTAAACAAATAATACCCTGTTTTCTTTATATTTTTTAACTTAAAGAGTCCAGGGTATTTCAATATAGTCCGATTGATTATCAACCAATGATGGTCCTTTTTATAAAATAATAAAAACCCGTACACTTTTATAGCATACGGGTTCTATTTTATTATTTTTTTGCTTCTTCGATGTAAGAGATAGCTTGACCAACTGTAGCAATGTTTTCTGCTTGGTCGTCTGGAATTTGAATATCAAATTCTTTTTCGAACTCCATGATAAGCTCAACAGTGTCTAATGAATCTGCTCCTAAATCGTTTGTGAAGCTTGCTTCTGTTACAACTTCATTTTCGTCAACTCCTAATTTGTCTACGATAATAGCTTTAACTCTTGATGCAATGTCTGACATAATTTTTAATTTTTAATTTTAATTGTTGGCAAAAATATAAAACTTTATTTTAAAACCAGCTTTTAGTTAATAAATGTGAATACGAAATTATAAAAAAAAATTTATACTGTACTCTTTTTTATAAATTATTATTGTTCCATTCTCATTTTTTCTTCTCCCTATTCAAATCGTCGGCAACTTTTTCTAGCTCTAAATACCAATCTTCGCCAAACTTTCTAATAAGTGCTTCTTTTACAAATTGATAAATGGGAACCTGAAGTTCTTTTCCAAGTAAACAAGCATCATCACAAATATCCCAACGATCATAATTGACGGCTGCAAATTCAGTAAAATCTTTTACTCTAATGGGGTATAGATGACAAGATATGGGTTTTTTCCATGATATTTTTCCTTGATTGTAGGCTTGTTCAATTCCGCATAGAGCAGTTTTTCTGTCAAAAATTACGTAGGCACAATCTTTATTGTTTATTAATGGTGTTTCAAAATCTTGGTCTGTTCCTTTTATCCATGTTCCTAATTTTTCAATGCTTTCGATTCCTTCTTTTCGTAAAAATGGTTTTACTTGTGTATAAATTTGGTCCAATATTTTTGTTTCTTCTTCGCTTAAAGGTGCTCCTGCATCGCCATCAACACAGCATGAACCGTGGCATGCAGAGAGATTACACACAAAGTCTTTTTCTAAAATATCTTCCGAAACTATAGTTTTTCCTAACTGAAACATTCTTAAAATTTTATTATATGAAAACTTTTAATGAATCATTTTTTATTACAAAATGAACTTTTAGAGGTTATCTTAAATTTCGGCTAAGGTACAAATGATTTTTTGGTTTTAAATTAAATTCAAAAATTAACGTATCCTGTTGATGCAAACCGTTTAGAAAAGAAGTAATATTGCACTTTAAAATTGAGGGATTATGATTGGATTAGATTTTAAAGAAATTGCAACTACAAGTATGGTGCTTTTTGCAGTGATTGATATTGTTGGAACTATTCCAATTATTGTGGAATTACGACAAAAATTTGGTCATATCGAATCGGAAAAAGCTTCGCTTGTAGCAGGTATTATTATGATTGTTTTTTTATTTGTTGGAAAAGAATTATTGAAACTTATTGGAATTGATGTTCACTCGTTTGCTGTAGCGGGTTCATTTGTGTTGTTTTTTTTAGCTTTAGAGATGATTTTAGGAATTCGAATATATAAAGACGAAACCAATTCGTCAGCATCCATTGTTCCGCTTGCTTTTCCATTGATTGCTGGTGCTGGAACGATGACTACTTTACTTTCTTTACGCTCTCAGTTTGAAACTATAAATATTATTATTGCTATAGTTTTAAACATTATTTTAGTTTATGCTGTTTTAAAATCGTCTGCCAAAATTGAAAAATTTTTAGGAAAAAACGGGCTCGGAGTTATTAGAAAAACATTTGGTGTGGTGCTACTTGCTATAGCTGTTAAATTATTTGCAGCCAATGTTAAAGGATTGTTTGTATAATCAAATAATTATTATTTTTGCTTCAAAATATTTATGATGAAAATTTTTACTACTCTATTGATAATTGCTGCTGTTGGATTAATTATTTTCAACTTCACAAAACTTGATTTTCAAAACCCAATTGAAGGTGATAGTTTGATTGCTTTAGTTGGAATTGTTGCTGCTTTTTGTGCTGTTTTGATTCTTTTAATCTTTAAAGTTTCTAAAAAAATTGAAGAAAAAATAAAAAATCAATAACCCGATTAAATTCAATAAATTCAACTTTATTAGTATTGGTATTTGGAACTTTACACTTTTAATTTTTAAAATTTATGTTTGATGTATTAATTATTGGTGGTGGTGTTTCTGGAGTTTCTTGTGCTTTAGTTTTAGGTTCTGCACACCAAAAATCGTTTGCTCAAGATAAAAAAATTGGAATTATTGCTCATCAAAAAACTTCCGCTTTGCAAGAAGCACTTTTCAATAATGCCTACGGAATTACTAGCGGAAAATTAGGTTCTGAACTTTTGACCGAAAGTTTGGAACAACTTCAAGGTTTATATCCACATATAAATTTAATTGAAGATGAAAAAGTTATAAAAATTGAAGGTCTTTATCCTAATTTTAATGTAATTACAAACAAAAACTCATACAAAACCAAGAACATTATCGTTGGAATTGGAGCCGCAAATACTTTTTCAATAGAAGGTTTGATGGAATATATTGAACCTCATCAAAAAGCTGCAGTTGAAAAACATCGCATCCAACTGAAAAATGTTGACCATAAAGTTACTGAAGGAATTTTTGTTGTTGGAACACTTGCTGGACACAGAAGTCAACTGTCCATTGCAGCTGGAAGTGGTGCTGCACTGGCAACTGATATTCTTACAATATGGAATGCTGGAATTTCAAGTCAAATTCACGATTCAATAAAAAAATAAAAAAACAACGTCCATCTTTTGAACGTTGTTTTTTATGTTTTTCTGAAAGTTATTGTTTCTATTCTTCTTGTGTTGCCTCAATATAGGTTTTATTTCCGTTTTTATTGATGTAATATTTTCCACCTTTTGGTCCAGTAAAAACTTTTTTGCCTTTATATTTTCCTGTTGCTTTATCAGATACTTTTTTTTCGGCGGCTTTTGAAATGGCTGTTTCTCTAATGTCTTCCTTTTCTTCGGCAACTGATTTTTTTATTTTAGTAGTTTTTTTATCTACTGTTGCTTTGGTTTCTTTTGCTTTTTGCTCAACCATTTTTGCTGCATTGGCTTTTTGATCTTTATAGCGTTTGTCTGGAGTTCCGTCCTTTTTAAGTTTAGCAGCTCTTTCTTCGATTATTTGTTTTGTTTTAGCTGTTTTTTCTTTTTTCTTTTCTTCTTTTTTTGCTTTTGTTTTTTCTTCTTTTAGCTTTTCTACTTGTTCTTTTTTGTCTTTAACCTTTTTTTCGGTTTTAGCTTTTGCTTTTAATGCTTTTTCATTTAGGTCTTGAGCAAAGATTGAATTTGAAAATACAAAAACAAAGCACAATAAAATTAGTTTTTTCATAGTTTTAAATGTTTTAAATTAGAATTGGTGATTTTTAAATTTTAATTAATTCTGTATAAAAATAATAAATTTATTTCAAACAAATATCATTCCAATTCCAAAAAGCTGTTAAATTTATTAAAAAAATGCACGTAACTGAACGTTTCCTGTATGAATAGTATTGCTAGAATCTGTTTTTCTCCCCTGATAATTGATATTGATGTCTAAATATTGGGTTAGATTTTTTTGTAATAGTAGTCGCCATGTGCTGTTTTTTCCAGGTTGTAAACCTTCAAGCATCTGAAATCCAACAGGCGAAAGCGGATTGCCAATGAAAATATTATCATATATAGAAAATTCGCCACTTGCGGTAAATTTTGCATTGCTCGAATAATTAAATGAAATTCCAAATTGTTGTTGTTTCAAAGTTTCAAAATCATTAATTAAATTTTCTTTGCTTTTTAATTCATAAAATAACGATAAACTTTTATTATTAGAAAATAAATACGTGATTTTGGGTTCAACCGAATAGCCTTTTAACTCAAAATTTCTTGATGTATAATTGTTAGAAGCGCTTTCTGAATTTGAAATTGAGGTGTCTAAATTAAACAACCAACTTTTTTTTACTAAATGTGTGTATTGTAATTGATTAGAACGAGTTGTGTTTTCTTGAGAACCGATAGAAAGTAAATTTTTGATTTGACTTTGTAAATAATTATAGGTTACAGAATGTCTTTGTTTTCCTCTATTATAGAACAAACTATTTCTAATATTGGAGTTCAATCCTAATAAATTTTCGTTGCTTTTTGAAAATGGATTGAGATTGAAATTATCGGAATTTCGCTGAATTTTTCTATCTAATGAAAAAGAAATTTGGTTGTAGAAATAGGATAAAAGTTTTTTGAATCCTGTTTGATTTATCCATTTTGAAGGATTTAAAGTAATAGATTGCGAAAATTTATTTTGATGTGTTTTTTTAAAGATTTGATTTGGAAGAAATACACGAACATATTTAGCCTGATCTGGAAAAGCTGCAATTTCAAATTCTTGCAATTCTTGAATTTGGTTGTTGTTATAATCATTCCACATATAAACTCCTTGTCCAGCATTGACTTCTAAATAGGTAAATTCTTGTTGAGCAAGGGTTCCAGATGCATTTTCGTAGGCAACTGTTGTTTGCATTAATTGATTGAAAAAATTATCGTTATAAAGCAATCTAGAATTTAGCGAAGGTTCATTTTCTTTAGCATTTTCGAAATATGACAATATTCTATAATTTACAAAAAGAGATAAATTGGTTTTCTGATTTTGTATTAATTTTGACTTTATGTAATAGGAATTAGAAGAATTCACTCGCTGCAAAATTCCAGATTGTAAACTATCATTTTTACGGTGCAAATAACCAATTTCTGCAAAGACTTTGGTGCTATCGCCACGACCTATAAAAGCACTATATTCTGAAAATCGTTGACTTAACGTGCTGTATTGATTGGTTGCAACTAATTTTTCCTTATTGTCTTCAAGATTTAATTTTCCGCCAATCCAATTATTTTTGATATGATATTTAACTGAGGTTTGATTGCGAAAAAAGTCTGTATTGGAAAGATTTCCAGAGCTTTTTAGTAAACTAGAATTTTGTTGAAATACAATTTTTTTGGTTTTATAAATTCCTTGAATTATATGTCGTGTTCCTGAAAAATTATTGTTGAAATCTAATTTCTCTAATTGATATTTTAGTAATCCATTTGAGGCAAAATCAAAATTAAGTCCAGAAATAAACAAACTTTGATTGCCAAAAAATGTGGATAAATTCCAATCGCGATTGAATTCAATGTTGAATAAACGCTCAACGGTTTTGAAATTTTGTTGCACCAATTGATAATTTGCAAAAATATCTATGTTCAATTTTCCAGTATATATTCGCTGTTTACCGTTTATTTTGGCAGCAATTCCTTTATTATTATTGTCATCCATTTTGGAATATAAATTCAAATCATTGTTGCTAACTCCCACTTCAAAATCGAAAATTGTTTTCTCTGATGGGTTATAGCTTCCTAAAACGGTAGCAATTTGGATTTTTGTTGGGGCAATCAAGCGTGTAATGGGTTCATAGTTTCCTTGAGGAACTCCAGCAATTGGGGCAACGTATTCATAGATTTTTCCAATGGCATTGTTGCTCAATAGTTTATAATTTCCCTGTAAATTTCCAACCAATAAAAATTTTACATTATATAACGTTGCTGTAGCATCAATTGATTGTTGAAAAATTTCTATACTATTTAGAGTAACTTTTTTATATAAAATTTTATTATCCGAATATGAATCTTCATAAGCAGAAGGCGAAGTCATAAGTGTAGTATCATCACCCGCATTTTTAAGAATTTCAACCTGTTCAGAAGATAAATTTTGTTGCAAAGGTTGATTTTTAATGTCATTTTCAGAATACAAAAATCCACCAATCGACCATTTTTCGGCTTGATGAGCTGCTCCTCCATAGGTTACAAATCGGGTAAAAATTCTATCAGAATATTGATATTCAATAACAATTCGCATTTCTGAGGTCATTGGAAATAAAGAAGTAAAGATAATTTCTCCAGCATTATAGTCGATGATATAATCATTACTTTCGCCTCTTTTTAGCAAAATTCCGTTAACAAAAACACGCTCAGAACCCGAAATTACCAAAACATACAATTCGCCATTATTTCCTTTTAATTTATAGGGCCCTTGATTTCCTTCTTGCCCAGTAAAACTACTCTTGGCATATTGACCACGAACTACGGCACCCGATGCAAAAACTTCGGTTTTGTTTTCGGGAGTTCCAAAAATAAATTTTGTTGATAATCCTTGTACTTTTTTGTTGAAATTTAAAAATTTTGACTGACGGTTTTCTATAAATAAATCGCCTGCTCGAATATTCCATTTATCCGAAAATAATTCAATAAAAATTTGATCAAATTCGTCTAAAGTTTGTGAATAGCCTCCATCTTGTAGTGGAATATTGCTGTCTTGAATGGAAGCACGAAGTGAAATTTTGTTGGAAATTTTACCCGTAATTTGCAAATCGAGATTCGAATTTACAGTTGAATTTTGGTTGTTTCCAACTGTAATTCCACGAGTGATACTTCCCGATGTATTCAATCCATCAAAGGGCTTGAAGGTTTTTATAGGGTCTCTTTTAATGGTATATAAATTTCCAGCTTCGTTGGGCACAATTCTATTTTTATCATAAACAGAATAGGTTTTAGTTAAAAAATCGGGGAATTTTAGATACCGAATGATGATAGAATCATTTGAAACAAAGTTGTTTATAAAAATTAATTTTGCTTTTTGAAAATCAATTTTAAAATTAGACGAATCAATTTCGATGTTTTGCTTGTCAAAAACTTTAAAAAAAGATTGGTTTATGCTTACACTATCAATAGAAATAGTATCTTTAGAAAATAGAATTTTTTTGTTTTTATAGGGCGTTTCTATTTGTTGAGCAAAAATGCTCGAAAAACAAAACAATGTAATCCAAAAAAAACTAATTTTAAACATAAATTAAATAACTCATAAATGTCAAAAGTAGTATATATTATTGGAAAAATTTAATCCTTTTGATTTGTTTATTGACATAGAATGACTAATGTGTACTAACCCAAAAGTTGTTATATTTGTATTACAAACCAACAAACTATGATTACAAAAATTTTAATAATAGGAGCTTGTGGACAAATTGGAACCGAGTTAACTCTCAAATTGAGAAGCATTTATGGAAACAACAACGTCATTGCTTCTGATATTAGAAAATTAAATAATGACGTTGTAAACAACGGAATTTTTGAAGTAGTCAATGCTTTAGATTACAACCAAATTCAACATTTGATTGAGCACTATCAAATTACAGATGTATATTTAATGGCCGCATTACTTTCGGCTACAGCTGAAAAAAATCCTGCTTTTGCCTGGGATTTGAATATGAATTCATTGTTTCATGTTTTAAATTTGGCGAAAGCTGGAAAAATCAAAAAAATATTTTGGCCTTCAAGTATTGCAGTTTTTGGCCCCACAACACCAAGAGAAAACACACCTCAATATACCATAATGGAGCCTTCAACGGTTTATGGGATTTCTAAACAAACTGGAGAAAGATGGTGCGAATATTACAATCATCAATATGGAGTAGATGTAAGAAGTATTCGTTATCCTGGATTGATAAGTTGGACCACCGAACCTGGTGGCGGAACAACCGATTATGCTGTTGATATTTTTCATAAAGCTTTAGAAAATGGTAGTTTTGAGTGTTTCCTTTCTGAAAACACAAAATTGCCAATGATGTATATGGACGACGCTATTCGTGCGACTATTGAAATTATGCAAGCTAATTCTAAGGATATAAAAATTAGATCGTCCTATAATTTGTCTGGTTTAAGTTTTACTCCAAAAGAAATTTCAGAAGAAATTGAAAAACACCTTCCAAAATTTACTATTACTTATAAACCCGATTTTCGTCAAAAAATTGCCGATAGTTGGCCTGCTTCAATTGATGATTCTTGTGCTAGAACGGATTGGAATTGGAACCATCAATTTGAAATAGATTCTATGACAGAAGTGATGTTAGAGAATCTTAAAAAGTAATATTAAACAATGCTGCCTTGATTTCCTACTTTTTCAACTCATTGATCAAGGCATCTTCAATAGATGCTTTTGTTTTTACCACTTCATTGGTGTTGTCGTTTGGAATAGTCATTGATAGAACGTAATGTTTTATTTTCCATTCTTTCTTTTCTTTTATTAAAACACCCGAACCTCTACATATTTTCATTTGAGTGTTTAATAATTCGTCAAACCAAATTGTTTTTCCATCTTTGGATAAATAAATATTTCTTTTTAAAACGGTAAATTTCCATGCTTTCCCTTTGTCAAAATAAGGTTTTGCAAAAGCAATAAATTGAGGTTTTGTCCAATTTTCTGTTGCATCAGTTCCAATATATATTGATTCTTTGTGCATCATGTTGAAATAATTATCAAAATTAGCTTCGGCTGCAGCCTTATGCCAATTGTCTAACAATTTATTTATTGCTTCTTTATTTTGAGCTGAGACAATATTGATAAACAATAAATAAAAAAATAGTTGCTTTTTCATTTCTATTTTAGATTAGCATTTTTTAATATTTTTATAAACGAATTTCTTGAAATTTCAAAGGCCCCTAACTTTTCTAAGTGGGCGTTGTGTACTTGGCAATCTAATAGTTTATAATGGTTTTTTTTTAAGTATTCTATTAATTTTATAAACGCTATTTTACTGGCATTGGAAACTTTTGAAAACATACTTTCTCCACAAAACACATGTCCTAAATCAACACCATAAAGTCCACCAACGAGTTCTTGGTTTTGCCACACTTCAAACGACATAGCTTTATTGAGCTGATATAATTTGGTATATGATTTAATAATTTCATCTGAAATCCAGGTTCCGTCTTGCCCTTTTCTTTCAATTTTTTGACAGTTTTTTATTACTGATTGAAAGTCTTTGTTGATGGTTACTTCAAAAATATTCCTATTTAGAATATTTCTCATGCTTTTAGAAATTTTATAATCATGAGGATTTACCACCATTCGCTCACTTGGCGACCACCAAAGGATGGGTTCGTCTGCATCAAACCATGGAAAAATACCATTATTGTAGGCTAATAATAATCTATCTACGGACAAATCTCCTCCAACAGCTACTATACCTTCGTAGGTTGCTTCTTCAACAGGTGGAAAATAAAGTTCTTTGGATAGAAAGTACATAAATGAAAATTATTAACTCAAAAAAATTCCAAATTCCAAATTGTGATGAACTAACTTGGAATTTGGGATTTTTTAAATTGGAATTTGCCATTTAATTAAAAAGGTAAATCGTCGTGCTCTTCTTCTTTGAAATCAGTTGCAGGTGCAAAGGCTTCTGCCGCAGGCATAGGAGGCATTTGTTGAGAAGGTGTAGGAGCTTCTGCTTGTGTTTTTTCAATTCTCCAGCCTTTAATGGAATTGAAATATTTGGTTTCGCCTTGTGGATTTATCCATTCTCTTCCTGATAAATTGATAGAAACTTTTACATTTTCACCAACGTTAATTGAATTTAATAAATCGCTTTTGTCTTGAACAAATTCAATCATAATAATTTGTGGATATTGTTCATCTGTTGTAACCACTAATTCTCTTTTTCTAAATGTTGGACTAATTTGTTGTTCAGCTCCAACTACTTTAACTTTACCTAAAACTTCCATAATATAATTGTTTATTGTTTTGCTAAAAGCACTTTCCAAGCGGTTTGTACATCGTTTTTATCTAATTTTTCTTTGGCTAATTGTAGTTTTTTCAACTCATCGTCAGCACTTAATACTGCTTTTATTTCAAAATTTCCTTTGACAAATATAGTAATTTCTTCGTCACTTGGCAAGGATTCAATATTTCCTAATTTTCCTAAATCATTTCCGTTGAAAACACCACTTTCTTTTATAAAATTTGGAATTGCATCTACCCCAATTCCTAAAGTTGCCAAAGGTTTTTCTACTTCAAAAAGTCCTTGATTGGCTCTTGAATACCAATTTCCCCCTAATCTAGACACTAAATCAATTTTCATTGGATCAATATGGCCTTCTTCATCTAGTACAGCTTCATTGATATGTATTTTTAATACTTCACAAATAATCATATTGCCTGCTCCTCCTTCGGTTCCAAGCGGAATAATTTGATTGACTTTGCATTCAAATTGTACGGGGCTTTCGGCTACACGATAGGGTTTTATCATTTCTGATGGAATAGGTGTCAAACCCGATTTTAAAAACTCATTGACACCATCGGGATATTCAGTGCTGGACAACGACATTTGTTGCACCATATCATAATTTACAACGTTAATAACCACTTGTTTTGTTTGTTCGCAGTTGATTAAAGTGTGTTTTGTGGTGTTATTTCTAACTCTTCGGGCTGGCGAAAAAACCAAAATTGGTGGATTAGAACTAAAGATATTAAAGAAACTAAAGGGTGATAAATTGGGTTTTCCGTTTGTGTCAAGGGTGCTTGCAAATGCAATAGGTCGAGGGGCAATAGCACTTTGCAAATAGGCTTGAAGTTTCATTGGAGAAAGTTCCTTTGGATCAACTGATAACATAAAAATTGATTTTTTTACAAAGATAAGAATTCAATGCAATAGTAATTTAAAAAATAAAAAATATACAACATCAGTGCTGAGCCCCGAGGTCTCGGAACATTTATAATTGTTGACTTTGTATCCTATAAACTTTTTCTTGTTGTTTTACATGGTTTTGTTTTTGCCTCCATGATGCCGCCCTACTGTGTTGGCATAAAAATTCTTTAAACCAATTATCCTCGTCAAATTTTTTGCTTGACTTCTATATAGTTTTTAAACCCAATAGATTAAAATTCTAATTTTAAGAAATTTTCTAAACCTATTACAGTTACATTTGATTGTATTTGATAGGTGTCATTTGTGGGTGCAATAATGTAAATTTTGTTTGGATTCACAACTTCTAAACTTCTATAAAATCCTTTGGTAACTCTAGGTGCATCAGATGCCTTACATTCTATGGCAATTATTTGATTTCCTTTTTTCAGAATCAGATCTATCTCATCGCCAGTGGCGGTTCTATAATAAAAATAATCCCAAGTGGGCATATTTACAATGATATTTTCAATGACCATTCCTTCCCAAGATGACCCAAAAATAGGATTACCCAAAAGCGAATTGAAATTTGGAATTGCCAGTAATTGATGTAAAATTCCCGAATCTCGAAGAAATACTTTGGGCGATTTTATCAATCTTTTTTTTACATTAATTTCAAAAGGCGGAATGGTTCTTACTATAAATGTTTGTTCTAACAAATCGATATATCGTTTGATCGTTGGGTGTGTCAAGCCCAAAGATTCTCCTAATTTTGACAAGTTCAGTTGTTGTCCTTGATTGTGTGCACACATTGTCAATAATCGTCGCAGTTGCAAAGCGGGTATCTGAAAACCAAGTTGTGGAATATCACGCTCTATGTAGGTTCGTATATAATTGTCTAGCCAAATCGTACTATTTTCATCATTTTTAGATAAATAACTATTTGGAAAACCGCCTCTAAACCAAAATTTATACAAACTGAAACTTTCAAGATAATTCAATTCATTAATCAAAAATGGTGAAAGATGCAACATTCCGATGCGTCCAGCCAAACTCTCTGAGGTTTTTTGAATCAACTCTTGAGATGCCGAACCCAATAAAATAAATTTCCCGTTGATTCGATTGCTGTCTATCACGCTTCGCAAAACCGAAAACAACTTTGGAACTAATTGTATTTCGTCCAAACAAATTATTTTATCGGCATTGGCTTCAAAAAAAAGGTCTGGTTCTTTTAACTTGTTCAAGTCTGATTCTTTTTGCATATCCAAATAAATAATGCCGTCAAAATGCTGCTCTAAACTTTTAACTAAAGTCGATTTACCACACTGTCTTGGCCCAAGAATGGCTATTGCTGGAAAGATAGTTAGGTATTTTTTTAGATGCTTTAATAACTCTCTTTGAATAAAGTTGTGCATATTGTAAATTCAATTTTCAATTTGCAACAAAAATACAAAAAATAATTTATAAAATGAAAAATTTTAGGCAAATATTTCAAAGGGAAAGGAAAATAAATAAAAAGTTGATTTTTTTAATGTGCTTTATAACAATATATTAAATTGTTGCTTTTTTAAAATAGTGCAAATTGAAAATTAAATTTTCAATTTGCACTATTTTTGAGCAATTTAGTTATATTTTAAAATATTCGGTATAAAAAAGAAACAACGCAAAGGAAAAGCCCAGAGATAGTAAATCGTTTATATTTGTTACATTGTATCCTATAAATTTTTTTTTGATA
>Ga0316611_1000289_pt1 | contig 18622 bp, 13 predicted proteins | sample MIS2016202_MG_FD_207675 | JGI IMG/M metagenome (GOLD analysis project Ga0316611, IMG submission 207675) | Microbial mat bacterial communities from Middle Island sinkhole, Lake Huron, Michigan, United States - MIS.2016.202 | ecosystem: Environmental > Aquatic > Freshwater > Lake > Sediment... | reverse complement strand
ATCCTTTTTTGAACGATGCATAGCATGTTCAACCTGCTCAAAAATGCTATAGCCATGACCTGAGCCATTCTTAAATGTGATTAATCCGATTGAACATGTAATGCTGTAAATGTGTCCCCCAAGATTTTCAGGAAAGTGGTAAGGTTCATAAAGAATCTCACGAACTGATTTTGCGCAATCGAAAGCACAAATATTCGCCTCATCTTTTGTAATCCATGCGCCTCTCACCAAAATTGCAAACTCATTGCCATCAATCCTAGCGACTGTGTATTTTTTAGTTGGAAACTTTTTCAATCTTTCTGCAATTTCTTGAAGTAGGAAGTCTCCTGCAGCATAACCTTTGAAATCATTGATTTTTTTAAATTTATTGACATTTAAGATGATTAATGCACTGTATTTATCATCCATGCATCGAATACTCGTAAGCTCCATTAAATTCTCAATGAAATGATGACGATTCAATAGTGATGTCAATGCATCTTTTTTTTGACTAATTTTTAACTGGATATTTTGTGTCATTTTTTTCTGTTACCACTATCCAATGTCGTCTGATAGAATGGAATTGTTACAAATTTGCATGATTTACGTCAAATTATACCAAACAAAAAAGTTGCTGATTATTCACATATTTAATTTGAATCTTAATTATGATAGCATCCCCCGTTTTTTCTGCTAAAAAATCACAAGCAACTAATCCCTTTGTTATTGAGCGTAAACCTGCGCAACATCCTGTCGATTCAAATAATATTAATAATGCAGAATCCAGATCAGCAGCACAAGGTGATCCATTAATAATTAGCAGAATAAAACCATTTCCATTAAGTAATTCAAATAATGATGTAGAAAATTTTCCAACTCAAGATACTAACAACGAAAATCATATTCAAAAAATATCACCAACACCTCAAAAATACGAAAAATATCAAACAAAAAACTATTCAAGAAATCCGAGATGGATGTATTTTTCAGCACATGGCTTGGATGTAATTCGGGGATCAAGGGTTATTGAATCTATTGATGGCGATGGTGTTATTGAATCCAAGAATGAAAATTACATGATTCATCGCTATAAAACTGTCGATGGACGATGGAGTGAGGCTGTCTTAATTGATACTCCATCGGTACCGACTGACTGCGAAAATTACCAGCAATATCAAAAGATACTAAAAGATGAACATTTTGGATTTACAAATAATGAATTTGGTTATCCAAAGGCGTTACTTGTTAGATATATCGACTCCAATGGGCTAACCTTTGGTACGCAGAAATTTGATGATAAGTTTGTCGAAAAAATTATTGAAAATCAAAAAATAATAGCACACAATGAATTATCGTTGCTTGAGGCGAAACGGTATGAAGAGCTTAAAAAAGCAGAAGACCGAACTCCTCGCAAAAAGAAACAAGCTAAAAAACCAAAATCTTTAAAGATTTAAAAATCATGATTAAGAATCCATTCAAAATCAAATTGCAGACCTCTAAACTTATTGCTGAAACAGCGGCTATTGAATCTACATCTAGTGATAAAAATGCTGAAATTACTGATACAGCAATTGAAAAGATAGTTAATACATTCGTTGAAGAATCTCTTGCTACCAAAGATGTTGCTCCAACAATTGATGGTACAACTATTCCTGATGCAACCACTTCAACCATTGAGGATATGACTACCATTGCGGCTATTGCTACTCAAGAGAGTCTGTTATCCGACAAAAATAAAATCAGCGACTTCGGATCAGTGCTAGTCGGTGCTAAAAAAATGAACCGGCAAGAGCAGTATTCGCAAAAGTTAAATGATAGTCTTTATAGCTCGATCATAAACGATACATTGGCGAAGTCTTGGCCAGAGCCGGATTGTCAACAACTAATTAATGATGGGGCGAAGATTGAGGTTGTTGCATTCATCCGTGCTGCACGCGATCTGGTTGCGAACAATCGCAAACCATCATCACGTGGCATGTATAAATCGTCGCGACTCAATAGTTACGCCAGAGATGTTAGTTTATTGAAAAATTGGTGCATAAAGGTTCTAAGCGGTGAGGCTGATCCCGAAAAAATACTTCGACCTTTTGATCTCGGTGATGCCGCTGATACCTATAAAAAAAATATTGGAGATGATGAAAAACAAATTAATAACATTTGTAGTTTTAACGAAAATGGTTGGAATTTAAGATTGAAGTGGATGGCATATAAAGAACTTGGATTCGATCACTCACTTAAAGATTACTCCATGACTGTTAATAGATACATAACAGAATCAATGAATTCGCATTTGGGTTACGATCTGGGAGAATCACCCATTGATAATTTAAAAATATGGGGCAAAGACAATAACGATTACAGAAGATCTTTTCGTGATCGCTTGCAATTTGAGTCGCCCAAAGAAATTATTGACTTTGTAAAAACAAGGAAGTATATTGTTGATTCACTTAAAGCAATAGAAAATGAATCAAAATCAAAAGTCGATACTGTTAAGAAAATTGAAAAAGATCAATCATTTGATGATTTTAAGGTTTACCGAACAATATCGACTGGTCAACTTTATGTTGGGATAAAATATTCCGGTGATATCGTTAAATTGAAACTTATGGATGGAACCATACAAGATATCATGGCGTACATGAGAACAATTGAAGGCAAGCAAGAGCTTCAGAAGCTATTCGATGAATTCAAGTCTATTCCGGATGTCAGGCGGGATGTTAATAATGAAAGGATTGGCAAAGATTGGAGAACATTGGATATCACTCCCGATGGAAATGTTACGCCAGAACTTTTTGAGAAGACATTTGGATTCAGAGGCGTCCAATTTGGCAACTACGTAAACAATAAACAGCGTCAATCAGATCTAAATCGAGCATTCGATGCTTTGATGGATATGACTGATATTCTGGAAATAAAACCACGTGATGTATCACTTAACGGAACGCTTGGTCTTGCTTTTGGGGCAAGAGGAAACGGTGGCAAAAATCCTGCTGCAGCTCATTATGAACCCGCGCAATGCGTTATTAATTTAACCAAAAATAGTGGCGCTGGATCGCTGGCACATGAGTGGTGGCATGCCATTGATTACCATATCGCTACACTGCTTGGTAGAAAGGCAGCTTGTATCACTGAGTTAACGCATTACGATATGCATAACTCAAGTGCAAAAACGATGGATAATGATTTACTTAAAAAGTATTCAGAACTTTTGTCTGCGACATCAAACTTGTCTGCGGTTTACTCGTATCTTCCAAATAATAATGCTTTTATTCGTAGCAAAAATTTAGATAAAAGGCGTAAAAAACCATATTATTCGACTAAACGTGAATTGATGGCAAGATCATTTGAAGCCTATATAAAACTTCAATTGGAATTAAAGGGGTATTCAAATGACTATCTCGTAAATATTCATTCTCAAAGCAGTTATAGTCTGGCTGCTGAATATCCTTATCCCGTTGACAAGGAAATGATTGATATCAATGAACGATTCAAAGAGGTATTTACACAATGGAATAAAATTCCTTCAGAGATTATCTCGTACAGTTTTGCAAAAGACAATGAATCAGAAACAATTAAACTAGACAAGGATAGCTTTATCAAAGAATTATCGAGTTATTTAACTGAGTATAAATTTGAATTAAATGAGATGATTTTGCGCGGTGAAAGTGGAGCAAGAGGTGGTATTGTTTTTGTTCCACAAGGAGTTGATATTTCTGAGTATTATAAAAAAATTACGACAGTTGAGATTGAGAAAAATAATGATTTTTCAAAAATATCATCAGCTCAAGGATTTTATGATCAAAAATCCGGATTAATATTTATTCAGCCTCATAATATTGATGTTGGACATGCTGCGGCTGTTTTAATGCACGAAATCAGTCATACACAATCTAAACTAGACTTAGATCATATGGCAATGTATATGATTGATAACCGATTCAATTTAGGGCTACCAAAAGACACTATTGATATTTTAAATGACGTTGAACAACGCTTGACTAAATCGGGTGTACGTGGATCAAATTCTGAGGCAACAGCCTATCTCGTCGAGGCTGCATGTACAACATCTAGAAAGAGTGGATTTAGCGCTATCGATGATACATGGATTGGCTACATCGCTGATAAATTTGGAGGAACCTTTAGCAACTGGATGCGCCACGTTGTTGCAAGTGTTCGTGTCAGTGCTCTAAAAATTGGAATTCACATTCAGCCAACTGTTGATGATTTTGTTTGCTACGTCAATCAGGGAGTTGTAAGCGCATCACGCGGAGAGGTTCTTATATCTCCTAGCGCTCCTGTATTTTTCTCAAGCTTGAATGAGCAAAATAAACGCAATGAAAGCCCAACAATAGAGTCTATGTTCTCGAACTCTGCTCAGTCGATTAGATCTGCCTGTTCTTCTATGCACGGAATCGATACTGAATCCATGATTCAACAATTTCGATCCGTTGAGTTAATCATGGGTGGTGTTGATGGTTACAAAAGGCAAATTGATAAATGTCAAACTGAGCTTGATTACCACCAATGGGTGATCACGAGAACAAAGGTTTTTAAAGATTGGTTTATTGCCAATAATGAAAAAAGCTTCAATTACCGTACTGGTGAGCCAAGAATACCGAAGAAGCACAAACAAAAAGTCGTACAAACATCAAACGATCTTGGATTTTGACACAATTTTTAAATGTTAAAATGCATTAATGCATTTAGAATCAATATCGCACTATCTAGGCTTAGACGACTACAGACTTAGACAGAAAAATGAAAATTTTGCTGTCTATTATGAACCCGATAAACTTATCAACGCTCATATGCTGCTTTGCGGCATGTCTGGTACCGGAAAATCATTTCAAACATTGAGAATGCTTGAATCTGCTGCAAAAACAGGAGTTCAAGTGGATGTATTTGATGTGCATGATGAGCTTAGCAACATCAAAAATGCAAGCGTCTGCTTATACTCACAATACACAGCTTACGGATACAACCCATTGGTATTAGAAACTGATGCTCATACAGGTGGTGTTAATAGACAAGTTGATTTTATCGTTAACCTGATTAGAAAAGCAACACCGCAATTTGGTGCTAAACAAGAAGCTGCCTTGCGCTATCTTTTGATTGACACTTACTACGCATCTGGTATCTCCCAAAAAGATACAAATAGCTGGCACCGAAAAAAAATTACAGAGCAGCAACGTCAAAAAATTATTGAACAACGGCAATGGTCACAACTGCGTGAATATTACCCAACAATGGATGATTTACGTTCATACGCAAAACGTAAAATAACAACTCTTATGATGGGTGGTGATAATAAGTCTGTAACCGCACTGGATCATCTATGCAGATCAAAAAGCCGACTTCATTCATGCTTAACGAAGGCATCTAAGTCCGTCACAGATGATGATATTGCAAAAATGCAAAAAATGATTGAGAAAAACAAAAATGAATGTATCGAAAACTACACAAATTTTGTAAACGCTATGCAGACAGGCAGAGAAATCGATGATGTTTTGAAATATGATTCGATGGATGTACTAACATCAGTTATACAAAGACTTGATATTTTAAATTCTGCTGGAATATTTAGTGCGAATGAACCTGATTTTGGCAACTCAAATGTGCGCGTTCATCAAATTAAATCGTTATCATCAGAGCAACAAATATTATTTGTTAAACTAAGATTAAGAGAGATTTTTGAAAAATACAAACGCATGGGTGCCACAAAATCAGGTACCGAGATCAGGCAAATTGTTTTTTTGGATGAAGCGCATAAATATTTTACAGACGACAATGATGATATCGTTAATATTATTGCTAAAGAAGCCAGGAAATTTGGCTTGGGACTTTGGTGTGCATCGCAACAACCAACTGAGTTTCCAGAGTCGTTTCTGACTAATGTTGGTGCGACTGTTTTGCTTGGTATTCATGCTAGTTTTTGGAAGCGTTCTGCAAATTTACTTAGAATTAGCGAGGAGTCCTTAAAATGGATCAAACCAAAAGAGGTGATGGCAATTAAGTTACAAAAGGATGGACGAGCGGATCCACCATTCGTGAACATTGTTGTACCCAACCCAAATTCTGCGTTTGGTCAAAGAGCTGCCTCCGAGTACAGTCAAAGATCTTGATGCACTTACTGTCGGATGAACCAGCTACGAGTGAGTTCTAAGGGCTTGAAGTAGTGTCATTGTATGTTATTCTTATAATTTTTTGATCATGTTAAAATTAAAACAATATTTAACATCAAAAATAAAATGTCAAGATCTGATTTTGAAAAATACACCATCTTAGTTGCAGATAGTAATATTACAGCTAGATCTATTATTGTGTCTCAGTTAAGGGAATTTGGTGTCATTAATATTTATCAAGCATCAAAAGCAATTGATGCTAGAAGGCACATGGAAACAAGACAATTTGATTTTGTTTTATGCGAACAACATTTTAATAATGATATTATTTCAGGGAAAGATTTACTCGATGATTTAAGGCGGAATAATATTTTACCATTATCAACGGTATTTATTATGATCACCAGCGAGTCATCGTATGCATGGGTAGCGGAGGCAATTGAGGCGGCATTGGACGCCTATATCTTAAAACCCCATAAAGCATCTTCATTGATATCGCGTTTAAGAAGTGCAAAAAAACGAAAAGTCGCAATGGATGGCGTTTTTTCAGCAATAGATAAGTCTGATTTTGAATTGGCTTGTAACCTTTGTATTGGAAAATTCAAACAAAATGACGAGTACAGCCTCTATGCTGCTCGCATTGGTGCTGAATTGTGTTTGCGTTTAGGTCAAAATGATCGTGCTCAAGAGATGTATCGCGCTGTGTCAGAATCTAAAACACTACCTTGGGCAAAGCTAGGATTGGCGCGTGCTCAATTAATGAGTGGCAATACATCCGAGTCTATAGCAACCATTGAGAAACTGATTGCATCAGAACCCAACTATGTCGATGCTTATGACATTATGGGTAAAGCCCAATTCGAAACAGGAAACATCAAAGCAGCCGTCGAGACATACAAAATGGCACATACGTTAACACCAACATCAATTAGCCGAATTCAAAGTTTGGCTCTGATGACGTATTACTCCGGAGATCACAATGAGTCAGAGCAACTGCTTGATCGTGCTATGCGGATAGGTTTAGGATCAAAGATGTTTGATCCGCAAAATATGGTACTTATTGCATTTGTGAAATTCAAAAAAAATGATGTCCGTTCTGTTGATGTTTGTGTGAATAATTTTAAATACCTAATTGATAAAAATCCACTTAGCGAAAGATTATTTCGCTTAAATAGAATCGTTCAAATACTTCAATTAATTCAATATAAAAAACTTTCAAACGCAGTTCAACAAATGCGCGAAGTGATTAAAGATGTCATGCTTCATGAGTTTGATTTTGAGTCTGCTGCGAATTTCGTGACACTTGCATCTTTTATGGCAAGTCGATCAATTAAGCTCGATGAGGTATCTCAATCTATTATTCACATTGGAATGCGTTTTTGTGTCAATCGAACATTGACTGACTTGCTTGTTGCAGGCGCTGATGTTCACATGGAATACAACGACTTAATCAGGGATTGTCATACCAAAATATTTAAATACGCTGGCGATGCAGTGTCTCTTGCTGCATCTGGTGACAAAAACGGTGCTATCCAATCATTATTGCATCACGGTAAAAACAATCTGAATATGCGACTTATAGACAACGCAAGCAAACTACTTGAGCGTCACTATCAGCACGTTATCAATGCAGACATGATAACGATTGAACTCAACGAATTAAAAATAAAGCTAGGACGAAACCATACGCCAAACACTCTCACATCATCCAAGGGTGAGGTCGGCGGACTTTTAGGTCATCTTGAAAAATAGAATAAATTGTTATCTTATTATCATTTCGTATATAATTACAACTACACAACCCTAAAACTTATAGAAAACCTATGAAATTTTTCAATAAAATTCGGACAATCATGCTTCTAGCCCCAATTACCTTGATCGCGGCCTGTGGCGGTGGTGGCAACGGATTGGAAAATGTAGACACCATCGACAACGGATTAATTAGTAGCTATGTATCTGCTGGCTCCACGACTGTCAATGCTGGCGGTGCAACACTCTTGACTGCACTTGCCAGCATGAGGGGAAGCACTCCAGAAACAATGGTTTGGACGATTATACCGATGGGTTACGTTAATGAATCTGATCAGGTTCCTCAAATCAGTGATCCAAAATGTGGCTCAGCAAGCTTTATTCCACCTTCACCTACCGTTTCATGGTCAAGTGGATCTGGGCTTTGTCAGGTTATGTTGATTGTTCCGCCTAAAGCTAGATCAGGGCAATGGCGACTCACAAATACAGCAATGTCAAAAACAGCCGGAGCAACAACAAATTCTGTTGTTGTTAGCGTTAATGCTGCTAAACCCTCTGGATTTGCCGTATTGCAGTCAATCACGTCGAAAACAGGTTATGTTGATAAGCAAGTATCCATTACACTGCCTTTTGTGGTCAATCCAGGGTCTATCGTAACGGATGTTTCGTACAAATGGACCCTCAATGATTCAAATCCTGGATCTGTGCAATTTACAAGGACAACAGGATCAACTGCGGTTATCTCAACATCTACTCCTGGACAATACAGCTTTAACGTGGAAGTTACCGCAAACGTCAATGGTTTTACAGAGGTAATTACTGGATCTGCAATTGCTGTGATTCTTCCAGCCAATTTTATTGATATTTTAAATATTGGAACCGTTGAGGCTTATACTGCAGGTGATATTGTGAAGCTTGATGGGGTTATTACCAATCGAGATAGCAAGCTGCAGTATGAGGAATCGTGGAGCCAATTGCCAGATGCAACAGGTTTGTTAGAAACAGTCGTTTTATCTGCTGGTAATACGGCTCACGCAAGCTTTATTGCACCTAAAAAACCTGGTAATTACGCCTTTGAATATAAAGTTGTTAAATACCAAGCTGATGACACAAAAGCCGTTTCAACATCACAAAAAACAATTGTTATTGATCAACTTGTTACCGCATTCACTGTCGATGCAGGACAGATTCAATCAGTTGGTGTTGGTACGCCTGTCTCATTAAACGCAGCCATTGCTATCGTTGGTAAAGAGGCAAGAGGTACTACTTACAGCTACAAATGGGAGCAAGAGAGTGGTCCATCTGTCATGTTATTGAATCCAGAAACGAAAACTGCGGCATTTGTACCGAGCGCCGCAGGTCAATACATTTTTGTCATGTCTGTTACAGCAGTTAATGGGGATGTATCGACAACAGTTAAAGCTAGAACAATGGTTGTTGCCAAATAAGCCTGTCGAGACAATCGTTAAAGTATTTTAAGTTAATTGCTTATAATCATTGAGGTGTAATCACTTATTTTGATTACACCTCAAATTACATACAAAATGAAAAAATCTGTTTCAATTATAATTTTAACAATAAGCTCTGCGTCATTCGCTCAAACGTTAAAATCAACAGATTCTTTAAATCATGGTGTTGTCAATACTTCTGTTGTTACACCAATTATGAAGGTTGTTAATACACCAATCCAAAACAACCCCAATCAAGCACCTATTAAAGCATCTCTCTCTGGTGTTAAAAAAATAGATAAAGTATCAATTGATAATGAGTTAACAATTGATTTTACAGGTGAAGCAAAAGTTCTATTGTTAAAGCTAGCGCAGGAAAGAAAAATCACTCTTAAATTTATTGGAATATCTCCCTATCCATCTTTGCCGATTGAGCTACGTGTCAACAAAGTGTCTATTCATGATATTCTAGCTGAAATAAATCAACAAATCGAACGCAGAGCACTCGTCGAATTAACTGATAAGTCAATCGAAATTCAATATAAAGAACAGTCATTTTCTGAAAAAATGAAAGAATCGGAGATGAATGAAAAACCGCTTTTTTTAAGTCCCATCAAGCGAGTGAAATCCTTGGATACAACACAGAATGATGTTACTATTGATCCTGTTATAATTTCATTAAAATTACCAAATAAATTATTATTCTCAAAGAATATTCCGGTAAGCATTCAACTACGTAACTACGGAGTTAAATTTGACTGGATACTCATTTGGGATGCTGATGATTTTGAGTTTTCTGAGGATGTATCCATGATTGGTAATTTCGAGAGAGTTCTTGAAAACACAATTGTTAATGCAAACGCCAAAGGTATAAAAATCAAAGCGATTATTTATCGTGGAAACAAGACGATTCGCGTTATACCAATTAATCAACAAGAGTAAACAATGATTTTTAATCATCAAGCTAGAACAATTATCGCTATTGCCATTACATCTATGTTGGTGGGGTGCTCGATGTTCCCACGTCAAGCCTTGACTATTGAAAAATTGAAAAAGTTCGTTAACATCGAGGTTAACTCTAATGAGGCAATTGGAGTTAACGATGATCCTGATAAAACAACTTACGATGTAGATACCCAATATCAAGATATTTTTATTATCAAACCAGTCGTTAAGAATTACCGACTTCCTGATAAACAAATTAAAAACCTTTCATTTAATGACACATCTTTGTCCGAATCACTCAATTTAATGCTTGACGGTACATCGATTAGTCTATCAGTACATGATGCAGCAGCGGAAAATCAAAATATTTACGGCTCTGTTGTTAATTTTAATTTCTCAGGAAATCTACCTGATGTAATTGAAAATCTGTCAAATTCAATCGGATTCTTTTATAACTACAACAACAACATTTTAAGTGTCTATCCTGATGAAAAATTTATTGTGACACTACCACCACTTATTGGAGATGATATTTTTGCTGGTATTGCCAATACCGTTACGAAAATGGGTGGCATGGATGTTTATTTGGATAGACAGAATAGAACATTATTCTTTCGCGCTAACAAGACCGCCACTGATGCAATTAATGGATATTTGGAATACTTTCGTTCTACTCGAAGTATGATTGTGTACGATACATTCATCTACCAAGTAGAACTTACCGATTCCAATCAAACAGGAATCGACTGGACAAGACTTGGCGTTGATGTTGCAGCGGCAGTGGGTGGCATACCAGGCAAAACAGCAGCTATTACTATGTCAGGTGTGGGAGGCGGCTCTGCGATATCAAGCGCACAAGGTCTTGGCTTTAACGCTGTCTATGAAAGTAACAAGCTATCAATGGGCGCTCTTTTAACATTCCTTCAATCACAAGGTAATGTTAAAACGATTGCGCAACCTAAAATGGCAATCATATCTGGCAGCAAGGGTACATTCAAAGTTGGCTCTGAAACAAATTATGTATCCAAGGTTGGAACCAATACAACAACAGCCACAAATCAGACCACATTAGAAACAGCAAAAGTTGTGTCCGGGCTAACACTTGGTATCTCTGGAGATATCCATGACGGAACGATTTATACGCGAATTAACATGATTCTGTCAGAGTTGCTTCAATTTAACTTATTTCAAGCATTGGGAACTCAAATTAATTTGCCACAAACCGCCAATAGAGAGCTAGGAACAACTGTTCGTGCAAGATCTGGAGATATGGTGCTTCTGGCTGGTATCAATAATAGCAAAGAAAGCTCAAATATTAGTGGTTTGCCCGGTGGTCAAAAAGCAGTTTCAATGACTACTCGTAATGATAGCGCTATCATGAAATCAGAGTTAGTCATCATTATGAAACCAAAAATAATTAACTTTACAAGTAAAAAACAAAACATTTCAAAAACAGATTCGGTAACTATCACGCCTGTCATTAAAGAGAATATCGAATACAAAAATGATTCCTACGTTCCTTCTCTTAACGTCATTAAAAAGACGACTGAAAGTGTCACGATTGAAGAGCCTGTTGTTAAGGAATCACCTAAAAGTAATAAAGTCGAAATCCAACTTCTTGAAAAATTAAGCTCCGCCATCAAGCAGAAAAATCCACTCTATGAGATTCAACCGCCTATAGATAATAATTCACCAATTAAGAAGATGGTAATTCCTGATGTGGGGAAAATAGATCAATTAGATAAAGTCAAATCAAAAGATTCCAGCATTGTAGTTCCAAATATTAGCCCTGCTAGCCCTGTGACAAGTGATCTATACAAGGATAAAGCGTTATGAAACAAATAGCATCATTAGCACTCTTACTGTTGTATTCATCGCTTGTTATGAGTGCTGTTGTAAACCCCTTGATATCGCCAAAGCTTGCAGCGTCAAAGGCGATGCCAGTGCCTGCTGTAACGCAGGCACTGCAACCGATCCCAATGCCTTCAGTAGAACCAACTCCATTAAACAAGTTCTCTCCAGCGTCGCAGCAACCAAGGCATCCACAGCAAGCTATAGATCAAAATGATACCACGATACCGCAAGAACTAGTCTCATTTGAGGATAACTGGCAAGTCATTGTCATTAATGGTTATAGCGCGATTTTAAGATATAAACGAATTACGGATGGACCCACAGCGCAAGCACCTGGACAAAATTTAACATCAGTCCGAAAACTTTACATTGAAAACGGTAAAAAAATTGATTACAAAGGAAATATTCTGGATTGCGAGGTTAAGGATAAAATGGTTACTCTTACTTTTAAAAACGAGAATGAAGCGACTATTATATTTAAAGGAAGCGTTGATTACTCAAGTATCAAACGGATAACACAAGTTACGAAAGAATCACCAAATTCATCCTACGCCAATTCAATTGCACCTAGCTTAAATATTGGAACAACAATTAGCTCGGGTGGAGGAAATTCTACTGCAACAACAGATACGACAACTCAAAACAGAGCGCCATAACGAAGTTAATATGGATAATCGAATAAAAAGCAGAAAAGGCAATGAAGATGATTTAGTTCCCGATACATCGATTAAAAGAATGCGTATCGGTGAACTACTTGTTTTAAATAATGTATCAACGAAAGCACAAATCGAAATTGCATTGCGTCAACAACGCGTAATGCGGGAAAAAGGTATCTCAATGTCTATTGGGCGCATCCTTGTCTCAATGTGCTTTGCAACACAAGATGCTATTGAAAAAGTAGCATCACAAACATCAGACAACTCGCACTTAAGTCATATTGTTGAGCGAATTTTGCCGCCAGAAATTTGTAATAGATTTAACGTTTTTCCTGTTCGAGCTGATGCTACAACATTACATCTCCAATCATCAAGAAGGTTGACTGACAAAGAAAAGAAAAAAATTATCGACTCGTGTTACCTTAAAAACATTCAGGAAATTAAAATCATTGCCGGTGATGCCAAGATGATATCTGATGAAATAAAGAAACATGAGGATTCGAGCGTATCGCTTGATTTCTGGATTCGAAAATTAAAAAAAGATGTTGATGGTGAGAGTCTAAAAGGTTTTCTCAATGATTTAATTGTTGAGGCTGAAATTATGAGAGCCTCCGATATTCACCTTGATTGCTCTGACGACTTTTCATCATGGGTATCCTACCGCATTGATGGAGATATAAAACAACTCCATTTGATACCTCTGAATGTCATGAGGGCTGTCTTTACGCGCATCAAAACAGAATCAGGCATGGATGCCTCAGAATCACGAAGACCTCAAGATGGACGCATGAGTATCGACTTAAAAACAAGAAAACTCGATATTCGCCTTGCATCCCAACCTTTGGCTGAAGGTGAAACAATTACGCTTCGATTGCTTAGTCAAGGTAACATGAAGCGCATCGAATCCTTGTTTGATAGTCAACCAAAAATGCTGAATTATCTTGGGCATATCACTAATTTCCAAGGGAAGTCAGGTGGTCTGGTTATTGTATCTGGTGCAACTGGTTCCGGTAAATCGACAACAATCTATGCGCTTGCGCAAGAGTTTGATCGCGATAGAATAAACGTAATGACCGTAGAGGATCCGGTTGAGTACACACTTCCGTTTTGCCGCCAAATTCAAATTAATCAATTGATTGAACAACGCGCAACCGATATGGAGAGGTCGCTTCTTCGGCAAGATCCAGATGTCATTATTTTTGGTGAGTTGCGCGATGCCAATTTTACACAAGCTGCTCTTAAATTAACTGAGTCAGGTCACTTATGTTTATCTACTATTCACGCCGTAGATGCGTTTCAGACGTTTGAGCGACTGCAATCGGTAATTGGTGAGGCATTGCGTGCAGATATGATGTTTGTTCTATCGAACTATTTGAAAGCCGTTATAAATCAACGTTTGATAAAACGCCTTTGTAGTTGTTCAATTCAAATGACCGAGCAAGAGATTGAGTCGAAACATGCAATTTTAAATGCATTGGAACTTCCACTCGACTACCTACCCTATAAAGCAGTTGGATGTAATCGTTGTAATGATACGGGGTATTTTGGACGAATAGTGGCGCACGAGTCAATTCTAATTCCTGATGACGATGAATTACGTTCCAAGATTCGCTCAAAATTTTCGGGAGAGTTTGATATTAAATCAATCAAAAGTATTCCTGGTATTCATTATATTTCAAGAGCACAATCTCTAAAACCTCTTGTTGAGTCTGGTTTAGTAAGCCTTGATATAGCATCAGCTACTTTAGGAGTGTATGAACTGTGAATATTTACAGTATTGAATACATTCCAAAAAACGATATAGCTATTACGCAGAAAGAATATATCGCAGCCAGAAATGAGAATGAAGCAATCACTCAGATTATCCATTTGGGAACGCCTGTTGAGTGCAAAGAGGTTGATGAAAACACTTTCATCAAAGTACCAAACGATTATAAAAAGCTGTTTCTAACAGCTATTTTCTTCAATGTTGAATCTGGCATGTCATCTGGTAAGGCATTGGGTGCGGTTATTCGTGGTGAAAATGGAAAGATTAGAAGGCAACTTAACCCCGCACTCCAATTGCTTGATTCTGGTGGAGATTTTTCGGATGCAATTGAGTCCCTGGGTATGTATGATAAGGCTATATTGGCAATATTACGCTCTGGCGAAAAAATTGGCGCAATGAAGCAGGCGTTAAAGTCAGCCATTGATCAATACGATCAAACATTTGCATCAAAAAAACTTCTTTATGGCGCTTTGTTTGGGTTATCAATTGACTTGCTTTTTTCTATTATATCGACTTATGCAATTCAATTCCAGTTTTTACCAATGGTAGAAAAACAAGGAATATCAGGAACTGATCCGGAGGTTATTGCATCATTTCATCGCAACTTATCCATTGCCTATGGGTTAAATACAGTTTTAACAGTTATTACTACTTTAGTTCTTATTGTAATCCTCTGGCTTGTATATACATACAATCAAAAGAGCAATATACAACTAAGATTAAAGGTTGATCATTTTTTATCAACTTCGCCCTACATAAAACATGTCTTTGCACACACAGCCATTTCTCAAACATTTGCTATGTGTGCGACTTTACTAAATGGTGGCATATCATTTGTTAATGCGATTGGCATTATTAAAGGTATATCCGCATCTCCTATAATTGAGGAATATTGGATAAAAGTTGAAAAATCACTTCTTTCAGGTGATTTAGTGATCAATGCCATGATGTCTCCCATATTAACACCATCCGAGGTTTTAATTATTTCATCACATAAAGACTCAGCTCAGCTTGCTACATCATTAAAAAATATCAGCGTTCAACGCAATGAGATGGCAATACAGGCAAACAAACGTTTTGGAATGTCAGCATTTATCGCAGCAATGGCATATTCTGGAGTCAGCGTTCTGATTGCCCTGTTTGCATCGTACCTACAATACTCATCCATGATGAGTTCCATGACATCAAGCTAGTATAAAAAAGATTTATAATTCGTCGTATGAAAATTAATAATTTATTACTTTTTTTGATTGGCAAACGATCATCTCCGTTTGAGCCCAAAACCATTGATGTCGAGGAGGAATTAAATGATAGCGCCATAGAGGATGTTTATTCCTCTATGGTGGCTGGAAAATTCGACAATAATAAAAGATTTGACATAAATCGCACCGCTTACTTGTTGGCGAGACAATCACTTTCCACTGATGCATTAGCGCTAATTGTTAGCTCCTCTGATAATTTTGGCTACTACCTTGCAATACCAACAAAACTTCTATCAAACATTGGTGAGTTCAAAACACGGCTATCAATAGCGTTGCCTGGTCAAGAAGGACATAAAGGAGATGGAGCATATATACTACGCTTCTCTAAATTGAACTTTGCCATTGCGATCATTGTTTCTAATAAAACAATAAAAGTTGTAGCCAATGAAATCGCATCTGTTTTTGAGTTAATTGAAGACTCTGATATTCCTATTTTTGATTGTGCAAACGAAAGAGAGCAACGCTTTATCTCTGAAGATATTTTTATCTCAGAGAAATCGGCTGATATAACGCTTTTAACATCAAAAGTCTCGCTTTCTGTTTGCACATTGATGATGATAATTTACTTAGGAAGCAATGTTGTTATAGGATTATCCAGTGAAAAATTGGTTGATCGAATTAATAAAGAAAAGAAGCAGGTTCAAGATATTGTTGCTAATATTACAACATCATCGCCTTTGTCAAAGAATTTAGCCTCGTTAAATCGTATAACTGGCGTTATTACCCGTTCAGGTGGATGGATTAAGGTTTACAAAATAGATTCAGAAGGTCGAGAATCATTCGAAATAGAAATGCCAGAATGGGTTAGTCGAGACTATTTGGATGCCCTTGGCTCTGGCATCGTAACAAACATTGATCGCGTTAACCGTGTTTTGGTTATTACTAAAAAAGAAAATAAAGATGATGCAACTAAAGAAATTGATCAATCAACACTGACTGCATCTCAGCCAGCTTCAAAAGCATCAGGTGGTAAAATATGAATCCTTCATTTTTCTTTAAAAAAATTACCAGGGCAGTTATAAATGCCCCTTATTTAGCATGGCTTCTATTGATCGGAGCTTTTGTGTCTGTCTATTTTGTCGCTGAAAAAGTTAAATTGATTGCGGAAACATCAAAAAATATGGATTTTGTCGATAATGAAAATATAGCAGTTTTAAAAAAAATTCCACTTGGATCTTTAGATTATTCAATGGCACTTAATTATTGCAAAGATCATACGCCAACAGTTAAATGCAGCGTCAATTCTGGTAATCTTTATACAGTAACAATTTCATCGCCCGAGCATTATGAAGATTTTATTTTTGCATTATCTGCAATTCAATCGTTGAATAAATTCATGATTTGGGAATCAAAGTCGTTGTGTGTTGGACGGTGTGATGGTGGCGCAGCAGTCGCTATTTTGCAAGCGTCAACTCAAAAAGTTGAATTAAATTAGTTAATTCTTGCTATTAGACTTTATGCTATAATTAATTTTACTCGATTTAAACTTTAAAGTATGAATGAAAAATCTTCTAGTGGCTTTTTGATTTTTACTGCAACAATCGCAGGTTTTGTTCTTTTGGTTGGTGCGGGTATTTTCTTGTATAGCAAGGATGATAAGTCTTTTGATGTTAAACCAGCAAGTGAAGACAGTAGCGCTACGGCAAACTCTCCAAAAACGAAAGAATCACTTGTTAGTAAAGATCGTATCATCGCATATGTAGATGATACTGCTATTTACGAGGGTGAGATTACCCCACTACTTGGAACAATGGCGCGACCTATTGCTATTGATACTTACATAAATAAACTCTTGACAGCTAAAGCGACTCTGGCTGATCCAAAACTCAAAGAAGAGGCTGATAAAAAGTTACGATTTGTCCAGAATGACATTTTGAGTAATTTTTACTTTGAACGCATGGGCGCTCGCGTTGTTGGCGCTGTGAGTGATGCTGAGCTTCAAGATTACTACAATAAAAATATCAGCGACGATTTGTTTGCAAAATATTCAGTAAGCTATGGCATCTATAATGATGCACAAGAGGCTGAAAATGTTTCAAACACATTGAAAAAAGGTGAAGATTTGACGGCAGCAAAAGCATTTAAACCATTCATGGATAATACTGGAAAAGAATCATCATTCACGGTAACTCAATTCCCTTATAATCTAGGCAGAATTGTCGAGCAACTTAAACCAGGTGAATTCTCACCTGCTCTTGCAACAAGGGATGGGTTTTTTGTTTTGCGATTGGATAAAAAGAACCCAGGCAAAAAACCTGAGTTATCAGAGATTCGAAATCAAATTTTGCAAACAATTTCGATGCAAAAAATGAATGAGAATGTAGCGGCATTAAGAAGTGCAGCAAAAATTGTGCTTAAGTAAAAGTTTATTTAAAAAGGAAAATTCAAAATGTTAAAGATTTCACGCTTCAATGCTCGCAAAGAAAAATCCCTTCAAAATGGTTTTATTGCAGGTCCAATTCTTTTCGGTATTGCACTAATTGCTATTGTTGTTACATTTTTGGCTTTTGCCAATCGTTCAACACCAGCATCCAATACAAGTTCTCAGCAAAACAAAATGAATGCCAGTGTTTTGTTAAAACAAGGATCAGACCTCTCGGAAGGCTTCAACAGAATTATGGCAGATGGAGTACCAGCCGGTACAGTAACATTCGATAGGAATGTAGATACTGGTCTGTTTGATCCAACCAAGGGTTATGCAAACACTCAAGCTGTACCAAAGAAAATCTGCGCTGATGAAACAGGCTGCGCTTGGGCTATGGGTCGTGCTGCGGTTGTGACGGAGGTTTCAACACCAGCGGCTGATACAATTGTTGGAGTTGACAACATTGCGCTTGCT
>Ga0316611_1000288_pt1 | contig 18700 bp, 18 predicted proteins | sample MIS2016202_MG_FD_207675 | JGI IMG/M metagenome (GOLD analysis project Ga0316611, IMG submission 207675) | Microbial mat bacterial communities from Middle Island sinkhole, Lake Huron, Michigan, United States - MIS.2016.202 | ecosystem: Environmental > Aquatic > Freshwater > Lake > Sediment... | reverse complement strand
TTTCTTTTTCTCGCTGAAAAAAAAATTTTTTCCAGCTACTTTAAGCCATTTTCGCTCTTCAACTTTCCCGACATCTCAACCTCTGAAAATCAGTACTTTATATCTTTTTATGTCGGGAATGTTACAGAAACTTTATTTTAATTCTCAACAGTCTGTAACATTCCCGACATTTTCACAACCTTAATTTATTAAAAATCAAATAATTAAGTATGTCGGGAATGTTGTGATACTTTTTTAGCGTTTCACTTTTCCGTTTAACAATATTTTTTTTTGAGGGGTCGCAGGGGAAATTTTATAAAAATCCCAAATCGTCCTCGTTAATCTCCCTAAATGGCAGTGATGGTGCGGTTTGTTCGGTATCTTCTCCGTTATCTTGTGCTTTTGTGTCCCACAAAGTGCCTTCGTTTAGCTGATACATTATAGATCCTGTAATATCTTCACGAACATTTTCGGATAGCTGTAACATATTAATTGCTGTAGCACTCGAACGATTTGCCATTCTTCCTGATGCGAAGCTGTGCGACTTCAAATCTTCCAGCCAAACTCCCGATTTCTTTAATTCGTCTTTGAATGTGGCAGGACTTGGAGGCAATTCGTGATACTGTGTCCACCATTTTCGGTTTATTTTGTCCATTGTATGTGTCCATTGAATGTACAAGGTATTTTCTTCTACGCTAACGATGTAGTTAGCCTGTAACCTGTCGTCTTTTGTGCCACGGAGCGAAGCGATAAAACAATCCCAAAAGCGTATCATGATAGATGCCGAATTTATCTTGGCTGTTTGTTGCTCTAATTGACTTTTGAAATGATCCATCATTGCGTTTTGGTCAAATGGAAAGCTCAAATCGGTCATATCCCGAACGATTTCAAAAGTGGTTGCCAAAACTGCAAGGTTGGAGATTATCCTTCCTTTGGCATTCTTGAAATTCTCCTGCAGAATTCCTTTCCATTTTCGATAGCCTTTAGAATAATTGGCTTTATATACTTTTCTGTATCGTAATAAATGATGTGCATAACCGCTCACGCCTTTTGTGGTCCAGTCGTTTAATTCGTCAAACTCAATCATTTCTTCTTGCGAAAAAACATTTTTTGTCATTTCGTTCCAAATCAAACGGATAATCAAAGGTTCAGAATTTGGATAATCATTACCCGTAAGAATTACCGATGATTCAATGTCCACGGTGTCCATTGCAATACGGCTTTCGATAGATCCTTTTTTATACCCAACCCTATCCCAAATAGATTTGATGGTTCCGTCGAGCTTGCTGTCGCCACGCTTGTATTCTGATAGTTGCGAAATTCCATTTTTGAACTGTGCCAATTCAATAATTTTCGCTTTCAAGGTTGATGCTCCAGCTTCGAGATTAATAGGGATTTGTGGAATCCCTGCAAAGCTTTGAACGATATAAGCCAATTCGTCTTTTCCTGATCCACCTGGTCCATAGAAAAACAATATTGGAAAACTTCCTGTTTCGTCCACTGCTATATCTTGAAACAATGAAGCAATGGCAAAAAGCAAAGCGGATATTCCGTGTTCCCGATGCACTCTTATTACTTTTGCCATATAGGATTCAAAAGAAATAGGGTTTTCCATAACTCTAAATTGCTTTTGAGCTTTGTATTTTCCTGATGTGTGCTTGTAGATTTTGTTTGCCGAAGCGATGTAATAATGAATATCATTGAAAACAAACACACCGTTGTCATCCAAAGGAATTTCAAGACCTTCATCATTGATAATTCTATTATTCCAAACCCAAATATTGGCGTCTGGTTGCCAACCCAAAACTTCAATCTTTCGACCATCGCCCATATTGTCCAGGAGAAAGGTTCTAAGTATTTGCAAATCGTTGTTACTCCCTTTGAAATTGAAATTTCCGTGACCGGACATTGTGTTGTAAAAATTCAAAGGGGTGTTTAGGTTTTCAGAATTGGTATCGAAAATCACTTCTTTGCCGTGAATGTTTTTCAAACGAATTAGTTTTCGAGGAAACTTCTCGTCGTTCATGTGTTGCAAAACTTCAATAGAGAAATTGGAAATTGAAGTGAAATATACTTTGCCGTCACGACTTTCGGGCAAACTCATAAAGATTTGATTGTTGGCAATAAACATTCCGTAATGCTTGATGTTTTTTTCGAGTTCTTTCAAAGGAACTTTCACATCAACAGGCAGTATGTAGTCAAGGCTTGTTTCAACTTCTTCGACTACATTTTCGGTTACAAATTCTTTAATCCATTTTTTTATGGTAACGGGTGAAACTTTACTTTCTTTGGCCAACCAAGCCCGATATATTTCTACAATAGAATCATCATTGATTTTTGAAATAATTTCGGCCAAAATTTTTGCTCCAGCACTTTTGTCAAGGTCTGTACCTTGGATATAATGATCTAATAAAATTTTGAAACCGTCTTTACGAATACCTGGTTCCTTAAACATTTCATTCAAACCACCCGAAATAGCAATCACATCCGAATATTTACGGCAAAAATCGTCAGGGTCTAAATCGGTATCAATTACTTCGGTACGAAAACCTTGTTTGATAAAAAGCGGAATTTGTTTGAGTACGGCTGCTTTTCCTGCTGCGTCTGGATCCATCCAAAAAACTACTTTGGTACACAGTTTTTTGATTTCGTTGATTTGCATTTCGGTAATGGCAGTGCCACAACTGGCCACCGTATTTTCTAATCCGTACAAATGTGCGGCAATAACATCATTGTATCCCTCGCATAAAAACGCTTCGCTACGTTTGCGGATTTGTTGCTTGGCTTTGTGTAGTCCATACCAAACTTTGGATTTATTGTACAATAAATTGGAAGCATCCACATTGGGATTGATCCATTTGGCTGTATTGGTTCTGCCTGATATATCACGTCCAGCCAATCCTATAATCAAACCGTTGCCATCGTGAATAGGATAAACAACACGGTTGGAATATTTATCCCATTGGTTGATAATTAAGCCTAGAGCTTCGCCAAAATGCACTTTTCCAGATGCTGAAAATTTATTGTAAATGAAATTTTCAGGTGCAAAACCTATTCCCCATTCGAGAATGGTATCTTCTGAATATTGGCGTTTTGTTTTCAGTTCCTGTACTGCCAAATGTTCTTCGGGAAGTGATGCCAATTGTTTTTGATACAATTCGTGAGTAGCTTTTAGAACCTTGCGGAGTTCCTCTTTTTTCTCTAAAACTTCTTTTTTCTTTTCGGAGAATTCAACGGCTTCATATTCCACCACTTCATTATAAATTCCTGCTATTTTTTCGATAGCTTCAGGATAAGAGCAAGTTTCTTTTTCCATTACAAATGAAACTACATTTCCGCCTTTGCCAGTAGAAAAGTCTTTCCAGATATTCTTTACTGGCGAAACCATAAGCGAAGCCGTTTTATCATCGCTAAAAGGAGACTTCGCCTTGAAATTGGCACCCGCTCTTTTTAGTTCCAGATACTTGCCAATGACTTCGTCAATGTGGGCACGTTCAAGAAGTTTGTCTATGAAAGTTGATTTGATGTAACCCATTATGCCTTGATGTTATTTGGAGTTAGTATTTCGGCATCGATCACTTCAATATTGAAAACAGGATCTGTTAATTGATTCTTTAAACTCTTTATTTCAAAGTGCAACGGAGATGATAGTCTGTCTATTTCCGCATCGGTAAAAAAACCAGACTTTTCAAAATTGTCTATTTGTTCTTGGAGTAAATCTATTTTTGAGAGGAGTGTATCGGTTGACATAATGGTTTGTTTTTTAGAATTCAACTATTTTTATTTTATTCATAAAATCTACAATTTCGCTTTCGTAGATTACTTTGGTGCTTTGGTCGAAGAAAACTGCAAATTTTCCTCCTGTTATTTTTTTGATTTCAGTTATCGTTTGGGCTTTGCCTTCAAATAAAACTTTCTTTTGTTTTAGTTTTTTAAACCTAGCTTGTGAGAGATAATCTTTTCTTTCTTCTGCGGGTTTTCGGTTGACATATCCTTGCTCTTTATTCATTACTAAAAACAAATTGCTTATTTCGCAATTTTCAACGTTGCCGTCTTTGTGATAAATGTTGCCACCTTCTGGTATTTTACCGTAATGTTTTTGGTAAACAGATCGGCTTAATGATTCATAGCCTTTTTGGGTTTTTATCAAAACCCTATCGCCCCAGTTTACAATTATTCCTAATGGGTTTTCGCCTCTTGTTTCCCAAGCTTTTTTACTTCCAATAATCCAGGCACCAGCAACACGGTTTCGTTCTTTAATCTTTTTGAGTTGAAGGCTTGACCTTTTTAGGTTGAGATACCTTCGTTTTTTTTCGATGTGCTTTTTTGTCCAGCCTTTGTTCTTTGGGAATTTTTTGTTGAAAATTTCGGCTATTTCTGTATCTCCTAGTTTTTTATAATTGGCATTTAAAAACTTTACCATTGCATCTGTCCAGTATTCCATTTCCATTTTGAAAAGACCTAATTCATACAACTTGTGTCTTACTGATGTTGGTCTTATGTTTGGCTTGTTTAGCTTTTCAAATAATTGGGCATTGGTGCAATTATTATAATTTTCTTTGAGGAAATTTATTTCGGCTTCTGTCCATATTATTTTATTGTGTACCATTTTTATTGGAGATTAAACATTAAAAGCGACACCGTTACTCCGAAGAATGCACCTAAAATGAAAGCTATTGCGGTTACTATTACAAATAGCTCAAATACGTTGTCTGTTTTTTTTGGTTGGTTATTCATCTTGTTATTATTTTATAAATTGAAATAAGAATTGCTATTACTGCTGGAACTAATATTATTTTGATTATTAATTCCCATTTTTTTTCGGTGTTTTCGTCTTGAAAATCATAGTTAGTTTTCATCACTCTAAATTTTAGTTTTTGAATAAAAAAGCAGGTGTCCAGATTTCGAGTTGAACGGATAAATCCGCTTGTACATATACCCTCTTTCTCACGAGAAGAGGCACCTGCTTTTTTTTGGGTTTTTATGTTTTATTATTAATAAAAAAGCAGTTGAGTCTGTGTTCGGATTATACGGTTACACTTCTGTTATTTCAACGCCTTACGGTAGTTGACAACTGCTTTTTTTTGGGTTTTTATGTGTTGTGCACACACAGATTGGTAAGAACGTGACCCAGTTTTACAACTGAATGAGATTGAGCGAGAAAGCTATTCGGGTGTTTTCTTGCTTGGTTTGAATGCCTAGTTTATCGTAAAGTTGTCTGTGTGCTTTGTGAAAAGAACCCATAGGCAGGTGCATTTCATCGGCAATGACATCGTTTGTTTTCGGGGTTGAAAGATGTTGCATTAGATACACATCTTGCGAGGATAGTTTTTGACCATTATAGGAGGGAAGTTTGCAAAGAATGCCTTCGCTTTTGCAATTGCCACGTTTTGGGCAATCGTGGTATTCGCCATCTTGCAGTTGGCCGTCTTTTATATCGCCTACAAAATCCAGTCCTCCAAAACGGCATCTTGCAAATTGCTCAATGCGTTTGGTTTTTGAAAATGGGTGCATATCGTGCAGCTCCATATTGATATTGATGTCGGCTTGAATAACTTCATCAAGAAGTTTTATTATTGATAATGGAATTTCGCAAAAAGGAATAACATTTCCGTTTTGGATCATTTTGGTTTCTTTATCCGAGATAAAGAACTCGATTGAAGAGTCGCCCATTCCGGGAAACTGTCGGTTAGATTGTAATTGTGTCATGGGGTTTTTTTTTTAAGAGATTAATTCTTTTAGGTTTTCATTTTGTTTTTTGTTTTCCAACGCCACTTCGACCATAGCATTGATAACATCGATTCTTGGCGACAATCTGTTTTTTACATTTCGAATAATGCCTTTAGTAACGCCTGAATTTGGTGGCAGTTTTGCAAGGACTAAACCTGTGTAATTGAAAGGAAGATGATTGTCGATAATGGTATAGGCTTTTTGAATGTGTAAATCCATATCTTTATACGTCTTATTTTTGATTAAATTTGTCATAACTTTATTATTTCTTTGTCAAAAGTATTAAAAAGTTTAATTAGATTAAATTATTTTACCTATAAATTTTAATTAAAGTATTAATTTAAAATCATTCTAAATATGACACATAACGAAAAAATGAGATTGTACTTTAAAAACAGGGACATTTCACAAAAGGAAATTTCAAAAAAAACAGGTCAAGCTCCAGCAATGATCAGTAGATATTTGAGTGGTGCTAGTAGTTTTAGTTCAGATTTTATAGCCATCCTAATCAGGGAGTTTCCGGATATTGATTTGAATTATATTTTTTCAGTCAAAGAAAATAATGAAGCAAACGAACCAAATGAGTTGTATGGTTTGACGAATGAAATTATAGATAAAGAAATGGAAATAATACAGGATAAATTGGCAATTGTGCGGAAGTATTTGGCACAAAATCGCCACAAAAAATAAAACAAATCAATAATAATGTGGTCTGCGAGTGTTCAGATTAATCCTTCTGCGTTCACAAAAGGGGTTTTTATGGGATTAAAAATGTGCATACATTGGTTGTGAAGCCACTGTATTGTGCATTTTTTTGTTTTTAACCATAAATTATAACCCTTATGAATTCTGTATCTGAAAGGATTTTTGACACACTCGTTGACACAAACAAAATCTATGTGTCAATGAAAGATAAATTTAGTATCCGTGCCTATAAAAATGCGGATGGAAAGTCGCCTGTTAGTCTTCATCTTACTGGAGATTACAAACGTGAAAGGATTTCTTTGAATATTAACGTGAACCCGAAACAATGGGATGTGAAAAAGGAACGTCTTATTCCTTTGTCTAAAGAAAATCAGGACATAAATTTGATTTTAGATAATATCAAATCAAAACTTACCGCTATCAAAACTTCGTATCGCCTTGCCGATAGGGTTCTCACGCCCGAAGCTTTGAAAAAAGAATATTTGAGCGGTATGCCTCGTATTCGTTTTACTGCTTTCTTTCAGATGATGCTAGAGGAAGAAAAAGTTTTGATGGAACCTGGATCATACCAAAGGTATAAATCGGTTTTGCGGAAGTTGAAACTTTTTGATGATGATGTGACTTTTCAAGAAATAGACCTTGGGTGGATTGATAAATTTACAAAACATCACAGAAGGTTAGGCAACGAAAGCACCACGGTTGCTGGAAACATTGCTGCTATAAAAAAGTTTCTTGGACTGGCTGTAAAAGCTGGTATTAGATTGAGTGTAAATCTTGACGATATTAAACCCGGAAGTACCAAAGGAAACCGCACTAGCTTAACCACCGATGAACTCAAACAATGTGCTGGATATTATTTTAGTCCTTATATAAGTGATTCCTATCGGTTGATTTTAGGTTATTTCCTAATGAGTTGTATGACTGGACTTCGTATTTCTGACATTCAAGGTTTGACTAGAAATAATTTTGTTGACACATACATTTCTTTTGTGTCAAAAAAAACCAAAAAGGATCAGTCGATACAACTCAATATGAAAGCTCGTGAGATATTGGAACACGAACCGCTTTTATTCGTTAAGAAATTTGCCGACCAACACATTAATGATGAATTAAAAAAAATTATGGCAATTTTGAAAATTACTAAAAAAGTAAGCTTCCACGTTGGTCGTCATACTTTTGCCACTTCGTTTTTGAGAGCGGGTGGACAAATAGAAAAACTTCAATTATTGTTAGGCCATTCGGACATATCGCAAACGATGATTTATTCGCACATAGTTCAATCGGATGCTAATGCTGAAATATTCTTGATAGACAAACTATTCTAAAGCTTCGGTTTCAATATCAATTTCGAATAAATCGGTTTTGACTTCGGTTTTGTTGATGTTTTTGATAACGTGAACCCTGTTGTAGGCAAAGATTTTCGTTTTGGCTTTTAGGTTCATAATAAATTCGTTCCAAGTCTTGAACTGCCAAACAAAACCGTGTGAATTGATGCGGAAATCAAACCACTTTTCCCAATAAGCTGAATGTACTGCAGGAATAAGATAATCGCTATTGGGCTGTGCCAAATTGTTTCCGTTGTACAGGCCATCATAACACACAAGAAATACTTTGCCATCGTTTTGTTCTAATGCGTGAGCCGTTTGCACACCGTTACGAGTAAGTAAAGGCAAGGGCAAGGCGGCGATTTCGATTGTGGTGGTTTTGTCATCGGTTACATATCCTGAATTTACTACTCCGTTTTGATTGTGAAAAACAGGAAGAAAACTATAGTCTTTGTTGTCAATATCCTCAAATTTTAATAAAAAAGAAGTGCCTTGACTGAACTTGCGAAGTGGTCTTTTGATTTCGGTAAACTGCATATCAATTGTATCTCCATAGTTTATTTCGTTTTCGATGGGATTCATTATGGCAAGTTTGCCAATAATTGTCAAATCATAATTGAACCAATTTTTGACCACTTTCACAAAATCGACAAAAGTCATTTCGGGAACTGCTCGGGTAAGGTCTATTTTGTTCTCGTTTATTATTGAAGGAATTGCTATGCCTGATGAGTCGTGCAATTTGATTAAAGAAATACTCAAATTGGATATGATTTCATTTGCTGTATAATATTGATAGCATTCTAATGTTATATCATTAACATTTAAGTCTGAAATAGTTTCAAAATTAATATCAATTTCTAAATCTCTTAATACTTCTACTCCTAAATGGTTTTTAGAATATAATGACCATAAAATAATATTTCTGTATTTTATAACGAAATAACTGTTAAATGCTGAAATAATAGCGCCTTTTATAGTTCCACTAATATTATATTTACCAGGAACTGCTAAAACTGTATTATAATAATATAAAGAGGCTTTCTTATTTGGTTTGTTATCGTAATTAATTTCGATTGCATCTTCAGACATTTGATTTACATTAATATCTTCCTGAAGGGTTGGTCTTGAAAAATAATCGACATCGCCAAAAAGGCAAGCCTTTTTCAAACGTTCGTCATTCAATATTTTTCCTGACAATGTATAGCCATCGTCTGCCATTCCTCGCTGTAGAATGTGAATCCAATAAGGCATTGGTTGCATCACATTTCGATTAAAAGTTTCATCGACAATCACTTCGTTAAACAGAAATTCGCCATCTACACGGTTATTTATTCTTCCCTCGAAACCAAACCATAGATCGTCCGTAGGGTCGTATTTGTCCACGTGAATTTGAGGAAAGTTATAATTCACTTCGGGGAATGTTTGGGTAATAACCGTTTGAGCGTGTTCGAAAATGGTAGTTCCTTCGGGCAAATCGAATTTATCCAAAGACAATTCAGATAGTTTTTTGTCGAAACTGGGCAACTGCTCAAAACCAAAACGAACCGTACAGCTTAGTTTGTCCTGGTGCGATTCTATTTCGAAAATGGCATCTTCTATTTTGTCGTTGTGAACATATTTACATTCGTAATACGTTTGCGGATTGGTGTTGTATTGCGAAATGAAACCAAAAGCCACATCGATATCATCGATTAGATCAATATCGAAAGGGAAGGTATATTTGGTAAAAAAAGAATCGGAGAACCAATTGTTTTCTTCTGTGTCCGAAATTTTGTAAATTGATAAATCCAGTTCAAAACTAGAGTGAATAAGTTTCCTCATCGTAGGTGCGATTTATGATAAATTCAAGACTGAATTCGATTAGTTCTCTTGCTAAATCTTCGTTGACCATTGCTTTGTTTATGGGGCGAAGTGAAATGTTTCCTTTGGTATTGACAAGCCAAGCCTTTTTGGAACGCATCAGGCTTTCGATGGTGTCAATATCGGATTTGATAAGCCAACCAGTATTGATGAATAGTTTCACTTCTTTGGAAGATGAAAGATAATCCAGTTTTTCGACTAGGTTTTCATAGACTTTTTGTGATGTGAATTCAAAATCGGATTTTATGGAAGCCGTTCCAGTACATTCGAGAGCCGATTGCAAAAGGAATTCGTTTTGCCAAACAATGGTGTTGGAATAATTGCCTTCGGGTAGCATTTTGAAAATCTTTTTGGGTGCTGTACTGTTGTTTTCGCCCACCACATCGACAGTGTATTGAACAATATCGCCTTGATAATAATCTGAAAACAAAACTTTTTTGCAAATAATTTTGTTGTCATAAGCGGGTAAAGCTTCGCTAGTTTCTAAAGTACCATTTTTGAAAGTTCGTAGTTCGTAGCTTCCTGATGGATACAGCATATTAAGGTAAGCAAAACCGTTTTTAGTGGCACGATTGGGTAATGGATTGAAATCTAAAAAACCAAGATTGGTAATGCCACGGCTAAGACCTGCCACGAATTGAATTTCGGGCGTGGTTCCGGAGCGGATAACACTTTCGTTGGCTACTAATATTTCGGAGCAAGTGATGGTTAAAGTAGCGAGTTTGTACTGCAAAAGATTATTGTTTACGCTTGGAAATTTACGCATCAATCTATGGATAAGTTGCCCTATATTTATTTTTTGTTTGCCGTTGAACAATGCTATTTTTTGAGGGATTGAATATTCGTTTAGAACATTGGTAAAGAAATCATACGTTTTTATGAGTGCATTGAATTGGAAATAAGTGTTTTGGTTTTCGGATTGAAATTCAAAATATTTGGTATCTAAAGTAAAAGCTTTTTGGTTTGCTGGATAAGGAATAGTTAGAAAATCAGCCAAACGAACTACTTCTACCGTCCAATTGATGTTTCCAAAGTGAACGTTGTTTTGTAAAACCTCGAAAGTACTAGCCAAATCAGTTGGAATGAAATCAACATCACTATCATAAAAACTAGACAATGCAATATTGACAAAAGCAATGCCAGACCCCGAAGCCGTTTGATAAGCCGATGCTCCAGAACCAACGGTTGCAATAGTCACACCAACGGCTGTACTAGAAAGTATAAAGTTAGGTTTGCCTACTATTTTCCAAAAATTACCAGTTAAAAGTACATTCAATGATGGAAGCGTATTGTTTTGTTGATGATAAAACGCCAAAGTTGAAGGAGAAAACGAAAACACAGGATCGGGCTCGACTACTACACCGGCAACTGTCATAATAGTTTCGTAAGTGTAATAATCAATAACTACCCAAACACCGGAGCTGTTTAGTCCTTGAATTTCAAAAGTGTGTTGAAAAACATACTGGCCAACGGGCAATGATTCGAGGTTTTGAAATCGTGGTGTAAAACTAAAATCTAAACCATAAAAATATGCTTGGTAACTCGTTCCGTTGATGCCTGCCACTATCCAAGGAGCAATATCATAAGGGTTGTATTCTGTAACTTTTCTTAATCTGAAATCTGAATAAGCATAATTTAGATATTCAGGAGTATCTTTTATCGTAAAATTGATAGTTTCGATAGCTGGAGTAACAACGCCAGCGTTATAAGTATATTCTTTGAAATTGGGGATTGGTCCCCATTGTTGTGTTGGCATAATTTTATTTTTTAGATTTTGTTCTTAATTCGTTGTAGCTGTCGATGCCGTCTTTGAGATAGCCCATTGATTTGAGGTCTTTGTTTGTCATTATTCCAACTACTCCTTTATCTCGTAGGTCTTTGAGCACCGATAAATTCTCGGCTATTAAAGACATCATCATTTGATTCATCATAGCATCGTTACCTGATGGTGCTGGTGCGGAAGTGGCAGGCACTTCGACACGCATTTTTTCTTGATTGTATAAGCCTTGCTCAAAACCTTTGATGCCTCGGAGTTCGCGAATAAGGCTGTCCTTTACGGCTGGGTTCATTTGTCTCCACGCTTTGTTATCGATGACCATTTCGGGACCATTCTCGGCCACGAGGAAGTGGCTGGTTTTGCTTACTAATCCTGACCTTGTTTTGCCACCGTACTGTGATTTGAAAGTTTTGCCGTCTTGCTCACGGGTTACGTAGTCGCCGTAGAGACCTTGTTCGTGACCTTTGGCGGGTAAAGGTGTTGCTAATACGGTTGCCAATTGTATTGCTCCTAATGCACCTACAACTCCCGACATAATTGCAGCGGTTGCACCAAAATCGAACTTTGGAAACTGTGCCCAAATACCAATAATAGCCTGCGCTGTGGACATTACGATATTCATAACCGATAATGCTTTTTGTCGTTTGGCTTGTTTGTATTCTAGGTCGGCTTTTTTGTCGTCGAGTTCTTTGTCTATTTTGGAAACTTGTTTGTCGTATTGTTTTTGAGAAATAACACCGCTGTCGAGTTGTTTTTTTAGTTTGGTTTTTTTTGCGTCTGATTGTTGCTCAAATTTTTTCATTTTGGCATTTTCATTGGCTGTCAAAAACTCATTGTATTTTCCCCAAGCATCCGTTAAGGCCGAAAGTGCGAAAACCATTTCCTCTATGCCAAATTTTCCTTTCGCTAAATTATCAGAGAATTGTAGCCAATTATCAGGAGTGAAACCGAAGATGTCGGTAGTTCCTTTAGACACGCCAAGAGCATCGGCGTTACTTACTTGTTTGCCTGAAAGTTCATTTTTCTTGGCAATAAGTTCTGATAGTGTTAGACCAACTTTAGCTGCTTCGGCTTTGAAGCTTTCGACTTGCTCTGGTGTAAGCAAAGACATATCCATTCCTTGAAATGTGCCTGAACCTACAATAGCGTTGAAATCTTCAATAAGCTTTTTTAGAAATTTCTCATTTTCTACGAGTTCATTGGCTTCATAATCTTTTTTGAGTTTGGCTTTGGCTCGTTCATTATTACCCAGAGCGGCGTACTCTTCGTTGAACTTTGTTTCACGAAGAATTTTAGCCTGGTCAAAGGCTTCTTTACTTTTGGTAATAGAATCTTTGGCGGCTTTTTCTTCGATGATGCCGAGTCTCTTTTTTTGTAGTTTTTCTTCATAACAAATCAACTCATTATTTGCAGTTTGTTTTTCGGTAAGCAAAGCCTGTTGGTTTTTGATAGAGGCTATTTTTTTGCTGTCGTCTGCTTTTTGAGCGGCCAATAAATCGGCGTTTAACTTTGTTTGAAGATTTTCAAAGGAAGTATTTTGATAAGTAAGCTCTTGAATTTTGGCAGCACTATTCAATTTTTCGAGTGCCAAATCTTTTTCGTAACCATCAGCCATCAAAGAAATTCTGTTTTCTTCGGCTTTCTTGCGAATGTTGTGTAAATCTTCGGTTAGTTTTAATTCGTCATTGATGTAGCTGTCATCATATTTTTTTGGGGTGTTTCCTTTTCCGTTTCCGTTTCCATTTCCAGTTCCTGCACCTGGTGTGAAAGTAGAACCGCCTCCAGTTCCTCCAGTAACATTTGCAATTATAGATGGATTCTTTTTAAGGAAAGCTTCCATTTCGGCATTAGTGAAATTCAATTGCGATTGTAAATCTGCTAATCCTTTTTGTTTTCGTTGCGAAGCTTTTACAGTAAGATCGGCAGATGCCAATTGTGCATTACCTAAATTAGTTACCATTGCAATAGCTTGATCATACCAATGGATTTCCTCCTCTAAAGACATATTTTTTCTGTTATCCATATCTTCCATAATGGATTTTTGTCTTTTTTGAAGTACTTCAAGCATCGCTTTTTTCTCCAATGATTTCACATAAGCATCAATCAATTTTTTACCCTCTGCAGTGGCTACATTTTCGAGAGTTAAAGTATTGAGATATTCTGGAGCAATTTCATTCAGTTTTTTGATAGCTGCCAAACGAGCTTCTTTGGATGCGGTTTCATCTTGAGCCACAGCAAGGAGCGTTCGCATACTTGCAGTTTGTTGGTTGACAATCTGATCAGTTTCTTTGATGGTTTTGTTCATCATAGATTGAGCAGTTTCGGAGGCCTTTACTTCGTCAGAAAACAAAACATAAGCGGCAGCAATAGCGGCAACTGCACCAATAATGAATCCCCAAGGTGTAGTCATCATTGTGGCAGTCATTACTCTAAAGGCTTGACTTGCTCCACGTATGTTTCCTGTTAGTAACATAGTTGCAGCTGCGTAAGCTTGTGATGCAACCATAGCAACGCCATCGGCAAAGGCTCGGGCTTTGGCTCCAATGGTGTACAGTAAATTAGCTTCGGCACTTCGGGTAGTCCAAAGAACGACTAATTTTTGCCAACCAAGATTGGCAACCATTGCAGCGGTAACAATGGCAATGATTTTGGCAGTAAATACCAAGGCATTTTTCCAAGCAGTTACAGAGCCATCGGCATCTTCTGTCGCACCAATAAATTTTGCCAACCATTCGACAGCTCCGCCTAACCATTTGATAAAAGTTTCGGAAGAAAACCAACCTGATACGGTTTTGCTAATCTTTTCGAGAGTAGCGGCGAGATTGTTATTTTTGATGTTGTATTCGTTGATAAGTGAAGTTCCTTCTCCGAATGATTTGTTTGATAAATCTATCAATTCACGGAAACGATTTGTATTGTTACCCATTGCTCCAATTACTTTGTTGGCTCCATCGGCAGAGATACCTAAAGCATCCAAAGTTTTGGCAGTATCGGTGGCAGACATTCCTTTCATTCCTTCGGAGAATTTGAGCATAAATTCCAAAGGATTTTTATTGATCATCGATTCGACTTCGCCTTGGGTAAGGTTCATTACTTTGGCAAACTTGCCAGTTTCGGTACTGGCTTGTTTCATAAAGATACCATAAGCTCGGGCGGAAACTTCGGATTCTATTCCTGACTCCTCGAATGCTGTACCTAAGGCTAAAGTTTCCTGTATGGTTGGTTTCAACACATCAGTAAGCGAACCGATTCTAGTGGTAAAATCGGCAATGTTAGCTTCTGATGCAACACCATTCGCACCCAATTCATTTATGGCAGAACCAATGGCGTTATAGGATTGATCTACGTTTAAATCTTTGGTTTCTTGAAAAAGGAATTTTATTTTACCGAGTTTGTTGGCGACTTCCTCGGCACCACCTGTGAAACTATCTCCTAAAGCAACAGAAGCTTTATTCATTACAGCCACGAAATCGCCTATTTCGGCTTTGGCAATACCTATTCGGCCGCCTTGCTCGGCAATCCCTAAAAGGTCTATTCGTGAAGTTCTGGTTTGGAGTAAGCCAAAGGACTTAGTGAGTTCGTCAACTTCTACTTTGGTCATTCCAGTTGTTTTCATTACATCGGACTGGGCATCGGAGAGTTTACCGTTGATGTCTATTATTTTTTGGATTGATAATACAACGCCAGTTAAAGATGCAACGGCAGCAAGTGCCATACCTTGATAGCGGTTGAAACCATCGGCGAGTGTGCCTATTGAGGATTGGGCAGTTCTGGAACGACCACGTAATTCGTCTAATCTTGTATTTACTTGATTAAGTTCAGTTTGATACCTTTGATAAGCTTCGCCACCAGGAACAGCATTTTGTAACGACATTTTTAGTGTCATTGCTTTTTGGGAGAGTTGGTGCATCGTTAGCCCAGTAATACCTATTTGATCCTGCAAGATTTTCATTTTTGCAGTATTGTTATCAATGGTATTTGTGTTTGTTTTTATTGCGGCATCGAGTGCTTTCCATTCGGCGGTGTCTTTTTTGCCTTGTTCGGTCAGGAGTCGCCTTTGAACTTTTAACTCTTTGGTTTCTTTGGTTACTTCGCGAGTTGATTTTTCTAAATCAAGCAGTTGTTTTTGAGCAGGATCACCATTGATAATGATGTCTAATTTCATTTGCTCGTCGGAGATTGTCTTTGCCATTTTAGTTTGATTTTCTGTAAAATTCAAACTAAAGTTTGGGTTATGGTGTGACATAACAAAACCCACTGAATTAGTGGGTTTTGGTGGTGTTTGCTCCCTCACATGTGAGGGAGCAAATTTTAATTAAAAAGCGATATTTATAGTTTTATACCTAATTAAGAAAACCTTCTAAGTCATTCATTGAATATTGTTTTGCTTTCCAATCATCAAATGTAATATTTCTTACTTCTTTTAATTGACTGGTTGCTTCATCTAATTTTAGTTTAGCATTTTTAAAATTACTTCTTATCAATTCTAGTTCCGATAACTTTTCTTCGATTAATTCTTGTTTTTCTTTTAGAAATTTGTTTTGAAGAAACATTGCTTCGTAAATTACTTGAGAACATTTTAGGCGATACAATTTTACTGCCTCTTTTGCTTCCTCTTTTACATTTTTCGGATTGATTGTTGCCAACCAACTAAAAATATATGGGAGAGGTAAACAGAGCATTTCTCTGTCTTTTCCGTCTGCTCCAACTGCGTAGCTAAGCTCCGCAGTTGAACTGAAAAAATCGTCGTTCTGAATTTTAATTCTTTGACCGGATTCTTCAATTCCTAAAGCGTCGCAAATTGGTTTTATCGGAACTAAATCATTTGATAGTTGCACGATTTGAATTTGGTTAATCACTGAAAGTGTTTTCATAGTTTTTTTTATTTTAATAAGTTATTTTTTACAAATATATTATAAATATTTGATAATCAAAGGATTAATAAAATTATTTTTAAAATATATTTTTTTGGGGCAAAAAAAAGCCACATAATGTGACTTTTTTATACTTTATTCTAACATAAATACTGAATAACTTGTTTGACATCGAATTTCATTATGCTTCGTATATCGTTTCTTTCATTGAAAGATAAATTGTTTTTGTTCTTTACCTTAATATAGTAGGCTTCTATGGTGTTGTAATCATTAGCGAATTCTTGAACCATTTGTTCGTCATCATTATCTCCTGCAATTTGCTGATACTCGTCTAGTTCTGTGAGGAAATCTAAAAGCATTGCTTCGAGTTCTGGTCCTTGTGCGTTCATTACCCATTGTTTTTGAATGGTTCCGTAATAACTTGGATTAGCCACGATTTGCATTGGGGTATTTTCGGATACTATTTTATTTGTTTTCATAATTAATTTATTTTTTCAAAAATTGTTAAATCTAATTTTGTTTCTACATAACAGTCATCGTCATCGAGTACGAGTTTGTCGCCTACACGATTCCAGAGCGAACCGGCATCTATGTACCAGTCATCATTTACATGAAAATCGTTGATGTTTCGGTATTGTTCGGGGTGGTTATTTTTAGACACAGCTTGCCTCCATCCTTTCTATATCTTCTTTGGTAAAAAGATATTCTAATGAGTAGCTATGTTCTAAAAACGCTATTGCCGATAGGATTTGCTCGGGTGTGAATTTGCTTGACAAAACCGACAATGCTTCGTTCATTTGGATAGCGAGTGAAAGCTCCTTTTGTTGGGCAGGGCTTAATGTGGCGACTGCCTGTTTTAGTTTGTGGGTGTTTCGCTCGATGGCTTTGGCAGTATGGGTAAAAAAGAAACCGACCAATTGCTGTGTGGTGTCCCAGTTCTGTAGCGCAACGGTATTGAACCGTTGTTTTGCTTTTTTGGTTTTTGATTTACACATAGCCGTTTTGTTTTAAAGCGGTTTCGACTTCGTGGGTGGAGAATGGATCCATTAGTTTTGAAAAATCCTTGATGAATTTTTGACAACGGAGCATTTTTTCGCGAACGTGTAGGTCGTTTGCCTGTGGGGTTTCGAGCAATAGGTTGCCAATTTCCTGCATTTCGTTTGGCAGTTCTTTGAGTTCGTACTCAAATTGCACTTCGGAGATGAAGTGAGCTACAGCCGTCATCACATCCTGTGATGAACTGGCTTTTTGATTTTCTTTTGACATAGTAGAAAATATAAATATACACGAAAGCCTCGCATTAGGTGTGTCAAATTACCGAAAGGTAAGATTAGGAGTAGTTTCCATCTCCCGCACCGTAGCGAGGCTAACGCTTATTGTTACTTAAAAAAGTTTAAAAGGAAGTACCTTTCAGATAATTTGACAAAGCAAAGATATATTATTTTATAATACAAGTGTGCAAATGCACATAAAAAAAATAACCTACTTAAAAAAGTAGGTTAAGATTGCTAATACTGCTGTTACTATAAGGACTAGTAGCCACCAGTTGGGATCACGCATGCGGCGAGAGTGGAAGTTGTCGTGCATTATGAAAGATATGTAATAAATTTATTTCTTAATGTGTTAGCTTTTTGAATTGATCCAGTTCCTTCAAATTCAAAAATAGTTTCATTTTTAAATTGAGCTTGATTCCACTCTATAATAAAGTAGGCACATTCCTGTTTTGTTTTTTTCTTCCAAGCAAAAGCAAAAATTCCAGTTAGTAATAATCGACCAACAGTAACCCTGTTTTGTATGGTTGAAGAATCTTCCATTACTACATTGGTAATAGTTTCTTTCGCTATTGTTGTTTTAAAATGAAAACCATTAGCATCAACAGAAAATAGTTTTACTGATTTAGGTTCTAAAAGAAGTCTGGTGTCTTTTAGTGAATCATTTAATGAAGGATGCCCTGAAACATAAGTTCCAGACACCAATAAATCTGATACTTTAACCTTGAATTTATCTTCAAAATTTTTAATATTTGAATTGCCTGATGCCGCTGCACCAATAAATAAAACGATAATTCCTAGAAAAATAATCCATCCCATAATATAATTTTTAAAAGTTAGGGTGTAAATATAAAAAAATCCCTCGAAAGTGAGGGATTTAATCTTGCATATTGCGAAGTTCTTCCTTGACGGCATTGGTAAACCCAAAGTGCAGTTCCTTGATAACGTTGTTATAATGGCCCCAAATAATGCGGTTGTGTACTGGGTGGGATTTCTTTTTGTTTCGTCCTTTCTTGCTGGTGCGGGTTTTCATATCGACAAAACGATGTTTTTTGAGGTGGGTGTAGCCCAGTGTGTTTTCGGAAACCACAAAGCCACGCCCGGAATACCAATCGTTATTCTCAAACCCTCGCCCTGACATATAGGCCCGTTGGGCTTTGTCTATGTCCTTGCTGGTGT
>Ga0316611_1000287_pt1 | contig 18774 bp, 20 predicted proteins | sample MIS2016202_MG_FD_207675 | JGI IMG/M metagenome (GOLD analysis project Ga0316611, IMG submission 207675) | Microbial mat bacterial communities from Middle Island sinkhole, Lake Huron, Michigan, United States - MIS.2016.202 | ecosystem: Environmental > Aquatic > Freshwater > Lake > Sediment... | reverse complement strand
TTTTCGTTTATTAATGATACTTTTTCATCTTTATGGGTTTAAAAAACTTCTATTTATACTTTTGTTCATCATTCTGGCTATAGTTATTTCTGATCAAATTACTGTATTTATTATTCGTGAATGGGTAGAAAGACCTCGCCCTTGTTTCGAACCCGATTTATCAAAAACATTACGCCTTCCTTTAGGTTGTTCGGGTACTTTTGGTTTTTGGTCGGCACATGCATCTAATGCCTTTGCTTTGGCTGTTTTCTTAGGAAATATAATGCAGAAAAAAATAAAATATAGTTTTGCAATCTTATTAATTTGGGCTGGATTAACTGCGTATAGCAGAATGTATTTAGGTCTTCATTACCCAACTGATATTTTGTGTGGAAGCATTTTTGGTGCATTAGTAGGTTTTTCATTGTATAAAATTTTCATGAAAATATTTCCAAAATTTCATTTGAATAAAAGATGAATGTAGAAGATATTCGAGAATATTGTTTATCTAAAAAAGCCGTAACAGAAAATTTTCCTTTTAATGAAACTACTTTGGTTTTCAAAGTTTGTAATAAAATTTTTGCTCTAATTGATATTAATAATCCTGAGATAAAAATAAATCTTAAATGCAATCCTGAATATGCTGTTGAGTTGCGAGAACAATATACCGAAATAGTTCCTGGCTATCACATGAATAAAAGACATTGGAATACAATTACTTGTAATGGAAAAATAAGCCAACAATTTCTATTTAAACTTATTGATCATTCTTACAATTTAATTGTTGAGAAGTTGCCAAAAAAAGATAAAATTATTTTGAATAATTAAAAATCAAAAACCTGAAGCAGCATCATCGCCTCTAGGATCAGCCCCTGATTCTAACTTCCCATCTTTCACTAAAATAGCATCAACTTTTCCTACAACTACACTTTCGCCAACTACTAAATGGTATCCTTTATTTCTTAAAATTTCTAAATCTTTATCTATAAAACCTTTAGAATTTTCAACTCGTATTTCATCGGGTAACCATTGATGATGAAATCTTGCTGCTGAAACGGATTCTTGCATTCCCATATTAAATTCTGTAACATTTAAAATATTTTGAAAAACACTTGTGATAATAGTTGACCCTCCTGGCGAACCCAAAACCATAAATAATTTTCCTTTTTTTTCAACTATGGTGGGCGTCATAGAGCTTAACATTCGTTTCCCAGGTTCAATTTGGTTTGCATATCCACCTACTAATCCAAATAAATTTGGAGTTCCTGGTTTTATTGAAAAATCATCCATTTGATTATTGAAGAAAAAGCCTAAGTCATTTGAATATAATTTACTTCCATACGCACCATTAATGGTAGTAGTAACAGCTACAGCATTTCCATCGGAATCTACAATGGAATAATGGGTAGTTTCATCGTGCTCAAATCCTGGAATATTGCCATGAGAAACCGCTGAGGATAGTGTTGCTTTTTCCCATGAAAAATCTTTCATTCTTTCTTTGGCATATTCATCACTTAATAATTCAGCTATTGGTACTTTTACAAAATTAGGATCTCCCAAAAAGTATGCTCTATCTGCATAAACTCTTCGCTCAATTTCAGTTAAAAGTTGAATATATTCATTTGAATTATGTTTGAATGTATTTAATTTATATCCTTCTGCAATTTTCAACATTTGCCCTAATGCAATTCCTCCACTTGATGGTGGCGACATAGAGAAAACTTTAAAATCTTTATAGTTTACTTCGATGGGTTTTTGCCATTCAACTGTATAACTAGATAAATCTTCCATACTTAAAATACCTCCATTTTTAGATGTAAATTCTACAATCTTTTTCGCTGTTTCTCCTTTATAAAATTCATCTTTCCCATTTTTTAAAATTCGTTTCAACGTTTTAGCTAATGCTATATTTTTGCAAATTTCACCTGCTTTCCATTCTCTACTGTAAAATATTTTTTCCAAATTATTTTTATCAAAATCTTTTCTTGTTTTGTTCAAACTTTTTGCTTGATATTCAGTAATAATAAAACCTTTCTCAATAAATCTAATAACTCTTTTTAAAAGATTTTTCATAGGTAGTTTTCCAAATTTTTCATGTGCAGCATATATTCCTGCAATATTTCCAGGAACACCAATTGCCAAGCCGGAATCTGTACTTTTTCCCACAATTACATTTCCATTGTTATCTAAAAACATATCTTTTGATGCTTTTTTTGGTGCTTTTTCTCTGAAATTAAGACAACCCGACACCGATTCTTTTGTTCTATACACCATAAAACCGCCACCACCTAAACTGCCGGCAAATGGATAAGAGGCCGCTAAACCTAATTCTGTAACTACCATAGCATCAAATGCATTGCCGCCATCTTTTATAACTTTTATCGCTAAATCTGCTACATCTTTCTTTGCACAAACTACTGAAGCGTGATTGTAAATTTGCTGTGCGAAAGAAAAAAATACTACATGCAAAAAAAACAAAATGAATATTTTCTTATGATTCATGGCTTAAAAATTTATTTTTATTAGCAAACTTAATTTAAAAATTTGAATTTACATAAAATCATTTCAAATTACATCATTTCAAAAATATATCTCGCAAAAAAACTTTACTTTCGCATAAAATTTCACCAAAAAATAATCCGAAATGAATTTCGCCACAATATCCAATCTTTCTAAATCTTACGGCATACGATCACTATTTAAAAATGTAAATTTCATAGTAAACGAAGGTGAATCTATGGCAATTGTAGCCAAAAATGGAAGTGGGAAATCTACTTTATTAAATATTATTTGTGGAAGAGATACAGCAGAGCAAGGCAGTGTAGAAATCTTAAAAGACGTACAAGTTTTTATGTTTGAACAATCAGATAATTTTAATGAAAATCAAACTGTTAAAGATGTTTTATATAACCATTCACATCCTGTTTTGGAAGTGGTGAAACAATATGATGAATTCATTAAAAACAACATTTCTGATGATAGATTGATTGATTGCATGGGGAAAATGGACGATTTGAATGCATGGTCTTTAGAGCAAACCTTAGAAGAGATTTTAACTAATTTAAAAATTGATTTTTTGAATCAAAAAATTGAAAAACTTTCTGGCGGACAAAGAAAAAGAGTTTCATTAGCAAAATTTTTAATTGATATTTCTTTATTTGAAGGACATCAATTGTTAATTTTAGACGAACCAACCAATCATTTAGATATAGAAATGGTAGAATGGTTGGAATATTTTTTAAATAAAGAAAGCAGAACTTTACTTTTAGTAACCCATGATCGTTATTTTTTAGATGCTATTTGCACTGAAATTTTAGAGTTGGAAGATCAACAAATTTATGTTCATAAAGGAAATTATGAAACCTATGTTACCAACAAAGCCATTAGATTAGAAAACCAACAGGCAAGCATAGATAAGGCACAAAATCTTTACAGAAAAGAATTGGAATGGATGCGGAGACAACCTAAGGCAAGAACCACAAAATCAAAAAGTAGAGAGGATAGATTTTATGATACTGAAAAAGTAGCCAAACAAAAAATAGTGAATAAAAGTGTGCTTTTGGAAATGCAAATGTCTCGCTTAGGTAACAAAATTATTGAATTAAAAAACATCAGTAAATCTTTTGGTGAAAAGAAAATATTAGATAATTATTCGTACATTTTTAGTAAAGGACAAAAAATTGGAATTATTGGAAAAAATGGGGTAGGGAAAAGTACTTTTTTGAAAATTTTAGAAGGAAATCAGAAAGTAGATTCAGGAGAAATAGAACGTGGCGATACTTTAGTTTTTGGACATTTTACACAAGATGGGATTTCTTATAAAGAAGATCAAAGAGTAATAGATTTTGTTACAGATATTGCAGAATATTTTCCATTAGCCAATGGCAAAACTATGTCTGCAAGCCAATTTTTACAATTATTTTTATTTGAGCCACAACAACAATACACGCATATATCAAAGTTAAGCGGAGGCGAGAAAAAACGATTACAATTGTTGTCCGTTTTATTTAAAAATCCAAATTTTCTAATCTTAGATGAGCCAACAAATGATTTAGATTTACCCACTTTAACGGTATTGGAAAATTTTTTGAAAGAATATCAAGGATGTGTTTTGATTGTATCTCACGACAGATATTTTATGGATAAGGTAGTAGAAGAATTACTCATTTTTGAAGGGGAAGGAAAAATAGGAAACTATATTGGCACTTATACCGAATATTTTTTGGAAGAAGAATCGAAGAAAAATCTAAAAAATAATGTTGAAATAATTGAAAAAAACGAACCCAAGGAAACCGAAAAAAAAATTACACAAAAGTTGAGTTTTAAAGAGCAAAAAGAATTAGATGAACTCACTAAAAATTTGCCGAAATTAGAAAAAAAGAAAGCAGAATTGGAACTTAAAATGTCGCAAACTGATTTAAACATAGAACAAATTAATTCTTTATCAAAAGAATTTGAAACTATTTCAAAAACAATTACCGAAAACGAATTTCGTTGGCTAGAATTAAGTGAAAAATAAAATGTTATCTAAAAAGGCTACCTATTATTTGATTTTATTTTACTCATTTTGGTTGTATTTTTTCTATTTGATGCTTGAAATTACATTAAAATATATTCCCATAAAAAGTGATGCAGCTTTTTTACAAATAAAGCAAGACGAAGTTACTGAAATAAAACCCTATCTCACAATATTTTATATACACGTTTACAGTGCTATTTTTGTACTGTTGTTTGGAGTTTTTCAATTTAATTCTTATGTTTTAAAAAAGTATAAAAACATTCATAAAATATTTGGAAAACTATATTTTTATATTTTAATTTTATTTGCAGCACCTTCAGGAATTTTCATCGGATACTATGCAAATGGAGGAATTTCATCTCAAATATCATTCATTTTATTGGGAATTTTATGGCTGTATTTCACTATAAAAGCTATAATTTTTATAAAATCTAAAAATATAATTCAGCATAAAAATTATATGATGCGTAGCTATGCACTTACTGTTTCTGCAATAACATTGCGTTTTTGGAAAGTAATCATCGTGTTTTTATTTCAACCCCAGCCAATGGATGTGTACCAAATAGTAGCATGGTTGGGTTGGCTACCGAATTTATTTTTTGTAGAATATTTAATTAGGAAAAAGCGTATATTTACTGCTCAAAATTTTAATAATGAAAAATAATTTTTTTACATTTCTCCTGATTATATTAGTAATTTCATGTGAAACAAAACCTTCTGCATCTCATTCTGATAATGAAAATAAGAATGATTCTTTGGCTACAATTCCCAATGTTCCAAAAGAAACAGAAAATACAGAATATAATTTTATGAAAGGAAATTGGGTAGGCGATTTTATTGCAGACAAAACTACTGGAGAAGGTGAGTATGTGCATAAAAATAAATTGAATTTAATCATACAACATATATCAACGGAAAATAAAGTAACAGGTTTCAGCATAGTTGCGGGTAATGTTCGCCCATTTGAAGGAGATATATTTTCTACAGATTCAACACTTTATGTTGTTTTAAATGAGCCTGGGGATAGTAAATACGATGGAATTTTTAATTTTAACATAAAGAATACAAAAGATTTAATTTATGGAACTTGGACTGCTTTTAATAAAAATCTTCCTGCTTATGGCAGAAAATATGAATTAAGCAAAAGAACATTTACCTATAATCCAAAATTAATGTTACCTTCTGAAAATCAGGTAGAAGAAGACATGGATGCCTATGGTTATGTAGATTGGTATAATGCAAAAGAGAAAAAAGATAAAGTTGAAGGAGAAGTTTATACCAACACCTATTACAGAACGGCAACTGAAGCAGTGTATAATATAAATGCTTCCACAAAATTACTGAAAGAAAAAGAGTTGAAAAATCTTAAAAAATTGGATTTGGAAATAATAAGAAACACTATTTTTGCACGACATGGATATACTTTTAAAAAGAAAGCCGTACGTCAGTTTTTTGATTGGGTAAATTGGTATATCCCTGTTACAGATGATGTTTCAAGCAAATTAACGCCTATTGAAAAGAAAAATATCGCCCTTTTGCAACGATTTGAAAAATATGCAACCGATAATTATGATACTTTTGGTAGATAGATTTTTAGGAATTAGGAATTAGGAATTAGAAATTATAAATTAGGAATTAGAAATTAGGAATTTTCAATTAACAATAAACCATTAACAATAAACCATTAACAATAAACCATTAACCATTAACCATTTTAAAAAGTGCAATTAACTATTTTAGGATATAATTCTGCCATTCCCACAGCAACTTCACATCCTACTTCACAGTTTTTAAATATTTGCGAACGCCATATTCTTATCGATTGTGGTGAAGGAACACAAGTACAATTACGAAAAGCAAAAGTAAAATTTTCTAAAATAAACCATATTTTTATTTCCCATTTACACGGCGATCATGTGTTTGGATTGGTGGGTTTAATTTCTTCTTTTCATCTTTTGGGAAGAGATAAACCACTGTATATTTATGGACCAAAAGGTATAAAAGATTTTATTGAAATTCAATTGAAAATTTCAAATGCACACAATACCTACGATTTACAATTTATTGAGTTAAGTTCCAAAACTTCAGAACTCATTTTTGAAGATGAAAAAATAGAAGTACACACCATTCCTTTGAATCATAGAATTTATTGTAATGGCTATTTATTTAAAGAAAAACCGAAATTAAAACATTTGAATATAGAAGAAATTTCTAAATATCCTGAAATAGAATTATGCGATTATCAAAATTTAAAATTAGGTAAAGATTTTATTTTGAATAATGAGGAAGTTATTAAAAATGAAAGACTTACATTTCCAGCAGATGAAAGTTTATCGTATGCTTTTTGTTCTGATACAAAATATAAAGAAGACATAATTCCTATAATACAAAATGCAACAGTACTTTATCACGAAGCTACATTTTTACATTCTGAAAAAGAATGGGCTACAAAAACTGGACATTCTACTGCATTGGAAGCTGCAATAATTGCTAAAAAAAGCAAGGTAAAAGCACTTATTTTAGGGCATTTCTCCAACAAACACAAATCCTATTTTCCTTTTTTAATGGAAGCACAAACCGAATTTCAAAATACCTATTTACCAAATGCTTTAGAAGAATTGGAATTAGCCAACTTATAATTTTCAATAATAATAATAAAGTAAACCAAGTCCTTTTGTATTATCGAATTGAATGAAATTTTGACATAGAACTAATTGCCGTTAAGCAAATTACTCACTATTTCGTTAAGAAAAGTTTCTTGTTTGAACGAAGTGAGTTTGAAACTTTTTAGAAATAATGAGTAATTTGTAGGTAATTAGTTCAGGTCTTGAATTTTTGTTACTTTTGTTTCAAGACAAAAGTAAAAGAAACACAGATACTAAGTTTTTTTTATTTTTGATAATTATCAAAGGGTAAAACGATAAACCTTAAACTATGAACGATTTAACTCGCTGTGCTTGGCTAAACAAAGAAGAAATTTACATAAAATATCACGATGAAGAATGGGGAGAACCTGTGAAAGACGACGAAAAGCAATTTGAATTTCTTATTTTGGAAACCTTTCAAGCAGGTTTAAGTTGGATAACTATTTTAAAGAAAAGAGAAAATTTTCGTGAAGCATTCGACCATTTTGACTATAAAAAAATTGCCAATTATAACGAAAAAAAAGTAGAAGAATTACTACAAAACGCAGGAATTATTCGAAATAAATTAAAAATAAAAGCAACGGTTACAAATGCTCAATGTTTTATGGAAGTGCAAAAAGAATTTGGAAGTTTCAGTAATTACATTTGGGGATTTGTAAATCATACGCCTAAAGTTAATCATTGGAAAACCATAAAAGAAGCTCCTGCAACGGATGAAACTTCAGATGCTTTGTCTAAAGATATGAAAAAACGTGGTTTTAAATTTGTTGGAAGCACTGTAATGTACGCACATTTACAAGCAACAGGATTGATAAACGACCACACAACAGATTGTTTTAAATACAGAAAATGATAGATTTAATTTTATTAATCGTCTTAGGAATAGGTTTTTATTTGGGATATACTAAAGGACTTATCAGCCAGTTAGTTGGATTTGTAATACTTTTGGTTGCCTATATTTTTTCAGGAAGTTTATCCGCTTATTTGCATAATTATTTGGTAGAAAACAAAATTTTTTCTCAGAATACTTCTTCGGTTTTTAGTTTTATTTTATGTATTATTTTAATCATAATTGTTGTAAAATTGTTATCTTACATAGTGGAAACTGTATTTAAAATTACATTATTAAACTTTACAAATAGAATAGCAGGAGGCGTTTTTGGCGTATTGAAATTTGTTTTGTATTCTATTGTTTGTGTGTTTTTATTTGAAAAAGTGAATTCTGTTGTTCCTATTTTATCCTCTGGAAAAACAAGTAAAATCTACGAAATATATAAGGAAATTGGATTGTTTTTAGCTAATATATTTTTGAATTACCAATAATATTGCTAAAAGTTATTATATATTTCTTCAGCCCAAATAGGAATTGGGTAATATTTTTTTATAATTTTTTCTAAATTCTATCTAAAAATTAGCTTTGGTGATTCGTTTTCTATTGAATTGTCATATATATAAAGACGGTCAACCTTTTTTGAAATTTCAATACAATTTAAAATTGATTTTTGATAACGATCAATTATTTTTGAAATTGGTACATCGTGACCTCCTTCCATTACTCTTTTTGCAATTCGTGAAGCATTAATAGTTGGACTTATAGTTCCAATAAAAAAAAAGCGGATAAAATAATTTAATGAAATTGCACGCTCAATAAATTGAATTTTTTCTTCAGAAGAAAACACTGTTTCAAAGATCAAACTTTTTCTTTTGTTTAAAGTATCATATCGTAATTGTGTTGAAAAAATAGCAGCATTTAAAACAGATTCTTTTGAATTCCAATCTCAAAATTTTTCTTGAGCAATATCATCTGGATTGATGTAAACACAATCATTAACCCATTCATGTTTTAAAATTGTTTTAGTGATACTTGTTTTACCAGAACCATTAGGACCAGCAATATCAATTAAATTAGGGTTTTTCATTTTTTATGTTTTGAGCTTTTCTTTGAAGAGCTTTAAAAAATATTTTATGCGCTAAATCAGATTTTTCTTTAGCCTCATTAGCAACTTCCTTCATTATTTGTTTTAATTGTACTAAAGTTGGTTCTTTTTCAGAATTAAATGAATATTGCATTTCTTTTTTTAAACAAATATACATAAAAAATGAAAATAATAATTTATAGTTTACATTCATTATTGCTTTATATAAAATACTTTTTATAAAATAAATCAATAATCTTACTCTTTTTAAATAAAATTTATATATTTGTTTTTATAAAATTAATGATAAAAATTCTATGAATTTAGAAATGGACAACCTGCAAAATGCAGATGGAGTGGAAGAAATTATCCAAAAAGATGAAAATAATATCGCAGTACAAGAAGTATTTCTTGAATCTAACAACGATGAAGATGTTTTAGATAAAGTTTCTGAAATAGAAACTATAAAAACTGAAGAATCATTTTTAGATACTTCAATTGTTAACAATGAAATCTCTTTAGTGGAAAATAAAAGCAGTACACAAACAGAAGATACAAATAAAATTGTAGAAATAGAAGAAAATATAGATCATCAAAACATTCATGCGGAAGATGTTCCTGAAAAAGAATACAGCCAATTTTCAATGGAAAGTATCATTGAAGAAATGTCTTATTTATTAAATAATTACGCAGTATTTAAAATATCAAAATCGGTTTCTGATTTAAAAAATCATTTTCAACAAAAAATAGAAGAGGAAAAAGCTGAGAAGAAAGCTATATTTTTAGCTGAAGGTGGCGATGAATTGTCTTTTCATTTTGATAATCCATTGCGTTTTAAATTCAATGAAAAATATCAAGAATACAAAAAACAACTAAACAATTACTATAAACAGCAAGAAAATCAACAACAAGAAAATCTAAAAAAAAGATTACAACTTATAGAAGATTTAAAGGCATTGTACCAAAATGTAAACGATTCCAATACAAATATATTTCAGAAATTTAGAGATATACGTTTGCAGTGGCACAATACAGGAATGGTGCCCAAAGCCCAAGCAAATGACTTATACAAAACCTATTACCATCATTTAGACAATTTCTATGAATATCTTAATTTAAATAAAGAATTAAGAGAGATGGATTTGGCTCATAATCTTGAAAATAGATATTCTATTATCAATCGTACAAAGGAATTATTGAAAGAACCTAATATCCTAAAAGCTCTAAATGAATTGCAATATCTGCATAAAAAATGGAAAGAAAGCGCCGTACCTGTTGCAGAAGAACATCGTGAAAAAACGTGGCAAGAATTTAAAGATTTAACCAATAAAATTCATGAAAGACGCAATGAATTAACCGAAAGTTTACGTGTAGAGCAAGAAAAGAATTTAGAAACCAAAAAAGAAATCATTGCTAAACTTAGAGAGCTAAATAATTCAACGGAAAACAACCATCGTTTTTTTCAAAAAAATGTACAACAAGTGGAAACTTTGCGAGAACAATTTTTTCAAATTGGAAGAGTTCCTAAAGAAGAAAGCAACAAAACATGGAATGAATTTAAAACCATCTTAAAAGAATTCAATGTAAAGAAAAATCAATTTTATAAAGACTTAAAACATTCACAATCAGCAAATTTAGATGCTAAAAATGCTTTATTACAAACAGCATTAGACAATAAAAATTCAGAAGATTGGGAATTGGCATTAGATTTATTCAAAAAAATACAAAAAGATTGGCGAAATATAGGACATGTTCCTAGAAAAATTTCAGATAAAATATGGAATGAATTTCAAGATGCTTGTAATGTATTTTTTGAAAGATATAAAAATAGAAATACTGCAACCAACGAAGAGTGGGAACAAAATTTCGTAAATAAAAAAGCCTATTTAGAAGAAATACGTGAAATTGAGCTAAACTCAAACAAAGATAAAGCTTTTGCAACCCTAAAAGAATGGAATGCAAAATGGAATGAATTAGGAAAAGTACCCAAAGAAAATATTTCTATCAACAAAGATTTTTCAGAATTAACCAATGCAAAAATGGCAAAAATTGGTATCAAGGGATCCGATTTAAAACAAATGCAATCTAATATGGCAGTTGAAAATATAAAAGCCAGTGGTGATGAAAGAAAATTGAATGATGAAATTATAAAAATAAAGAAAAATATTTCAGATTTAAACCAAGAAATTGCACAATTAGAAAATAATCTCTCATTCTTTTCCAATGCAAAAAGCGATAATCCTTTATTGAAAAATGTAATATCAGAAATTGAAAGAAAAAAAGAAAGTTTGTCTTTATTAAAAAAACAATTACACAATATGCATCATATTAATTTAAACCTAGAATCAAAATCTGAAATTAAGAAAGATGCAATAAACGAAATTTCTTAACCTATTTTGAGTTATTAAATTTTTATGTTTATAAATTAAAAAATGCAACCCCTGACCAACCAATTGAATACCGATGAAAAATATATGCATCGCTGTATTCAATTGGCTGAAAATGGATTAGGAACTACTTACCCCAATCCTTTGGTAGGCTCGGTAATTGTTTTGAATGATACAATTATTGGTGAAGGTTGGCATCAAAAATCAGGACAAAACCACGCTGAAATAAACGCAATTGAATCAGTAAAAAATAAAGAAAACCTGAAAAATTCTACTATTTATGTAAACTTAGAACCTTGTTCACATTTCGGAAAAACTCCACCATGTTCAGAATCTATTATTAATTTTGGTTTTAAAAGAATTGTTATAGGTTGCCAAGATGAAAATTCTATTGTAAATGGAAAGGGAATTCAAAGAGTAAAGAATGCAGGAATTGAAGTAATATTAGGGGTTTTAGAAAATGAATGCAAAGAATTAAATAAACGATTTTTTACTTTTCATACCAAAAAAAGGCCTTACATTGTCCTAAAGTATGCCCAATCTTTTGATGGGTTTTTGGATGTTGAAAGAAGTGTGAAAAGCATAAACGAGTCTGGCGGAACACAAATTTCAAACAACTATTCATTACAATTAGTACACAAATGGAGAAGCGAAGAACATGCTATTTTAGTAGGAACGCAAACGGTTTTGAATGACAACCCCAAACTAAATGTTCGTCATTGGAAAGGATTTGAACCCATAAAATTAATTATTGATAAAGATTTAAAAATATCTTTGGAATATGCTATATTTTCTCAAGATAAAGTATGGGTTTTTCATAACATAGAACTTGAAAATAAACTAAAAGCAGAAAATACTACTTATTTCGAGATTGATTTTACACAAGACATTTGGGCACAAATTTTTGAAATTTTATTTGAAAATCAAATACAATCATTGATTATTGAAGGAGGAAAAAATGTATTGGATCAACTTATTGAGAAAAATTATTGGGACGAAGCCAGAATCATAACCTCAAAATCTAAATTTTTAAATACAGGTTTAAAAGCGCCCGAATTTAAAGGAAAACTACAACAAAGATTTGATGTTTTAGATGACGAAATTTGTATCTTCAGGAATGAATAATTAAAAGGTACCAATTAAAAATGACTTCTTATTTCACTTTAAAACCTACATCTATTCCTGTTTTAATAAAGGAAAAAGGTAGTAAATTTATAGCATACGCATTTCATGTAAGCAATGAAAACGAGGTTAAAAATGCATTGCAAGTTCTAAAGAAAGAACATCTTCAATCTACTCATATTTGTTATGCATTTCAAATCGGAAAAAATAATCCTATTTATAGAATGAACGATGATGGTGAACCCAATTATTCCGCAGGATTACCTATCTATCAGCAAATTCAGGGTGCAAAAATTACAAATGTACTAATAGCTGTGGTGCGTTATTATGGCGGAACAAAATTAGGTGTTGGTGGTTTAATTTCTGCTTATAAAAAAGCAGCGAAAGAATGTATTGAAACATCGGAAATCATTGAAAGAGACATAACAATAATCTTAAAAATTGTTTGTGAATATAGTCAATTAGGTTATATAAACAAATTACTTCATACAACAAATCACACAATTATTTCTCAAAATCAATTAGATAAATGTAATTTCATGATTGAGTTTCCTATTTCAAAAACAGAAAAAATAATGAATGATTTAAAAGAAAAATCAATTTATTGTGAAAAAGAAATGATTGGGTAAATCTTAATTAGTTACAACGATTGTTTTTACGATTATTGAATCTCCACCTAATTTCTTTTTAGAGGAAAAATTAAAAGTATAGGTACCTACTTCTTCAGGTGTAAAATTAAAGCTATCATCTGATTTATAGGTTGTTGTACCACAACTCTTTCCATTTATTTTATATAAATATGCTACTATATTTCGTGTTAAACCTGCTTTTTGATAATCATAGCCATAAAAATTTTCACAACTTGATTTTAATGTTGAGAATGTTTTTATCGTTTGTGTAGTGAATACTTGCATACTTGCTTGAGGAATTTTCACACTGTCTATACTTACTTGAGATACACTTTCAATAGGGTCAACATACTCATTATCATCATTATTTAAGCAAGAAGCAAATAATAAAATTACTATAGTTAAAATTCCAATTTTTAAATACTTATCCATTTTTTAGTTTTTTTATTAGATGAAACTTATATAGGTTTGGTTGCGTAAAGGTAGAAACATTATGAAAATATTAATACATTTTTTCAAATAAAATTACAGTTCTTCCGAATGCTTTATATTTGTTTTGAAAAATTTCTTCTGAATTAGAAACAAGATTTGTATCCGAAAGTCTTTTCCATTTGCCAGTAGGCATTTCAAATTCTAATTCTTCCCAATACATATTAAAAATAAGGAATAAATGTTCATTTTCTGGTTCATAAACCAATTCTAGAGCTATGTTTTGTGACTGATAACTCCAATCTGGGTTATTTAATTTTGTTCCATGAATAATTAAATAAGGTTTTTTGGTAGATTTAATTGTGCTATAAAATTTTTCATATTGAAAAATCGTATACTTTTTTCGTATATGAATACAATTTTTAACGAAAGCTAGAAAAAGATTATTTTTTGATACTAAATCCCAATTAAGCCAAGAAATTTCATTGTTCTGGCAGTAGCTGTTATTATTCCCATTTTGGGTTTTCATTACTTCATCGCCCATCAAAAGCATAGGTACTCCGTGAGATAAAAATAGAATTGAGATAAAATTTTTCATTTGTCTTTCACGTAATTGTAGTACGGATAAATCTTCAGTCTTTCCTTCTTCACCACAATTCCAACTGTAATTATCATTAGATCCATCATTTCCATTTTCACCATTTTTAAGATTTTGTTTCTGATTATAGGAAACCAAATCATGCAAAGTAAATCCATCATGGGCAGTAATAAAATGAATATTTCTTTTGGGCAAAAAATCAAAATGTCTTCCCTGAACTATGCCTTCACTTCCAGTAAAATGATGAATAAAATCTGGCAAAGTACCTAAATCTCCTTTTACAAATTTTCTTACAATATCTCGATATTCTCCGTTCCAAATTCCCCATTTGTCGCCAGCAAAATTCCTACTTTGGTTTAAGCCGTGCGCATCCCAAGGTTCTGCAATCATAATAGTTTTGGATAAAAGAGGATGAGAATCTATACCCCAAAGTATAGGTGGGTTTTTCATAGGATTGCCTTCTTCATCTCTTGATAGTATCGAGGCCAAATCAAAACGAAAACCATCAATTTTCATTTCTTGTACCCAATAAATCAAAGAATCTAATATCATTCTACGAACTACTGAATGATTTGCGTTTATAGCATTACCACAACCAGAATAATTCTGATAATTACCCTTTTTATCTAAAATATAATAGGAAGGATTAGAAATTCCTCTAAAATTATAGGTAGGCCCTTGGTAATCATTCTCTGTAGAGTGATTATAAACAACATCTAAAATTATTTTAAATCCTTCATTATGAATAGTTTTAATAAATTCCTTGAATTCCTCTATTCTTTTTTGGGGATTTTTTTGTACAAAATAATCATTATGCAACGAGAAAAAATTTATAGGACTGTAGCCCCAATGGTTTTCTAAACCTTTGGGTGCATCCCATTTGTCGTAGGCGAAAATGGGAAGAAATTCTAACGTATTTATACCTAATGATTTTAAATAAGGTAGCTTTTCTAAAATTCCTTGAAAAGTTCCTTTATGTATTATTTTTGAAGATTCTGATTGGGTGAATCCTGACGGATGAATTTCATAAATAATACATTCATTTAGTTCAAAATTTGGGCTTTTCGACTTTCCCCAATCAAAAGTATCATTAATAACCACTGATTTTAAACAACTTGAAATATTATCTTGTCCATAAAGAGATGCCAAATTTCTAGAATAATCACCTGTAATGGCTTTAGAATATGGGTCTGATAGTACTTTTGATTGATCAAAATACATTCCTTTTTCAGGTTCGAATTTTCCAAAAACCCGATAGCCATATAATTGGTTTTCTTTACAATTTTCAACAAAAATATGCCAATAATAATACGATTTATTTTTTATGGGAATCGTTATCGGATTTGCATCTTTTTCATTTGCAAATAGAAGTAAAGAAACTTCTGTTGCATACGGTGCGAAAAGTGAAAAATTCACACCATTTTGTTGAATACTCGATCCGATAGGGTAGGGTGTACCTTCTTTTAAAATCATTTTTTATTTATCAAAATAGGAATAAATGAGAATATTATTCTACTTGTGAAGCAATCCAATCGCCTACTTCAGTTGTAGAATATGCTTTATCGTTTCCTGCTATATCTATTGTTACTATTCCTTTTAGTAGAGATTCGTCCACTATTTTTCTAATTTCAGCTGCTTCCTCTTTCAAATCAAATGCATATTCAAACATCATAGCTGCTGATAATATTGTTCCAATCGGATTCGCAATATTTTTTCCAGCTGCTTGTGGATAACTTCCATGTATGGGTTCAAAAACGGAAGTATGTAATCCTATTGATGCTGAAGGCATTAATCCCATAGAACCAGAAATTACACTTGCTTCATCGGTTAAAATATCACCAAACATATTTTCAGTAACCATTACATCAAAACCTTCAGGCCATTGAATAATTCGCATTGCTGCGGCATCAACAAACAAATATTCTGTTTCCACTTCTGGAAATTCTTTTTCAATTTTTTGCCCTATTTCTCTCCATAATCTTGATGTTTCTAAAACGTTTGCTTTGTCCACAATACAAAGTTTTTTTCGTCTTTTCATTGCATATTCATAAGCCAAACGAATAATTCTATCAATTTCTTCGGCAGTATATTCACAAACATCCCAAGCTTTGTCTCGGGTTTCATTTCTACCTTTGTCGCCAAAATAAATTCCTCCTGTTAGTTCTCTGATACAAACAAAATCTGCATTCTCAATTAATTCTCTTCTCAAGGGAGATTTATGTAAAAGTGAAGGAAAAACCAAAGTAGGTCGAATATTGGCATACAATCCTAGTTTTTTTCTCATGGCCAATAAACCTTGTTCTGGGCGTACTTTTGCAGAAGGGTCGTTATCGTATTTTGGATCTCCAATGGCTCCAAATAATACAGCATCTGCTTGCATACATATTTCATGTGTTTCATCAGGATAGGGATTTCCTACGGCATCAATAGCTACGGCACCTGTAAGTGCTTTTGTCCATTGTATTTCATGGCTGTATTTTTTAGCAATTGCATCTACTACTTTTACTGCTTGGTCTATAACTTCAGGACCGATTCCATCTCCTGATAATAAGGCTATTTTTAAATTCATTTTTTTATTTTACTTTTTTTAATTTAAAGGGTTTTCTATTACTAAATTTCTAATGTGTTCGAAATCAGATACATTATTTGTATGTAATTCTAAATTCTTAATAATTGCAGTTGAAGCAATTATAGAATCGCCTAAACTCATTTTTTTATCTTGCTTTAATTGAATGGCTTGGTTAATTATTTCCGTAGAAATAGGAATAATATTAACTTGATTAAAAAATTCTTGAAAATATACAGCTTCAGAAGATTTTAATTGTTGATATCCTAAAACCTCCAATTTTGAAATTTCAGAAGCATACATTTTATGAATTGAATCAAAAATAAACGTTCTTAATTTAGAATATTTATTTTCATAAGAATAGATTATTAAATTGGAATCTAAAATAAACATATTTAATCTCTATAGGGTAATTTTCTGTCTTTTCTTACTTCTCTTTGATATTCACTTGCATCTCCAAAACTGCTTTCTTCATCGATTTTCCCAGCTAATTCATTCATTTTATCTAATAGAGTAGTATCATTTTCTTTTAATACTTCTTTCTTAGTATATTTAATGTTTAATTTATTAGCTAATTGACAAATTAAATTTTCAATTTCAGCATTATTTATTTCTAATGTAATTGTACTCATCTTGAAATATTTTTCCCAAAATTACGAATTTTTTTAATTAATTCTTTTGCATTTAGTGACTTTACTTATAAATTTACTTTATTGAACAATAACGAAGCTATAAACTTAATCCAAAAAATAAAATAATAAAAACTAAACAACCTAAACCTAATTTAATTTTTGCATTATTATAATTATCAATATCATCTAAAAGCAATGTGGATTCCTGAGGAAATTTTGGATTTACATAAACCTCTAAACTATCTGAAGATTTTAGTTTTTCAATATAATTCTCAATTGTTTCTCTTTCCAATGAATTTTGATAACCAAAACCTACATTATCGCCTTTCAATAAAATTCCTTTCCATTCAAACTCATATAATACACTTATTTTATATTGAATACTATCTTCACTATTTTCTTCTACTATTTCAGCTTTGCATAATTTCCCTTTTACTTTTACCCAATTTTTTCTTACATTTTTATTTTTTTTATTTGATAGAATTCCAGATATTATTAACAAACCTAAAGTTAAAAAGATAAAACAAAAATAAATTATAAATCCCTCTAAATCACTTTCAGTATAATTTAAAAAAAAATAAACCAAAAATCTTCATTTAAATTTAGTTAATTATTTTTTAATTTATTTCTCAAATCACATTCAACATTTTTTCGGTTGCCTGTATGGCTGAAACGGTTTGGTCGCTATCTAATCCTCTAGATTTAAATATTTTTCCATTCAAATTCCATGTAATTATAGTTTCGCATAAAGCATCTGTTTTTCCTCCTGGTGGTATTCTTACGGAATAATCAGTAAGTATGGGTAGTTCTTTTTTAAGATTTTTGTAGATTATTTTTAATGCATTCATAAAGGCATCGTATTGTCCGTCTCCAACGGAGATTGCTTCAAAAATTTTGTTACTAACTTTTAATTGAAGAGAGGCACTTGGTTTTAATTGACTGGAATGATTTAGGGAGTAACTTTTAATAACAACTTTCAATTCTTTTTGTTCGGAATGTAAAACATCGGAAATAATATAAGGCAAATCATCTTTTGTAACCATTTCTTTTTTATCGCCTAATTCTATTATTCTGGCGGTTACTTTTTTCAGTTGTTCGTCGTTCAAAATAATGCCTAAGTCTTGTAAATTTTTGGCAATATTTGCCTTACCTGACATTTTTCCTAAAGCATAGGAACGTAATCTTCCAAATCGTTCTGGCAATAAATCGTTAAAGTATAAATTGTTTTTATTGTCGCCATCTGCATGAATTCCAGCAGTTTGTGTAAAAACACTGTCGCCAACTATGGGTTTGTTTGATGGAATTCTAATGCCTGAAAAAGTTTCAATCAACTTACTTATTGAATATAATGA
>Ga0316611_1000285_pt1 | contig 18849 bp, 15 predicted proteins | sample MIS2016202_MG_FD_207675 | JGI IMG/M metagenome (GOLD analysis project Ga0316611, IMG submission 207675) | Microbial mat bacterial communities from Middle Island sinkhole, Lake Huron, Michigan, United States - MIS.2016.202 | ecosystem: Environmental > Aquatic > Freshwater > Lake > Sediment... | reverse complement strand
ATTTTGAGGAATTGATTTAATTATTTTTTTTCATATCCCTTGGGTTAAAACCCAAGGCAATTATATCAGTCATGCCGATGGCATTTGTAAGTGCTGGAAGCACGACCGATTTTTAACCTCGGGATTCATCCCGAGGTATTAAGACCAAGTCAGAAACAAAGTCCCATCGGGACGACAGATTAAGCACTGATCTAAAACTGAGGCTGTGCCGAACAAGAAATTATATAGGGTCATGCCGATGGCATTTGTAAGTGCTGGAAGCACGACCGATAGCATCACTTCGGGATTTATCCCGATGAGAAAAAAAGAGCAACAAGCTATCAAAGTCCCAGCGGGACGACCGATAGCATAACTTCGGGATTTATCCCAATGAAAAAAAACAAAATGAAAAAATACAACAACTACAAACCTAGCGGCGTGGAATGGTCGGGTGAAATTCCTGAGCATTGGGAAGTTAAGAAATTTAAGCATATTTTTTCAGAGAAAAAGAAAACTACTAATGTAGACTTGCCTTGTGGTTCTATTAGCTTTGGAAAAGTAGTTTATAAAGACGATGAAAAAATACCTGAATCAACAAAAAGAAGTTATCAAGTATTATCAAATGGTGATTTCTTAATAAATCCTTTGAACTTAAATTATGATCTTATCAGTTTGCGAATTGCACTTTCTGATAAAGATGTTGTTGTAAGTTCAGGTTATATTATTTTAAACAACAACTTGAAACTGAATAAAAACTATTATAAATGGTTACTACACATTTTTGATGTGGTTTATATGAAAACATTAGGCTCTGGTGTTAGACAAACTTTAAGTTTTACGCATATTGCAAATTGTGAACTTGTTATTCCTCCACTCGAAGAACAAACCACCATCGCCCATTTCCTTGATAACAAAACCACCAAAATAGACCAAGCCATTGCCATCAAACAAAAACAAATAGAATTGCTTAAAGAACGTAGGCAGATTTTGATTCATAAAGCCGTTACTAGAGGTTTAAATGAAAACGTGAAATTGAAAGACAGCGGAGTGGAATGGATTGGGGAGATACCAGAGCATTGGGAAGTTAAGAAGTTGAAGTTTATAGGTAATATTTTTCCTGGGTTGAATGGAAAAAAAGGAGTTAATTTTAGTAAAGAATATCAAAATGAAATGAAACCTTTCATTCCTTTTACAAATATTTTTAGAAACGATATTATTAAAAATGTAGAATACCAGTTTGTAAAAATTAATCCATTTGAATTTCAAAATAAAGTTAAATGTAATGATTTATTATTTTTAATGAGCAGCGAAACCCTTGAAGATATTGGAAAATCTTCAATATATCTAGGTAATGAAAATGAAATTTACTTAAATTCATTTTGTAAAGGTTTCAGAATCTTTGAAAAATCAGTATACTCGCTTTTTGTAAACTATTTATTAAAAAGTAATATTTATAGAAATTATTTTTCGCTTGTTGGGAGAGGTTTTACCCGAATTAACATAAAACAAGAATTCATAAATGATTTATATGTTTTAATTCCAACATTTGAAGAACAAAAACAAATCGTAGAATTTATAGAAACCGCCACTACCAAAATCGCCACCGCCATTTCGTTAAAAGAGCAAGAGATTGAGAAGTTGAAGGAGTATAAAATGAGTTTGATAGATGGGGTTGTAACGGGGAAGGTAAAGGTTTGTTGATTTTTTTATAGCCCTTGAATTGAATTGGTCATGCCGATGGCATTTTTTTCTATATCCCTTGGGTTGAAACCCAAGCCAATTATATGGGTCATGCATATCGCATTTGCGAGTGCTGGAAGCACGACCGATTTTTAACCTCGAGATTTATCCCGAGCTAGGTAAAACCAAGTTAGCAACAAAGTCCCAGAGGGACGACCGATTTTATAACCTCGGGATACATACCGATACGAAATAATAATAACAAATAAATATGCCATCACAAACCAACGAACAAGCTCTAGAAGCTTCCATAGAAAAAAAATTGACTGGTTTTTGTCTTGAAGAAATCAAGCAAGCAGGACATATTCAAGATTCCAAAGAACTGTATCGCTCAGGCAATGGCTATTACATTGGCTATGCCAATGATTTCAATGCCAAATATGCCATTGATGAAGTTCGATTTTGGCATTTTCTGGAAAATACCCAAAAAGAAGAGTTAGCAAAAATACAAAAGCAAAACGACTGGAAATTGAAAATTCTGGATCGTTTAGACAGAATGATCAAAAAATATGGGGTTTTAAAATTGCTTCGCAAAGGTTTGGAGGTTGATGATGCCCATTTTACATTGATGTATGTTTTGCCTTTGGCAAGTAGCAGCACAGCAGCAAAAACAAATTTCAATAACAACGAGTTCAGCGTTTCCAGACAAATTAGGTATTCATTACTTAATCCTCGTGAAGAAATCGACATGGTTTTGTTTATCAATGGCTTGCCTATCGCTACAATGGAACTCAAAAACCACTGGACAGGACAAAACGCAAAAGTGCATGGACAAAATCAATACAAGTTCAAAAGAGATATAACTCAACCCTTATTAAACTTTGGTCGTTGTGTGGTGCATTTTGCAGTAGATACCGATGAAGTTTATATGACCACCAAATTAGACGGTGCAAATACTTTTTTCCTACCCTTTAATTTAGGGCATAATTATGGTAAAGGCAATCCGCCAAACCCATTTGGACACAAAACAGCTTACTTATGGGATGAGGTTTTAACCAGAGAAAGCTTGGCAAATATCATCCAACATTTTGTGCGATTTGATGGCAAAGAAACAGACGCTTTAAGCAAAAGAAATTTGTTTTTTCCACGTTACCATCAAATGAATGTGGTGCGTAAACTAATAGCTCATGCCAGTAAAAATGGAGTGGGACAAACCTATTTGATACAACATTCTGCGGGTTCTGGCAAATCAAATTCCATCACTTGGGCTGCTTATCAATTGATAGAAACCTATCCTGAAAGTGAAACTACACCAGGAAGTAAAGGGATAAACAATCCCCTTTTCGATTCTGTTATTGTAGTAACTGATAGAAGACTGTTAGACAAACAGCTAAGAGAAAACATCAAAGAGTTTTCAGAAGTTAAAAATATAGTAGCTCCAGCTTATTCTTCGAGTGAATTGAAAGATAGTTTAGAAAGTGGTAAACGAATTATTATTACCACCATTCAAAAATTTCCTTTTATTGTAGATGGAATTTCCGATTTAAGCGACAAACGTTTTGCGGTAATTATAGACGAAGCCCACAGCAGTCAAAGTGGTTCTGCTGCCGACAATATGAACCGAGCCATGGGTAGCAACAATTCAGAAGAAGACGAAGAAGATCCACAAGATAAGATTCTCGAAATCATGCGTTCTAGAAAAATGAGTAAAAATGCTTCTTATTTAGCATTTACGGCTACACCAAAATCAAATACATTAGAAAAATTTGGCGAGTTACAAGAAGACGGTAAATTTAAACCGTTTCATTTGTATTCAATGAAACAAGCCATTGAGGAAGGTTTTATTTTAGATGTTTTGGCAAATTATACTACATACAAAAGTTATTATGAAATTGAAAAATCAATAGAAGACAATCCTTTATTTGACACAAATAAAGCTCAAAAAAAACTACGTGCTTTTGTGGAACAACACAAACAAACCATTGCTATAAAAGCAGATATTATGGTTGACCATTTTATTTCTAAAATTGTTAATACTAAAAAGTTGAAAGGCAAGGCGAAAGCCATGGTGGCAACACAAAGTATTGAATCGGCTATAAAATATTTCTTTGCCATTCAAAAAATACTCAAAGAAAAAGGAGAACCATTCAAAGTAGTAATTGCTTTTTCTGGAAAGAAAAAAATTGACGGTATTGAATATACAGAAGATAGCATCAATGGCTTTGCAGAAAAAGACACCAAAGATAAGTTTGATAGTGACGATTATAAAATTTTAGTAGTGGCTAATAAATACTTAACAGGTTTTGACCAACCAAAATTAACAGCCATGTATGTGGATAAAAAATTGCAAGGTGTTTTAGCTGTTCAAGCACTATCAAGACTAAACCGTGCAGCCGATAAATTAGGTAAGAAAACAGAGGATTTATTTATTTTGGATTTCTTTAATAGTACACAAGATATCAAGTTAGCTTTTGATGATTTTTATACAGCAACATCACTAAGTGAGGCAACCGATGTTAATGTGTTGCATGAAATAAAAGGCATTTTAGACGAGGTTGGGGTTTACGAATGGTCTGAAGTTGAGGATTTTGTTGATAAATATTTCAAAAAAGTAGATGCACAACTTCTAAGTCCAATCATTGATGTAGCTGCTGACCGATTCAATTTTCAATTAGAATTAGAAGACAGTCAAAAAGCTGATTTCAAAATCAAAGCCAAGCAATTTGTAAAAATATACGGTCAGATGGCTTCCATATTGCCTTATGAAGTAGTGCAATGGGAAAAGTTATTTTGGTTTTTAAAATTTTTAATTCCAAAAATGATTATTGTTGACCCTGCAATTGATGCTTTAGACGAGTTGCTAAATTCAGTCGATTTATCAACCTACGGATTAGAAAGAGTAAAACTAAATTCAAGTATTGGTTTAGACGATTCCGAAAAAGAATTAGACCCTCAAAATCCAAACCCAAGAGGTGCACATGGTTCAGAAACAGAAGAAGATCCGTTGGATTTAATTATCAATAGTTTTAACGAACGATGGTTTCAAGGTTGGGAAGTAACACCAGAAGAACAAAGAGTAAAATTTGTTACATTAGCCAAAAACATACAAGCACATCCAGATTATCTTGAAAAATATTCTGAAAATGCCGATGTGCAAAACAGAGAAATTGCTTTCAAAAAAATATTCGATGATGTAATGGCACAACAACGAAAAATAGAACTCGATTTATACAAAAAAGTTACTCAGGATGATTCTTTCAGGATTGCTATGCAAGATACTTTAAAAAGAATATTGAGTGCCTAACAATGAATTGAAATATTTTAATAAACCATATTTAATCCAAAATTTATGGATAAATTGATAAAGTCAAAACGCATTGAGGGTGAAAAAAGCAGTCATTTTGTTAAATTATTACGTTATTCGTCTGGGGAACTTTATGTACAACTGGAACAAACTATTTTTGGACAACCAGATAAACATACAGTAAAAATTAATCCCGCTCAACTGATTGACATCATTGAGACTTTGAGTATTTATGCCGAAGAATTGAGTTTCCTTATGGATAACTTCAATAGAGATATTATTAAAAAAGAAGAACAACAAAAAATTATTTCTACTTTTTTAAAAGGAATAACCATCAAAGATTTAAGTCTTCAGTTTAGATATAAAGAAGATGCAATCAGGGATTTATTGATTAAAAATAATGTTGAAATTATTGAAGGAATTAATATGAGTGCTCCTAAATGGAAGTTTAGGAAGAAGCGGTAATTTTACTTTTCAAACTTCAACTTCTTTTGAAAATATTTTATACCAATATCTTTTGCTCTCACAATAATACAATTACCAATACAAAATTTGCAAATGTCCTAGAACGAACAAATCGCCTTTCTAATTGAATCTATTTTTAAAGAGGGAAAAACTAGATTAAATCAACGCATCAGAATTTCCGATTGGTTAGATTTGACAACTTTCAATAAGTTGTCAAATCTTAATCAAAACAACTACCAATAAACAATACCAACTTTTAATTTTAAAAATACCCCACCAAAATCGTGGAATAGCAAAAAAACGCTTTACATTTGATGTTATACTGATTTACAAATATAATAGTCCTATAAATAGCTAAACATGAAAACAACAAATGTAAAAGCCTTTGGCACAAAAGCAGCCGATGCGCCTTTGAATGAAATGACAATTGCCCGCAGGGAAGTGAGTGCAAAAGACATTGAAATCGAAATTATGTATTGTGGCGTTTGCCATTCCGATTTGCATTTTGCCAAAAACGATTGGGGCATAACCACTTATCCTGTTGTGCCGGGTCACGAAATTGTAGGTAAAATTACAAACGTGGGTAGTGCGGTAACCCATTTGAAAGTAGGCGATTTTGCCGCTGTGGGTTGCTTGGTCGATTCTTGTCGCAGTTGTAGCAGTTGTGAAAAAGATTTAGAACAATACTGCTTGAATGGATGGGTGGGAACCTATGGTGGTTATGACAAACATTTGAATCAACCTACTCATGGCGGTTATTCTGAAAAAATTGTGGTCGATGAACATTTCGTTTTGAAAGTACCTGCCAATTTAGATTTGGCTGCCGTTGCTCCCCTACTCTGTGCCGGAATTACGACTTGGTCGCCACTTCGCCATTGGAAAGTGGGGAAAGGCAGTAAAGCTGCCGTAGTGGGTTTGGGTGGTCTGGGTCACATGGCAATCAAATTGGCGAAAGGTTTGGGTGCTGAGGTGACGCTTTTTTCAAGAACTCCCGGCAAAGAAAAAGACGCTTTATCCTTGGGTGCCGATGCCGTAATTATTTCTACCGATGAAAAGCAGATGGGTTCGGTGAACGGAAAATTCGATTTGATTATTGATACTGTTCCTTATATTCACGATGTGAATCCCTATATTGGTTCGCTAACTATTGACGGAACTTTGGTTTTGGTGGGTTATCTCGGTGGATTGGACCCCATTTTGAATACCGTTCCGATGATTATGGGACGGAAATCTGTATCGGCTTCCTTAATTGGTGGTATTGCCGAAACCCAAGAAATGTTGGATTTTTGTGGCAAACACAATATTGTTTCGGAAATAGAAATTATCAAAATGCAGGACATCAACAAGGCCTACGAAAGAATGCTCAAAAGTGATGTGCGATACCGCTTTGTGATTGATATGGCTAGTCTGAAATAAAGGTTCTTTCTGAAAATATTTTGAATATTTAACCTTTTTTTTAAACCATTAAGTTCATTAAGAAATAGTTTTAAAATGTTTTCTAATTCTGAAATTATTGTAAACTATTCAAGATTAGATTTGACAACTTTTTAAAAGTTGTCAAATCTTAACAAAAATAATCGCCATCTATACTAAATTATCAATGCTTTTAAAACTATTATTAAGTCTAAATCTTATCCCTATCTAGCGGGACTTAATGAGCTTAACGGTATAATTTTTTGTTAGCAGCTAGTTGCTGAAGTGAGGGTATTTTTTTTAAAAATTACAAAACCCACACAATTCGGAGTAGAACCCTATTTTTTATAGCACTTATCAATCGCCTTGGCCAAGTCGAAATCTTTGGTGGTTATTCCGTCGGCATCATGAGTTGATAGGTCGATAGTCACTTTGTTGTATGTATTTTTCCAATTGGGATGATGACTTGCTTTTTCAGCCACCAATGCCACAGCGGTAATAAACGAAAAGGCTTCGACAAAATCTTTAAAAAGGAATTCCCGATGAAGAAAATTGGCTTTCACAATCCAATCCGAATCAATTCCTGCTAAGTTATCCTGAATTTCTTGTTCGTTTAACCTTTTCATTTTTTCTGATTTTTTGTTTTTATAATCTCGTTTTTCGGCTTCAAGAAGTGGCGAACTTCGGATTTTTTTATTTTCTGTTAAAGATAAAAATTCTTGAGTAACGTAAAAGTGAACTTACAACAAAATTCGCAATTGCTTGAAAATATTACTGTTACCAGTAGCTTTTTATTCTAAAGTTAAACAAACTCCAATATGGTCACTTAACTTTTTATCAAGATTCCAAGTTTCTATTTTCACTTTTCTATTTTCCATAAAACTTTTACTCAACACAATGTGGTCAACGTTGTTTTCAATTTCTGAAGTTAAATTTATAAGCTCTAACTTTTCAAAAACTAAATTAAGTTTATTTCTGGCGTCGTGACTTGGATAAACTCTTCCCGAAAAAGTAACATTAAAATCGCCAACAATGCAAATTGAACTTTCTGCTGATAGATTTTCAAAGTCTAAAATTTGGTTTTCTAAATCACTTTTAAATCGTTCCCCGATTCCCCCAAAAACGCCGATAATAGTTCCGTAAACATTCAGCAAACCATTTGGAGTTTCTATTTGGGCACAAACAGAAGTAAAGCTATCATAAGTTTCTTGTTGAATTCCAATTTTATATTTTGTCCAAATAGTAGTTCGGTTTTCTCCAGTTTTATATTGAATTCCATCATAACCATTTATCAAACTTTCAGTTGCAACAAATGAATACTCTTTACCAAGTTTAATTATAGAATTTGTTTCTGTTAAGATTACAATTTCAGCGTTATATTCGGCAAGCTTATCAAGAATGAATTGATTTTCTGCTTTGGGTCTTTCTATATTCCAGGTTAAGATTTTCATTAGTTCTATTCGAATGTGATTTTTCGGAAAGTTATTGGTAACTAAAGGATTGGCGTTTAATTTTACATAAGGTGCTTTGTAAAGTGCTAAGTTACGATGTTTGTATGGATTTATTTTGAGATATTAAAAATGGTTCTACCCTTAACTGTGTGGGCATTTTTTTAGCCACGACACTAACGAAGTGAACTGGCGAAGCAATTTCACGAATTAGCACTAATTAAATTATTTTGAAATTTAATCACACGAATTTTATAAGAATTCGTGTGATTTATGAGTTAAGCAAATTCGTGTAAATTAGTGTAATTAGTGGCTAACTTTTTTTAACAATTACAAAACCCACACAATTCGGGGTATAACCTTAAAAATCAATATCAAACCAATTGGTTTTAATTCCATTTTTTTGATTAGTTTTGGTTATTACTTCAAAACTGATAAAAATGAAACCAATTGCAATCGTATTTCTGCTCGTCTCCCTTTTTTTGCCCCCAATTTTATCTTCTCAAACCACTGTTGGCGATCCTGAAATCAAAAAAATGATTATGGAAATCAAAGCCGACAAAATGGAATCTATTGTTCGAAAACTGGTTTCTTTTGGCACTCGTCATTCCTTAAGTGATACCAAAAGTGATACAAGAGGAGTAGGTGCGGCACAACGATGGATAAAAGCTGAATTTGATACTTATGCAAAAGAATCTGGAGGTAGATTGACTTCAACCATTGATTATTACTGGGTCAAAGCCGATGCAAAGCGCATTACAACCAACAGCAAACTAGGCAATGTCATGGCAGTTTTGAAAGGAACCGACCCCAAAGACGAACGTGTACTCATCATTAGTGGCCACATGGATTCTCGAGCTAGTGATGTGATGAATTCAAAAATCGATGCGCCTGGAGCCAACGACGATGCCTCGGGAGTTGCAGCAGTGATGGAATTGTCACGAATAATGAGCAAAAGATCTTTTCCTTGTACACTCATTTTTGTAGCTGTTACGGGCGAAGAACAAGGACTACTTGGTGCAAGACACCTAGCCGATTCTGCAAAAGTAGCCGGTTGGAAAGTTATGGCAATGTTAAACAACGATATGATTGGCAACAGCTTATCGAGTGGTACGAATTTGAGAGACAATACTAAAGTTCGTGTTTTTAGCGAAACCATTCCCTACTTGGAAACCGAAGACGAGGCTAAAATGCGAAAAACAACCAATAGAGATAATGACAGTCCTTCGAGGCAATTGGCACGATACATAAAAACGGTGACCAACCAATATGTAGATCAATTGGACATTGATTTGGTGTATCGAAATGACCGATTTTTAAGAGGAGGCGATCACACTCCTTTTATTCAAAATGGATTTACAGCAGTTCGCTTTTGCGAAAAAAACGAAAACTTCAATCAGCAACACCAAGACGTGAGATTAGAAAATAACATTCAATATGGCGATTTACCCGAGTTTATGGATTTTGAATACCTGCGAAAAAACGCCGCTTCCAACTTGGCAACTTTAAGCAATTTGGCTTGGTCGCCTAATCCGCCTTTATCTGTGGGAATCGAAGTCAAGGAACTCACTAACTTTTCTACTCTTGAATGGAAAGCTCCCGAAGGAAATGCTCCTTATGGCTATCAGATTTTAATTCGGGAAACTTCGGCATCGCATTGGGAAAAAACAATTTTTGTAAAAGACACCAAAGCAACGATTCCTTTTTCTAAAGACAATTATTTCTTTGCGGTGCAATCTGTCGATGCATTGGGTCACGCTAGTTTGCCCGTATTTCCTGTTCCGATTCGGTAAAGAAGCAGATAGCAGATTACAGGTGGCAGATTACAGGTGGCAGTTTGCAGATTTCAGTTTGCAGATAGCAGATTGCGCTTTGCGAAACTTCGGTAGCAGTAGGCAGTAAATAAAACTAAATAATTGGATAAAAATATAAATGCAGTTTAAAGTTGATTTATTTCATTTTTAAACTGCTTTTTGCCGACTGCTATCCGCAATCTGCTATCTGCCGACTGCTATCTGAAATCTGCTATCTGCCGACTGCAATCTGCAAACTGAACACTACTTCACAGGTATATTCTCCAAAATTTCCAACACAAATTTCCAGAATTTCTGGGAGGATTTTATGGAAGCTCTTTCGTCGGGCGAATGGGCACCTTGAATGGTTGGTCCAAAAGAAATCATATCCATATTGGGATAATTTGTTCCAAGAATACCACATTCTAATCCTGCGTGACAAGCCACTACTTTTGGTTTTTCGTGGTTTTGTTTTTCATAGATTTTAACCAATAAATCCAAAATCTCAGATTTTACATTGGGTGTCCAACCTGGATATGAACCCGAAAAATTGACTTCGCAACCGCACAATTCAAATGCAGCACGCAAGGCATTGGCCAAATCAAATTTGGAAGTTTCTACCGAAGAACGGGTTAAACATCCAATAGAAATTTCGCCATCCTTGATAATTACTCGAGCGATATTATTCGAGGTTTCAACCAAATCTTCCATATCAGCAGACATTCGATAAACGCCATTGTGGGCGGCATAAATCGAACGGAGAATACCTTCTTGAACGCCCAAATCCATTACTTTTTTAGGCAAATCGCTTTTCACGATTTCGATAATCAGATTGGGTTCGGTAGTTTTGAATTCCGTTTTGATGTCGTTGATAATTTCCTGCATATCAAAAATATAGGCTTCGTCATACATTCCGGCTACAATTACTTTGGCAACACTTTCTCTCGGAATGGCATTGCGTAAACTTCCTCCATTAATTTCGGAAATTTGCAAACCAAAATTCTCGAAAGCATCAAACAACAATCGGTTCATAATTTTGTTGGCATTGCCCAAACCCTTGTGAATGTCCATTCCAGAATGTCCTCCATTCAATCCTTTTACAGTGATAGAATAACCCACAGCATCTTCGGGAATTTCCTCTTCTTGATAGCTTCTTGTCGCCGTAACGTCGATTCCTCCTGCACATCCAATGTCGATTTCGTCGTCTTCTTCGGTGTCCATATTCAATAGGATTTCGCCTTTCAGGACACCGCCTTTGAGGTTCAAAGCGCCTGTCATTCCGGTTTCTTCATCAATGGTAAACAAAGCTTCAATAGCTGGATGCTTGATGGTTTTAGATTCTAAAATAGCCATAATCATCGCTACACCAAGTCCATTATCGGCACCAAGTGTAGTGCCACGAGCACGAACCCAGTCGCCATCGACATACATATCGATTCCCTGTTTGTCAAAATCAAAATGGGTATCGGCATTTTTTTGATGCACCATATCCAAATGCCCTTGCAGAACGACAGTTTTGCGATTTTCCATTCCAGCAGTGGCAGGTTTGCGGATAATTACGTTTCGAATTTCGTCTTCAAAGGTTTCTAATCCCAGAGAATTCCCAAAGTTTTTCATAAACTCTATTACACGTTCTTCTTTTTTGGATGGACGAGGAACGGCGTTTAAATCGGCAAATTTGTTCCAAAGTGCTTTGGGTTCGAGATTTCTTATTTCTTGGCTCATTTGTTTAGTGTAATTAAATTTATAGTTTCGAGTCTTGCTTTTGTATTAAAAAAAACGCTATCAGGTTTTTATTAAATCACTTCAAAATATACTTAACAAATATATATAAATATCCCAATTATTATTAAGTGTTCGGTCAAAAAAAAGAATTCCGATTCTTCTCAAAACACAAAAACAGCGAAGTTTATTCTTCTTGTTAAAATAATTTAAAAATAATCAACATTTCATATATTATTTTGAATATATTTTACGTTATGTGTTAAAAGATACCGCTTATGACTTCATTAATACTTAACCCTTAAAACCATTTATTATGTCTAGATTAAGTATTTACGAAACCCGCTGGATTGACCTAGTTTTTGAAAATAGAAATCAAAAGTATGGTGCCTATCAATTGCGTCGTGACAGCGTTAAAACCTCTTTAACTGCCCTTTTTATGGGATTGTTGTTTGTAGCTTCTATCGGAGCAATAACAACAATTGTGAGTCATTTCAATCGTTCTGTTGTGCCTGATATTACAATTCCCGAATGGTCAGAAACCATTCAATTAACGGATGTTGTACTTCCTGAAATTGAAGAACCTGTGCTTCCTGAAGTGAAAAGTCAAGTTAGCGAAGCCACAATTGTGAAGGATCAACTCATAAATCCAGTGATTGTAAAGCCCCAAGAAGCGAATCAGAATATTGCTACCAATATTGAAAATAAAAATGCAACCGATGTAATTTCAGATGGAACTGGAACTCCGGGACTAAACCCGACCACAACAGGAAACGGAACTGGAACCGATATCCCAAAAGCGGTCGATTATGGAAATACGGTGGTCAATGCAACAGTATTAGACAAAATGCCCGAATTCCCTGGCGGAATCAATAAATTTTACAGCTATGTGGGTAACAATTTCGAAAAACCAGACATTGAAGCCACCGAAACTTTTAGGGTGTATGTTTCTTTTGTTATCGAAAAAGATGGAAGTATGACCGATATCAAAGTAATAAGAGATCCAGGTTTTGGATTGGGTAAAGAGGCCATTCGTGTTTTAAAATCATTGAAAACCAAATGGTCGCCCGGAATGATTGCTTCAAAACCTGTTAGAACTGCGTATAATTTACCCATTGCAGTACAGATGCAATAAATCAGCACAACGAAAAAGTTATAAAACTAAAAAAGCAGAACCTAAAGTTCTGCTTTTTTTTATGAAGTGATTTAAACAATTAAAAATCAATTACTATTTCTTTGTAGTAGTCTTTTTCTTTGTGGTTGTTTTTGGTTTGGCTGCTACCGGCATTTTACGAATATATGGTTTGTAAAGACCCTCTTTTTGAGCTCTTGCTTTGGCATTTTCAGCTCTTTCTTTTGCATCTGGGTGCGAACTCATCATTTTTGTTAAAAAGTCCATTTGAGTACCTTCGCTCATTTTTGCCAAAATTGAAAAAGCAGATTCTACAGCGTTCACATTATAGCCATTTTTTTTCATAAAATCATAAGCAAAAATATCTGCCTCAGCTTCTTGTTTTCGGCTGTGTTTGCTGTCAATCATCGCACTTCCTATTTTCCCCAACTGACTGTCGGTTATTGCCGCAATTTTACCCGATTGCGAAGCTACTCCATCAATCAAAGCTTCTTTTTGATAAGCCGCTTTGATGGCATCTCTTGAATCTTTATTGACCACGTGACCTATTTCGTGACCAATAACCACAAGCAATTCGTTGTCATCCATAACATCCATCAATCCTGAGTAAACACGCACACTTCCGTCGGCGGTGGCAAAAGCATTTACTTCTTTGAGCACATAAACTTTATAGTTTAAATTCAATCCGTTGGTATTGGCATGTTTTCCAAAAATCTTTTTAAGTCGAATGGCATAAGGATTGGTCGCACCAGCAATAACGTGTTCTGCATCCATTTTAACAACCGCTTCTTTTGATAGTTGAGCCGCTTGCTCATTAGTAAAAGTAAGTCCTGCAACTCCTTTTTGTACAGCTCCTAAAGCTTTTTCGCCTAAATTAATTTGTGCGTTGGTATTTGATAAACCCAAAACAACAAGGAATAAGGCTAAAAATATTGTTTCTTTTTTCATTTTCTATTTGATTTGATTAAGTTGGACAAATATACTATAAAGTTGCCTTTGCAAAAAAATTATCTTGTAAAAACCAACTGATTTCCTTTGGATAAATTAGCGTCAAATAGATAGCCTTCATAATTAAATCCTTTCAAATCCTCGACAGTTTCGGCGTTGGTATCTATTATATAACGCACCATCAAACCCCTCGCTTTCTTGGCAAAAAAACTAATTATCTTTAGTTTTCCGTCTTTGTAATCCTTGAATTCTGGAGTGATTACTGGAACTTTCAACGTTTTTAAATCTACGGCAGAGAAATATTCGTTACTTGCCAAATTGACGAACAACTCCCCTTTATTCAGTTCTTTGTTTAAGGCTTTGGTAATAATAGGTTTCCAAAATTCATATAGATTTTTGCTTTCGCCAATGGCTAATTTGGTTCCCATTTCCAAACGATACGCTCGCATCAAATCCAACGGTTTCAAGAGTCCATACAAACCCGACAAAATTCGCAAACGGTCTTGCAAAAGATCTAGTTTTTCTATTGGAATGGAATAGGCATCCAATCCAGTATAAACATCGCCATCGAAAGCAAATACGGCTGGACGGGCATTTTCTGAAGTAAAAGGCATTTTCCAATCTTGATTGCGTTGCCAATTCAAATCGGCCAATTTATCTGAAATATCCATTAATTCTGATAGATCTTTGGGCGATTTTTGCTTCAAAAATTTGTGAACTTGTCGGGATTCTTTTAGAAACAAAGATTCAGTAAAATTTGCTGTTGGCAAAGCCTTTTCAAAGTTTAACGATTTGGCTGGCGATAGTACAATTTTCATTTTTTTTATTTATTTTAAACCGATTTCAAAAGTACAAATAGAAAAATCGAAAATGAAAATTGTCTTCAATTTATTTGTAGTACATTTGAAAGAGATTAAAATCAAAGTAAAGCTATTTTTTTATGAATCCAATTACCATTAGAAAAGCCACCATTTCCGATCTGGAAACCATTCAAAAAATCAGTAAACAAACATTTATCGAAACTTTTGCAGGAGTGAATACTCCTGAAAATATGGAGAATTACGCACTGAAAAATTTTAACTCCGAACAACTTGCCTTAGAAATAAACAATCCAGAATCGGCATTTTATCTCGCCATTTTAGACAGCGAAACTATTGCTTATTTAAAAATAAATTTTGGAAGTGCCCAAACAGAAATCCGCAGTATTCAAGCAATGGAAATTCAACGGATATATGTTTTGAAAAAATTTCATGGAAAAAAAATCGGACAATTATTGCTCAACAAAGCCATACAAATTGGACAGCAATCTGGAGTAGATTCTATTTGGCTCGGGGTTTGGGAAAAAAATTTCAAAGCAATTCAATTTTATAGCAATAATGATTTTGTCGAATTTGACAAACATGACTTCAATATGGGCAATGAGTTACAAACTGATTTATTGATGGAACTCCCAATAATCAATCAAGCCAATAACTTATAATTAATTGGATTAAATTTAAGTAATTAGTGCCTTAGTAATAGTTATTCCCGATATTACGCTGTTTCTAATAATATATGTCAAAGTGATTTAAAAATTTTCCATTTGCCAAAAATTAAAATAAATAAATGAATATAGCTGTCGTAATCCTCAATTGGAATGGAACAAAATTATTGGAACAGTTTTTACCCTCTATTGTAAACTATTCTCCCGAAGCCGATATTTATGTGGCCGATAATGCTTCAAGTGATGATTCTGTTGCGTTTGTTAGAGCGAATTTCCCAATGGTGAAAATTGTTGAAAACGAAAGTAATTTTGGTTTTGCCCAAGGTTATAATGAAGCTTTAAAGCATATTGATTCCGAGATTTATGCTTTGGTCAATTCAGATATTGAGGTTACGGAAAATTGGTTAAAACCAATAATAGAAACTTTCGAAAAAGAACCAAAAACAACCATAATCCAACCTAAAATTTTAGATTATAAACGCAAAGAATACTTTGAATATGCGGGAGCTGCGGGCGGTTTTATGGATAAATATGGGTTTATGTTTTGTCGGGGTCGTGTTTTTGAAACTTTGGAAAAAGACAACGGACAATATGACGACAATTGTGAAATATTCTGGGCTTCGGGAGCTTGTTTTTTTATAAGAAGTTCCGTTTACAAAGAGTTAAAAGGTTTCGATGCCGATTTTTTTGCCCATCAAGAAGAAATTGATTTGTGTTGGCGAGCCTTCAATAAAGGGCATATCATTAAATACAATTCCCAATCGGTGGTGTTTCATGTGGGAGGAGCAACATTGCAACAAGGAAATCCAAAAAAGACTTTTTTGAATTTTAGAAATTCCTTGTTGATGATGGTAAAAAATCTACCTCAAAATCGGTTGTTTCCTGTACTTTTTCTACGGCTAATTTTAGACGGAATAGCTGGAATACATTTTCTTAGTCAAGGAAAATTGAAACATGTAATGGCTGTTTTAAAAGCTCATTTTGCTTTTTATTCTCTTTTTTCAGTTAACTATAAAAAACGAGAGGCATTTCAAGCCCAAAACTATTTTAAAACAAAAAGTATAATTTTTCAATATTATATAAAAGGTGGCAAAATTTTTGAGAAGTAATTTTAACAAATATTTAGATAGCAATTCTAATCTTAAAAAACTAACTTTGTAAAACACGTTTAATCAAAATTGTAACTTCTATGAAAAAAATTGTAATTGCCTTATCATTCTTTATGCTTTTAACTTCTTGCGTTTCTAAAAAAGAATACGCAGCCTTGGAAGCCAAAAACAAAGAAACTCAAGATTTATTGAATACTTGCACCGTAAAATTAAATTCCTGCTTGGAAGAAAAAGCGGGACTTAAAGCCAGTGTTGATGGATTAAAAGATCAGAATCAGCTTTTAATAACACAAACTAAAGATTTAATTTCCCAGTCGAAAGATATGACTGTTTTGACAACCAAAGGAGCTCAAAACATTGAAAAAGCTTTAGAATCAATCAAAGAAAAAGATTTGAAAATCAGCCGAATGCAAGATGCTTTAACCAAAAAAGACAGTGTAACTCTTGCTGTTGTAACCAGTTTGAAAGCTTCGGTTGGAATATCTGACCCAGACATTGAAATCAATGTTGAAAAAGGCGTGGTTTTTATTCAAATTGCTGATAAATTGTTATTCAAAAGTGGAAGCTATGAAGTTACTGACAAAGCAAAAGCTGTTTTGGCTAAAGTAGCCAAAGTAGTGAACGACAAACCCGATTTTGAATGTATGGTTGAAGGCAATACCGATAATGTACCCTACATTAGCAATGGAGTTTTACTAGACAACTGGGATTTGAGTGTGAAACGTTCTACCTCAATCATTCGAGTATTAGCTGGAGATTTAGGCGTAAATCCAGCACAATTAATTGCCGCAGGTAGAAGTTCTTATGTTCCTTTAGTACCAAATGACACCGCAGAAAATAAAGCAAAAAACCGAAGAACCCGAATCGTTGTTTTACCAAAAATCGACCAATTCTATGAAATGATTGAGAAAGAAATGAAAAAACAACAAAATTAAGTAGATTGCAGTTTGCAGATTGCAGATTGCAGATTTAAGATTGCAGATTTCAGATTGCAGGTTTCAGATTGCAGGTTTCAGATTGCAGATTGCAGATTTCAGATTTCAGATTGCAGATTGGCATTCAGATTGCAGATTGCAGATTGGCATTCAGATTGCAGATTGCAGATTTCAAAATAAAACGTCTTGAGCATTCGAGACGTTTTTGATTTAAAGCTGTTTTGAAATTGTATTTTGTGTTTTGTATATTGTATATTGTATATTGTATTATCGTATATCGTATATCGTATATCCTATATCGTATATTAAATAATCTCCAAACTCCCCTTGCCTTCTCTAACTACCACAGGTTCATCGCCTGACAAATCGATAATAGTCGAACCCACATTATCTCCATAACCACCATCAATAACCATATCGACAAGGTTTTGCCACTTCTCGAAAATGAGTTCTGGATCGGTGGTGTATTCAATTACTTCATCTTCGTCACGAATAGAGGTGGAAACAATTGGGTTTCCCAATTGGCGAACGATTTCCAGCGCAATTGAATTATCAGGAATACGAATCCCGACTGTGGTTTTCTTTTTGAATTCCTTTGGCAAATTACTATTTCCTGGTAAAATAAAAGTGTAGGGACCTGGCAATGCCCTTTTTAAAATCTTGAAAGTTGCAGTATCAATTTGCTTCACATAATCAGAAAGATTGCTTAAATCGTAACAGATAAAGGAGAAATTGGCTTTTTCTAATTTCACTCCTTTTATTTTCGCAATGCGTTCCAAAGCCTTGGTGTTGGTAATATCGCATCCCAAACCATAAACCGTGTCGGTTGGATAAATAACCAAACCGCCGTCTTGCAAAACTTTCACGACTTTGGCAATTGCCGCTTCGTTGGGTTTGTCTTCGTATATTTTTATGAATTGTGCCATTTAGGTTTGTGGTTTATTCCGTCTCTTCGAGTGATTTTTAATAGTAATGCGACAGCTTTACAATTAAAAATTGTATCGAGAAGTTTTTGATTTGTATGGTTCTCGATACAATTTTTAAAGCACAACTTTTTTTCAATAAATTAACATTTTCTTGGCTTTAAAAATCACTCGAACAGACGAATACCATTCATTATCCTTTTTTTTTATTCACTCGTCTCTTCGAGTGATTTTTAATTGTAATGCGACAGCTTTACTATAAAAATTGTATCGAGAAGTATTATAAAACAAAAAGTTCTCGATACATTTTTTGTTCCGTTGCTCTCCACAAAAAACACTCGAACCGACGTGAAAAAACCTTTAATAACATATCTACCCAATCACATCCAATTTCGCAAAACGCAACAACAATTTTTTAATTCCGCCCACTTCAAATTTGATTTCAGCTTTTTTGTCGGCACCAGCTCCTTCAAGGTTTAACACTTCTCCTTTTCCAAAGCGTTCGTGCATTACTA
>Ga0316611_1000284_pt1 | contig 18858 bp, 20 predicted proteins | sample MIS2016202_MG_FD_207675 | JGI IMG/M metagenome (GOLD analysis project Ga0316611, IMG submission 207675) | Microbial mat bacterial communities from Middle Island sinkhole, Lake Huron, Michigan, United States - MIS.2016.202 | ecosystem: Environmental > Aquatic > Freshwater > Lake > Sediment... | reverse complement strand
TATTTTTATGGTTTCAATCAAGATATAGAGAAAAATTAAACATAAAACCAAAAAAGAAATCAATCCCAATTCAACATATACTTCAAGAAAAATATTGTGAGGATATATGAAAGAATTAGTAAATCTCCCATAATTTCCAAAACCCACACTGCCGTAATCTGAATTAATAAACTGAATAGCCACCTCCCATACTCCTTCTCTACCAGTTCCCTCATCTGCCGTTCCTTCTGCACTTGAAATTATTCGAGATTCCACCTCATTTTTGCTTAAATAATTCAAATAGGAAAAAAATGCAAATAAAAAAACCACAGAAGTCAAAACAATTTTTGAAAAACTGGTTTTAGTTTTAATCATAACATATAAACCAAATATGGCCAGTGGTAATGCTATAGAAGCAACAGATTGTCTGGTTTGACAGATGATGAGCATCAAAAGAAAAAAAGAAAAAAATACAAAAAGAAATAATTTTTTCTTTTCAAAGTCATAAATATAAATTAAATAGGCTAGAATACCAGCCCCAGCAATTCTAGTTGCAGAGATAATATCAAAGTCATGTCCACGAATTCCATTATCCAAAACCGAGTAGGTAGTCCAAACACGATACGGGGAAAGAGTTGCCTCATCGTCTGTTGCATTAGAAAAATGACATACAAAAAATAAGAAGATTAAAATTAAAAAACTTCCATAGTTAAAATTTTCGGTCTGATTATCAAAGGAATTAAATGACAAGATATAAATTAAAAACCACATCCCAAAAAGTTGTAATTTTAATATAGGATAGGTTTCTTGATAAAACTGAAATAGGGAAAACAAAATTGACAGTAAAAATAGGGCGTAAAATACTATCAAAACTTTTTGATTGGCACTAATTTTTGCTTTTCCATTATAAAAGAAGAATAATCTGTAAGCTAATAATAAAGCAATTAATACAGCTATATAAAACAAGTTTGGGATTCCTGTAATTCTATTTATAAGTAATCCAAAAGAAAACCCAAATAATGGTAGGGCTAGAGCTATTTCATTATATTGTTGCTTATTGACCATATAAATCATATAACCAATCACAAATGCTATATAGGGCACCCCTATAACATTCATGTCAATAAAAAACAGAGCTATAGCTCCAATTATAATGAAAAGTTGTTTATACATTAGGGGTTAATTTCTTTTTTTCTTGATGCTTCAAAATGAGTGGAAAGTATTTAAAAAGATTTATAAAAATCCTAGCAAACGCCAAAAATAAGTGTTTTATCTTGATTTTTTTAAGATAATCCAGCTTTAAAACATATTTCGGATTATAAATGAATATATTTCTAACTTGACTTGATATCTCATTTTTGATATTTTTGTTGAATTTGAAATTTGAATATTCATTAAATTTTTCTAGCAAAGTTATATTAGAATCTTTAAATCCAATTAACTGTGAAGTGTCTAAATTTCTAGAAATTCCACCATCATGAATCCTGTAAACACTTAAATTTTCATTTAAAAATTTGAATTTACCTTCTAACATCAAAAGTAAGGCTAATGCCCTATCACCTGATTTTACTTCATAAAAAAAAGGTGGAAATTCGGTATGTAAATTTCTATAAACAATTGAATTCGTTGGGCATAGACTACCTCCTAATCGGATTATTTCATTATTAGTTACAATTCCATTTAAAATCATTTTATCAGAAATACTATTTTCTTCCTTTTTTGAATTTTGATAAATGGAAGTGCCTTGATGAAAACACATCGAATACTCTGGATTACTTTCCAAAAAATCAACTTGTTTTTGAAGTTTATTTGGGTCAGTCCAATAATCATCTCCCTCGCAGAGGGCAACATATTGGCCTTTGGCTTGTTGCAATGCCCAGATAAAATTGTTCATCATGCCTTTGTTTACATCGTGTTTGAAATATTTGATGTAACTATATTTTGGATGATTTGAAAAAGAGGCTACAATTTCTTCCGTATGATCTGGTGAAGTATCATCGGCTATTATTAATTCTAATGAAAAATTTGTGTTTTGAATCATAACCCCCTCAATGGCTTCACGGATATAATCCTCGTGATTGTAGGTAATCATAACAACGCTTAATATGGGGTTTGATTTCATTTAAAGATTTAAAGATTTCTTGATGTTGGCGGGAACTCCAGCTAACATCACATTTGATGGAACATTTTTTGTTACAACTGCACCTGCAGCAATAATGCAGTTATCGCCAATGGTTATATCGGGCAAGATAATAGCTCCACTACCTATTTGATTGAAGTTGCCTATTTTAGCCCTACCCAATATTTTTACTGAGGGTGAAATTTCGTTAAAATCGCCAATTTGAACATCATGGGTTATAATCGTATGGTAGTAAATAATATTACATTTACCTATTTTCACATCATTTGAAATAATGACTCCTGAAAGAATGTTGCAACCTTTGTCAATAGTTACGTTAAAGCTACCTATTTCAGTGTTTTTACTGATGGTACTTTCCACTGTTCCTCCCAATGCCACAAATTTGTCAAATAGCGTTTTTCTAAAATTTGGATTTCCTATACCAATGGTGAAAGATTTATTCTTTAAAAAATAATTTACGACATCATTTTCATTTTTTAAAATTGGAAATTTATCATACAGTTTTTCGGGTTGATTTTTATTAACATCATCATAAAAACACAAATTTTCTATTTGATTATTTTGAATTACTATTTCCAATATTTCTTTAGCAAATCCTTTTGCTCCTATAATAATCATATATTTGAATTTATGATTGAAACTATTTTTTGAACCTCATTTGTTTCTAGTTCTGCATACAATGGTAAACATAAAATTCTACTAGCTATACTTTCTGAAACAGGCATTTTTGCACCTTTAACAAATTCGATAGTATTTAGTGAGGGATAAAAATAACGTCTAGGAAAAATATTTTCATCATTTAATGCTTTTTGAACCAATAGCAATTGGGCTTCAGTTATAAATATTATTGGAAAATAACTATAATTCCATTGGGTGTTTTTTCTTATTTTTATGGTTTTTAGGATATTCCATTCTAATTTTTCTAGGTAAATTTCGACTACTTTTTTTCGATTGGCTATAATTTCGTCCATATAAGGCAAAACAGATAATCCCATTGCGGCTTGCAGCTCTGAAATTTTTCCATTGATTCCTAAACCATGAAAATCCAAAGGACCATTGTGTCCAAAATTGTGACTATAGAATAATTTTGATCTTAAAACGTCATCTTTGCAAAATAGGGCACCACCCTCACCTGTGTGAAATAATTTGGTAGCATGAAAACTACAAGTACTTACATCGCCAAAATTAAAAATCGATTGATTTTGATACTTTACTCCAAAACAATGAGCGGCATCATAAATAACATTCAAGTGATGTTTTTTTGCAATTTTTTCGATTACTTCAATATAACAAGGATTTCCAAAAACATGGGTTGCCAAAATTGCTTTGGTTTTTGAAGTTATTGAGGCTTCAATTTTTGTTTCGTCTATGGTTAGAAATTCTGGATGAATATCTACAAAAACGGGTTTGCAATTTTCCCAAACAATAGCCGAAGTGGTAGCTACATAACTAAAAGGGGTTGTAATAATTTCTCCTTGATTTCCTAATATTTTTAGTGCAATTTGAAGCGGAATGGTGCCGTTATTCATCAAAATAATATTGGAAACATTCAACTTTTTTCTGATTTTATCTTCTAATTCTACTACCAGTTCACCTCGGTTGGTAAGCCATTCGTTTTTCCAAATTCTTTTCAATTGTGCATGATACTCTTCAAGTGGAGGGAAGAAAGTTTTGGTTACGTTAATCATTATTATATAATTTGTTGCAAATATATACTTTAAAACAATTTACTTAAAAAAAGCATCATTATAATAATGCATCAATTTGTTTTTAAAAGCCACATTGCCATATTCACTTATTAACTTGTTTGCGATAATTTGTTGATCAAAAATAATTTCTCCTTTTATGACTTTTTCAATGAAACTTGCCATTCCTTTAAAATCTCTAATTTGAAAAATTTTTCCGTTTTCGTTATCAATTAATTCGTCAACGCCACCGCATTGTGTGGTGCAAACTGGCAATCCGCTTGCTAATGCTTCCATTAGCGACACACACATTCCTTCCATTAATGAAGATAATATAAACAAATCGGCTTCTTGCATTTTTTTAGCAATTGAAGCTCGGTTGAGATTTTCTGGATAAAGAAAAATCTCAACATTCTGAAAATCAAATTCTTTCACCATTTTTTTGACAGTTTCAGTATGATTGATTCCCCATCCATTAATACCAAAATAATGAAATTCAATTTTTTTATCAAAAGCAATTCCGTCCAAAACTTTTAATGCTTTGAAAATTGTTTTTTGGTCTTTAAAATAAGTTAATGCCCCTATGGTAATAATTTTGAATACATCATTTTCTGCTTTTTGTATTGGAAAAAACAACTTCTCATTTACATAATTTCCTAATACTTCAAATTCAAATTGATAGCCATTTGTGAGCATTTGTCTGGCCTGATCATGACTGACCACTAGTATTTTTTGTGCGTTTTTTATAACTTCATGTATCAGTGCAATACTGCGTTTGGGTTTTGCGGTGAGTATAAATTTTTGATGCTCGTCAATGATATAGGGTACTCCAATTTCTTTATGAAACTTGTATGCCAAAAAACCAGCCGGATAAATGGAGTTTACAAAGATTAAATCTTTTTTAGTAATCTTGAAAATTTTATTTAACTTTTTAAAATAATATGTTTCAATCATTTTTTCAAGACAACTTGGCAAAAACCAAAAACTTACATAGTTTACAGTGGTTACCGACATGCCTTCCTCAGAAATTCGATGTTTACAATATATAAGTTTCCAAAACTTTGTTATTTCTCTGATACTTTTTGAGTTAAAAACTAGCATTTCAACCTGAAATTCATCTTTAACTAATTTTGCTTGTTCCCTAAAAAAAGAACCATCCCAAGAACTGAATACAAATAGTTTTTTCATTGATTTTCTAAATTTTAAAATTTAACTTTTTTGGAAATTTCATTTGCAATAATTTTAGCACTCATTGGAGTCCAATGTGTATCACCATAAAAATAAACATCTTTATTTTTAGTCAATTCTCTTGACAAAATTTCCATTGAAGGTATATATATATATTCTTTTTTCAACTGATTATAATAATTAAAAAACATTGGTTTTTCAAACTTTTTTTTATCTAAAATATAATTATAATATAAATCATATTTATCTGGACAAATCAAAACTATGAGCTTAATATTTTTTTTAAGAAGTAAAGTATTTATTTTATTTAATAGATTGTTTGCAGCTACTATTTTTAATGAATCATTATTAAATTTCATTGAAATTACATCTTCGTCGGAAAAAAGCAAATTATCAGGATTATTTGAAAATAAATTATTCTTATTTGTTTCCACTTTATATGCTAAAGAATATTTAGGTTTATTTGTATAATAGTATTGGATATTTGTTAATGGAATTTTAAAAATAGCATTTGAAAAAAAATTTATTTCTTTTTTTGGAATACTATTTTTTTTATTTTTTATTAAATTTTTAATTGAATCCATACTTATTGATTTATTAAAACTAATATTTTCAAAACGCACAACAAACATTCTTTCAACAGATTCTAAGACTACATAATTCACTTTAACAACGTCAAAAAAACCTCCGTTTATAAGTTCAATTAATCTTTGGATAGGATTAACTCCAGATAAATAGCCGTCAAAATGTAAAACATTATTGTTTTTATGTGCAAGAAAATTTTGATATCCAAAGGATTCTCCTTCAGAAAATGAATCTCCAATGCTCATTACATCAAAATTATTGTTTGATGAAAAATTTAATTTAGAAACTAAAGTGTATTTTTTGGTTAATGGAATTAATTTATTATAAACATTTTTATTAGGAGAAGGGTTGTTATACAAATAAGATACTCTAGCCAAATCGCCATCAAGTTTTTTTTCATATAAAATGATGTTTAATGCGTAAACTAAAAAAAAAGGTACTACAAATATGGCTGTTTTTTTAATAAATTTTATCATAATCTAAAATTGAAAATAAATAAATTGTTGTTCATTACCACCAAACCAAAATAAGAAAATTATTATTATAAAATACATTGCATATCTCAACGGAGGCTTCCAATGAATGCCTAAACTTTGAATTGCAAATTGCGATTCTCTTCCAAACCATTCAACCAAAACAAAAAAACCTGTTAGAAAAATTGTTGTCAAAACTTTTCGCATATCTGAAAAATAAGGAATTTCAAAGAGTGACATAGATAAAATTCTGGAAATATAACTGAAGGCATGACTTAAATCCTCTGCTCTAAAAAAAATCCAAGCAAAGACAGTTAAACTAAAAGTAATTCCCATTGAAAACAAGTCTTTAATATCAGGTAGGTTTTTACCTTTTGCCACAATTTCAAGATTATTTCTATTTGTATTAAATATTATTGAAGGCATAATATATAAAGCATTTAGTAACCCCCAAACAATAAAAGTCCAGTTAGCACCATGCCAAAATCCACTGACAATAAAAATGACGAAGGTGTTTCTTACTTTCATCCATGTTCCTCCTTTGCTCCCACCAAGTGGAATATATAAGTAATCTCTAAACCAGGATGAAAGAGATATATGCCAGCGTCTCCAAAATTCAGCAATATCTCTTGAAAAGTAAGGAAATGCAAAATTTCTTAATAAATCTATACCAAAAAGTCGTGCCGTACCCAAAGCAATATCAGAGTATCCTGAAAAGTCTCCATAAATTTGAAAAGTAAAAAAAATAGCTCCTAAAAGTAGAGTACTTCCTGGGTATTCTGCTGAATTATTAAAAAATAGATTTGCATATTCTGCACATTGGTCAGCAATTACAATCTTCTTGAATAGTCCCCATAAAATTTGTCTTAAACCATCAACTGCTTGCGAATAATCAAATGTTCTCTTTTTTTTAATTTGTGGTAAAAGATGGGTAGCACGTTCTATTGGACCCGCAACTAATAATGGAAAAAAACTTACAAAAACTGAATAATCAATAAAATTTTTCTCTGCTTTTATTCGATCTTTATAAATATCAATCACATAAGACAAACCGTGAAAGGTATAAAATGAAATACCTACCGGCAAAATAACTTGTAATGTCCAAGGATTAACACTAAATCCTATATTGTCAATTGCAATCGCAAAAGATTCAGCAAAAAAATTGTAATATTTAAAAACGCCAAGAAAGCCAATATTAATGGAAATGCTGAGCCAAAACCAAAACTTTTTTGAATTCTGATTTTTAGACTCCGACATTTTTATTCCTGTAAAATAATCTAGTAATGTTGAGAAGATTAAAAGAAATAGAAACCGCCAATCCCAACAACCATAAAAAAAGTAACTTGAAATGAGTAGTAATATATTCTGAAATTTTAAATTTCCTTTAGCAAAAAACCAATAGAGAAAAAAAACTATCGGTAAAAACAGGGCAAAGTTGATGGAGTTAAAAAGCATTTATTATTGTTTATTTATTTTGTCTTATCAGTTAGACGGAACGACTATAATCACATTAATGTTTGTCAATGATAATTGTCACGGGCATATTATTTATATCTAAGTAATAGTTTTCAAATAAATCGTCCATTTTGTCTTGTTCTTTTACCCTTATTTGCCTTGGAAAATTGCAAAATAACGTCGCCAAAATTTGAACACTTTATTTAAAAACTATTACTAAATTGATGTTGATTTTACTATTTTATTAATTTTATTTACAACTCTTTTCATAATTCCAATAATGGTGTTTAATTCATAATGGCTTATTTGAACTCTTTGTTCTTCCATTTTGATGTAATCTTCATAATAAATTCCATAATATTTTTTAAAAATTTTATGATCTTCTTCTGTTTTTAAAGCTCTTTGTTCTGGATTTCTACTAATTCCCGATTGGTCAAAAAATGTCAATTCTAATGGAATGTGTTGAAATTGAAATTGATTACTCAAAAAACATTTGATATAAAAACCTCTGTCTGACGATATTTTAAGAGTTTCGTCATATAATCCCATCTGGTCAAAAACTTCTTTTTTAAATAAAGTAGCTTGATGTGGCAAAGAACTCATTATGAAAAAAAAAGGGGTTAAATGATTTGAAAATTTCATGCCGCTTTTGGCAAATTTTAAATCTCCATAAATAATATCTCCTTTAAAATCTTGATGATTTATAAAATTATTTAGTACACCTTTTCCATTCAAACAATCCCCACTATTCAAAAAAAGCAAATACTCGCCAGTAGCTTTTTCAATGCCTTTGTTCATTGCACTAAAAATCCCTTTGTCGGGTTCGCTCACCCAATAATCTATTTTTGTGTCAATACTTTTCAAATAGTCTAAAGCTCCATCATTTGAACCTCCATCAATAATGATGTATTCGTAATCTTTAAAAGTTTGATTCATAACGCCTTCCACGGTTTTCACTAAACCTTGAATATTATTATAATTGATGGTAATTATCGAAATTTTCTTCATAAAAAAATTGAGTGCTATGTTGAATGATTTACTTTTTTTTATAAAGAGCCAGTTTTTTTATCTTTTTTCATAGAGGTGTTTCAATATATAAATAACTAATTGCAGAAGCTACTATCAAAATAATTAACGAACAATAAAATAGAATGAGATTTGATTGAATTCCAAAATAAGAAAAAACAGCTTTTACCCATGCAAATATTGGAATTTGTAATATATATATTCCATAACTAATTTCGCCTAATAAAACACAAATCTTATTGTTAAAAAACCTTGACAGAAAGCCATTATTTATAGATAATAAAAGAATTATTGGAATAAATATAATCATTAAAAAACCATTGTGAAAATTTATTAATGTGTTATATTTTAAAAGTGCGAATAAAATTAACATCATTACAATTATAAACCAATCCGTATTTAATTTTTTGGTTGATAAATTATTTATAAAAAATAAACCCGCAAGATTTCCAATGAGAAATTGATTTAAATGCATTATAGGTAAATAGAATAATAAATCATGACTTTTAGAAGGGAAGCCATGATAAAAAGAAGTTGATAACGCAAAATGAAAACCAATTTGACTCACAACCCAAATTATAAGAATAGGTAATACAATTCTTTTAAAGTCATATTTAGAATAAATATAATTGAATAAAAAAGGGAAAAGCATATAAAATAAAAATTCAACTGCTAATGACCAACCTGGAGCATTAAATGATAATGCTTGACCTGGTACCCAACTTTGAATAAGAAAGATATTTAGAGTCAATCCGTAAAAATCGATTTTGGATAATGATATTATACTTAAGATTAGTGCTATAAGGATTGCGAGAAAATATACTGGGTAAATACGTGCAAATCTATTTTTCAGATAGTCTATGGTATCTATTTTACTTTTCTGACCATAAGCAATAATCATAACGAAACCTGAAAGAATAAAAAAGTAACTTACTCCAATATTTGCTTGATTGAAAAGAAAAGATAAATTTTCAATTCTAAATGGAAAAGTGTCCCTACCAAAATGATAGATTACAATGGATATAGAGGCTATAAACCTTGTAAATGTAATTTGCTCAATTCTCATATATGCGTTTTTATTAATTCAACTATGTTGAATATTTTATTTTTTTCTCCATTTTCTTCTAAACCCTTTTGGATGGATTAGAGATTTTTGGAGTTGTTAATTTTAGAATGGATAGTATTTTTTTGAGATAAGATCTGACAACTTTTTAAAAGTTGTCAAATATACTCGTGTGTCAAAAACTATTTTCATTGGTGTTTCATTTATAAAAACCAAACTATCAATACAAAAACCCGAACAACCACAATTAAAATGTTTTGTCTGTTCCTATTTCAATATTGTCTTTTACTAGATAAGCATTTTTTAATGCTGTTATTTGTTGATTCTTTTTGTTTTTTCCTCCCAATTCGAATTCATTAAAAGCATCAACTTTAAAGTTAAATGTTTTTGATGCAAAAATAGGATATTTATGCTGTACTTGATTCAAAAGAGAGAAAATAAACATCAAATCTTGCACTTACTAATGGAATTTGAGCATTCCCAATTACAAAAAATATAAATCTATTGACATTTTTTATATGAATTTATATCAACGCATTGATGGTTTTGGATTAAAACTTAGATTTTGAAGTTATTATAGGTAAAAATAAATTAGTTCTTTTTGTAATCAACTCAATGTATTCTGTTTTTTTTTCATCACTTAAGAATGACATGTTAATTAATTCTATCGCTTTGGGAAGCCATTTTGCTAATTTCTTATAAACATAGTTGATTTGTTTTTCATTTAATCCCAAAGCTTTACCATATTTATCAAAATAGGTTTTATTGAAATTTTTCTTTTTTCCACCTAAAAATAATGCAGTATCATCATCATCTTGTGGTAAAATGATTTTTACATTCAATAAATCATAAGCCGGCGAAAGCACCCAACCCTCTTTTGATAAAAACATTGAAAAATTTTTAAGATGCATATCGTTATTTCCAATAATAAAATTGAATACTGCCATTTCAAAAAAACGCAATTTGTCCAATAAGGTGTTTACCGATAATTCGCCTACAGTTTTTCCAACCAATTCCATACTTCCTTTGTATTTATCCTCTAATTCTAGAATTTGAAGAAAATCTATCATGTGAATTTTAGAATTAAAATTGGGTCGGTCAATCCGTTTTGTGATATAACATAACTCTCCAGAAGCAAGGCGAATCATATTGGATGGAACCACATCAATTTTAAATAATTCGGCTAATTTCATTGACAAATGCTCATTTTCTGGCATTTGTTTATAGTCAAAATTTTGAGGTTTAAGGATATAGTTTCCATCCAAAGCATCCATAATAGTTAATCTTCCATCATGACCATCTTCTATTACCGATTTAATCCAACCAAGAGATAATTTGGGTTGTACTCCCGGAACTGTTATTGATAATTCAACAGATTGCTTTGCAAGTGCTGTCATATCCTCTAAACGATAAGGTAATGTTGGAGCTATTGCAGAATTATAGAAATCCTTATTGCATTGAAAATGGTAATCGCCATTGTTTTCTACCTCTAATGTTTCATAACAATACAAACATTTACGCATCTTGATTTTCTTTAATAGGATGAACACTAACTGCTCCAATTGAGTTTTGACAGCATGCTAACAAAAGCCCCATTCGATCATTTTTATTTATTTTCCAACTTTCAGAAGCGATATCTAGCAACCAACCTTCTGGAATTAAACCATCAAAAAAAGGAAATAATTTTTTGCTTCTAAATGGCCTTCGACTCACAGGTATATTAAAAGTTATAAAGTTATCTGGATTAGTTTCAATGTAGCTATCATCATATTGAAATTCATATTCGCCATGATCTAATTCACGAAGAATTCCAGCTATTGAATCGTTATATTTTATTATTGCTTGTCTCATGTTATTTTTCGGTCATAGGTGTCAATATATGTCCAAACATTTTTAAAACTTGGTTTACTTTCGATAGGCTTAAATTATCTTTGCCTTGTTCTATTTTTCTAACCACTGTTAAAGCGACACCTGCTTTCATAGCAAATTCTTCTTGGGTTAGTCCAGTTTGTTTGCGTTTCTTTTTTACAAAATCTGCAATTGAATCCATACTATATGCTTTTGAGTATAAAAGTAATAAAAATATTTTAATTATATGTAATTAGATATAAAATAATATTTTTATGCAAAATTATATGTTTTTAGATATAATATAAACAATGGATTAATTTAATCTAGGGTAAATTGCTGCCATAAATGCAACTTGGCTTTAGAAGGTTTAAAGTTGTTTAAGGTTGTTTAAAGTTGTTTAAAGTTGTTTAAAGTTGTTTAGGGTTGATTAAGCTTTAAAGAGTATTGATTTATTTGGATTCTTTACATTCTTTAGATTCTTTAGATTCTTTAGATTTTTTCAATTTTTTCAATTTTTTCAATTCTTTAGATTTTTTCAATTCTTTAAAATCAAATATCATGATAGCAGAAATTCTCTCAAATCCATTGTTTCTATCCCGTTATAGCTGTTTCCATCGAATTTATCTAAAGTAATTACAATTTTTTTATAATTATCATTAATTTTTAGTAAGTTTCCAAATTCTCTTTCTATCGTTTGGGTTTCAAATAGCGATAACGCTACTTGGATATATAGTTTTTCTCCATTTTTTTCGCACACAAAATCTATTTCATTTGCTCCTAAAACGCCTATATTTACTTTATATCCTTTATACAACAAATGATTGTAAATTACATTTTCTAAAATTTTTCCTTTGTCTTCAATTCTGTAACCCCAAATGCTATTTCTTATTCCCAAATTTTCAAAATAATATTTTTCGCCAATTTCAAAAATTCTTTTCCCAACAATATCATATCTGGCTACTTTGTGAACTAAAAATGCATTGACTAAATAACTGACATAAAGCTGCACTTGACTAGTTGGAATATTTATTTTTTGAGATTTTAAAAAATCACTAATTTTTTTGGAGGAAAAGATACTTCCAATGTTTGCGGATAAAAAAAGCACTAATTGTTCTAAAAACAAAGTGTTTCTAACTTTGTATCTGTTGATAATATCTCTGTAAACTATTGTGTTATAGATGTTTTTTAGATATTCAAAAACTATTTCATCTGTTAATTCTAAATTTTTTAAATAAGGAAGTCCACCATATTTTAGGTACAATTCTATCGAATTCACACCGTCTTCTAACTTGTGAAATTCCAAAAATTCGGTAAAAGAAAGACTACAAACCACAGTTTCTATAAACCTCCCGCTCAAATATCCTGCTATATCGCTCGAAAGCAAATTGGCATTACTTCCTGTGCAATATAAATCCAAATCCTCCTGCAACAATAAAGAACGTAAAGCATCTTCAAAGTTATCTATATCTTGTATCTCATCAATAAACACATAAGTCATTTCAGTTTTTGACTTGTTTTCCATAACGTATTTATGCAAGTCTGTTGCGTTTTTTATAAACGAAAAAGCAATATCTTCTTTGTTTATGTACAAGATAGTGTTTACTCCCTTTTGTTGTAAAAAATGTATTATTTGATACAATAAAAAACTTTTTCCAACTCTTCTTTGACCTGTAAATACTTTTATTAGATTTTTACCTACAAAAGGGGTAATTTTATCGAGATAATGACGGCGTTGAATTAAATTACTGGGTGTTTTTATTTTAATCATAATTAAAACTTTTTGTAAAAATAGCAAAAGTTTTAATTATAACTAAAACTTTTTAATAATTTCTTAAAATTTCAATTCTATTATTTTGATAGTTTAATCCTTTGAAATGATTGTGGTCAATATTTTCAAAAAATGGTTGTCATTGTCTTTTATCTTATTTTGGTATTCAAAATCAAAAGTCTTTGATTGAATTGATTTAACCTTAATGATTTGTGCTATCAAGGAATCTACACTATTGGAATCAAAAAAATACCCTTGATGCGCTAATTGTTCTTTGTGAACTAAAATATTTGAAATAATAAAATTCTGGTTTAATGCTTTAGCATCTTCAGCTAAATCATACCCATTACACATTTCAATTCATGAAAACTGTAACGATTGTATTTATAAAATTTAATTACTTTTAAATAAATAAGAAATTGAGATTTTTTTATTAAAGCCCCTATTAATTTTATAATTAGAAGTAAAAAAATATCGTTTGTCATTTTTTCACAAATAACTTTTTCGTATAATTTAGCTAATTTTGGTTTATACTGTTGGTATATTCTTAATATTTCCTTTTGTCTTCTTGGGTCTCCCAGTCCTGTTTTGTGATTTTCATGAATTCTATACATAGAAATACATTTATCCAAGGGTTGTAAAGAAAATTTATTTTCCACTTTCAAAAACCACTCCCAGTCGAATACATAATGATTATTTTCGTTCAAAGGACCTATACTTTCCCAAATTTTCCTAGACCAAAAACTAGAGGGCTGAATAATAATATCGCCTTCTGCTAATTTAAATTTATTGCAATTATTTACTACATCACTACCCCAAGAAGTCAAGGATGTATCTGGATTTTCTTTAAAATGAATACAATTTCCAAAATATAATTTATTTGGATTTTCTATATATTTTTGCGAAATATAATTCAAAATATTTGGCATTAAAATATCATCACTATTTAGCCACATTAAAATTTCGCCTGTTGCCATAGAAAAACCTCTATTTATTGCTGCTGATTGTCCATTATCTTTTTCAGAACACCAAAAAGACAACCTATCTTGATATTTCAATATGATTTCTAAGGAATTGTCATTGCTCCCTCCATCTAAAATCATATATTCTAAATTACTATAGTTTTGACCGAGTACTGACAAAATCGTTTCTTCTAAAAATTGACCTTGATTGTATGACGGTGTTACTATTGTTATTTTTGGATAATTCATATTATACAATTTTACGGATTACATTTAAAAAATCTAAACCAAACTTATTCAAGTTTTGTTTGTAATTATAATTCGGGTCCACTACTTTATTTTCCAAAAAATAATTTAAATGTTCTGATAGTTCAACTTCATTTAATGGGTCGAAAAAATAAGCGTTGGTTTCTAATTGCTCTTTATGTACTCCTAATGATGATGCAATGATATTTTTGTTTAATGATTTGGCATCTTCTACAACACTACTCCAACCTTCAAAAAGAGATGGTTGAATAATTGCAATGGCATTTTTCATAAAGCAAAGTTGTTCTTTTCTATCAATAAACCCTAGAAATTTTACATTCTCTTCCAATTCATTGATTTTTATATATTCTTTAAGTTCATCGAAATAAGTAGGATTTCGATGATCGCTCTCTTTACCAGAAAATAAAACAATAATTTTTTTTGCAGAATTATGTTTTAATAACTTGATTGCCTTTAGAACAATTATGTGATTCTTATGTTTCCAAAATTGATTAGGCGAAAAGAAGTATTCAATATTAGAATCTAATTTGAACTTTGCTTTTAAATTTTCGAAATTTATTGAGGAAAAATCAGGATGAAATACTGAAAAAGGAACTACGAAGCAATTGGTTTGTGCAGTAGGATATTGTTTTTTGAAATCTTTTAATGCGTCTTGACTACTGAAAAGCACATGCTTATCTGGTCCTAACAAAGCAATTTGTGTTTTTTTTCTATGGGCTAAATAATTTTCTGAAAATAAATTTGGCAAATACATTTCTTGAAAATCTGGAATCCAAAATAAATGCTTCAAAATTTTATTAGGAACAATTATTTCTGATGGTCGAAACAAAATATCTATACCGAAGTCTATTTTTTTATTTTGGATTATTGCTTTTGGATTTAATATACGATTTATTTTATCAATAAGTCGTTCCAGTAAATTCTTTTTAATCTGACTATTTTGATAAGTCAAATAAGGATAATTAAGTTCCTTAATCAATTTAAAAGAAGATATTTGGTTGCTAACTATTACAATATTTGGTTTTTGATCATCTTCCAACAAATTCAAAGACTGAATTAAATATTGAAAATAATACGTCCCACCAATCCAATTTTCATCATAATTAAATACAATTCCTAATGTAATCCTTTTGCCCATGCTATATATTTTTTTATACCTGTTTCTATCGAAACTGTTTTTTTGTACCCTAATTTTTGAAGCATTGCAATATCGGCTTTCCAGTTCAATGGATCGCCTTTTTTGGTTATGTTGTTGAAAATAATATTTTTATTGGCTCCAAATTCATGATAAAAAATCCCTGCAATTGTCTTGATTGACAATTCTTCGCCATTGGCAATATTTATAGCTTCGCCTTTAAAATCAGCATTTTGCAAACAACACACAATGGCATGCACAATATCGTCAATGTAAATAAAATCGCGGGTTTCTTCACCAGTGCCGAAGAGTTCTATGGTATCGTTATTTTTAAATTTTTGAAACAAATCCCAAAGCAATTGTTTCTTTAAGCCTTCGCCATAGGCAGAAAATATTCGAAGAGAACAAGTTTTTATTTGATAAAACTGATAGAATTCCAAACAAATTTGTTCGGCTTGCATTTTGTGTAAACCATAAGGCGAAACGGGTTTGAAATTAGAATTTTCTTTGATTGGCAGTTCGTCTGGATTGCCGTAAATTGCTGCACTCGAAAGATTTATGAACTTGCAATTGGGTCGATATTGCCGAATGGCATCAAGGATTTTAAACACATTTAAAGTGTTTAGATTAAAATCTTTCAAAGGATTTTCTAAAGACAAAGGCACACTAGCAGCTCCAGAACAATTGATGCAATGGATGATTTCATTGTTTTTGAAAACATCGTGAAAGTCAGAATTGGTAGCATCGATTTGAATATAGTTGTTGTCGTCATATTCTGTAACCACATCACAGCCAATAACTGGCAGGTTCATTGCTTTAAAATAATTTAAAACATGACTGCCTATAAATCCTTTGGAACCTATGATGAGTGTTTTCATTTTTTATGCTTTTATAGCAATATAAGAATACATTCTTCCCGCAATTTTTTTCTCATTTAATACAGCTCCCATTTTTAGTGAAATTAGTTTAGATAATATTTTGTTGATGAAAGACGCTTTGTGAAACATGGGAGCTTTTACTATCAAAGTAATTCTGTTTTGTTAGTTCGGGTATTAATGACCTCCATCCCTTCAAGAGATTTCATTTTTTCCTTATCTCGTAAAAAATTAAGATTTCCTTCTTTGTCCCTAGACTCACTAAATCTAGATTCAATAAATCCTTCTTTTGCTGTTTTTGGGAGAATATTTTTGATTTTATCTTTTCTAACAAAATAGGCGTTATTTCCATTAGAATTGCATCCTATAAAATAATATCCTTTTTCTTCTGCTAAATCACATAATGATAACAATGATGTGCCGTAGTATAAATTTGAAAAATGTTCATTTGTTCTATAAAAATCCTTTTTATAAGGTATTGTATGAGGTTTATCATAACCAAATATAGCATTATATTCAACAATCACAATTATTGGATTTACAGCAGTTGTTTCTTTCCAAATCCAATAGTCGTTTCCATCAATATCTATATGATAAATTCCAATTTCTCCACTAAATCCATTCTCTGATAACAATTGATTGATATTTTCTTTTGTTATGAAAACGTCTAATGCTTTTATATTGTACTTCCAGTATAATTCACTTCTTTTTAGACTGTTCATATTGTCTGAAGATCCATCCATTATTAAACCTTTCCAATTTTTTGACATTAAAAGAAATTTTGTATTGCACTCGGTATAACTTTCAACCCCAAATTCAACAAAACGAGTGTCTACAATATCTAAATAATTAACCAGAAAATCAATGATTCCATCATCACCCCATTGTGAAAAAATTTTAAATTCGCTTTTCTTTATATCTTTTATTATTTCTGATTGATTTTGCATATTTAATTTTGACAAAATCAAACCTTGATTTATTTTAATGTTATCAAATTCCATTTGATTTATTAAATTTTGTCTCTTAAGGTTATGATTAGTTTCGGCATTTATTGGCGAAAAAATTTTTCTGATAAATTTTTTTAACATATTCATTGTTTTTTTGTTTCGTTTTAAAATCTCCCTTTTTGTGTATTATTCAAAAATAATGTTATTTTAAAACACATACAAAACAAGTAAATATATAATTGTTTGTTCCATTAAAATAATATGATTTTTCAATTAATTGTTCATCTATTTGTTTGAGGATTGGAAATATCTCTTGAAGCATTCCTTTTCTAAAATTTTCGTCTTTTACGAAAGATAACATTTGCAAAAATGAAAAGTCATTTACTCCTAAGTGAAAATACTGTTTCATTTGTGTGTATTTAGAAAGCAATTCTTCTATTTCCTCAAAGGTGAAAGGAACTTCTTTTGGAGAAAAGAAGAATCCATTTTCATTACTTTCTGTTATGAGATCTTGCAGTTTTTGTTCTTTTTCTGTATCAAAATTTTGATTTTCAATAGAATATTTTTTTACTCTACTTATTATATTCATTACCATATCTGCTTTAATATGGTCTATGGTTGTAATATTAGACTTAACCTTATTTGTTGGATAAGTAGGCTCCATGACAAAAATCTTAGTGCCAGACTTGAAATTTAACTTAATTTCATCAAAAAGTGCAATAAGTTCATTTTTACACAAGTGATGTAAAAAGGCATTAATAATAATTCCATCAAAATCATTTATATTTTCTATATGTTTAATATTAGTAGTTTTTGTATATCTCAAAAAAGATTCATTTTGTTTGCCTTTAGCTTTTTGCTGTGCGATTTGTATTTGTTTGTCAGAAAAATCAATTCCATGATAAAAAACATTTTTATCAGCTATTATTCGTCCAAACCAACCAGTTCCACATCCCAAATCTAAAATTTTGACATTCTCTTTATCTTCTAAAAAACTTTTTTTGGCTCTCAATACATACTCCTGTCTGTAAGCCAAACAAAGTTCATCAGGCAATCCCCAAATATCCTCAATAAAATCACCAGTGGAATTCCACCATTTTTCTTCAAGTTGGTCTATTAATTTAGATGATTTTTGTGGTCTTTTGAAAAAAGTAAACGCACTTTTTGCTTCTCTATTTACACTTTTTAGGGCTTTTAAAGCCTCTGATTTTGAGATTAGAAGTGTATACTTTCTTTTTTTAAATAAGGATAACGTCATTTTTAATGTTTTTTTTATTTTACTTTTCATATATTTTATTATTATAAATGGTTATTTAAATTATAGATTATTTTTTTTAGTACACGACAATTTTAAAAAATTAACAAAAAATAAGTTCTTATAAATTTTGATATAAAGCTGATATTCAGTATATTAAAGGTTAATTTCTACGTTATGCCTTTAAAAAAGAATACCAGCTTA
>Ga0316611_1000283_pt1 | contig 18883 bp, 12 predicted proteins | sample MIS2016202_MG_FD_207675 | JGI IMG/M metagenome (GOLD analysis project Ga0316611, IMG submission 207675) | Microbial mat bacterial communities from Middle Island sinkhole, Lake Huron, Michigan, United States - MIS.2016.202 | ecosystem: Environmental > Aquatic > Freshwater > Lake > Sediment... | reverse complement strand
AAAATAAAAATAATAAAATTATTAACCATAAATAAACCCATAAACCATAAACAAGAACTTAATAAAATGCAAGTGTATTCGTATAAATTCGTAAAGGTTTGTAGTAGATAAGTTTTTAAATTTAAATATAAAATAATCAAAAAAAACAATAACATAAAACACATATTGTATTGATAATCTGAAAAAGTTATATTTGAGTAAAAAAATTGAATAGTATAGTTTTTATAATTCAATAAACTTGTATAAATTGAAAATATTGTGAAATAAAAAATCCTATATAAAAAGATATTTTGTGTTAGAGTGCTGTAGGTATGTGTGCTGTATCTTATGACTTTAAAGGTGGCTAATGTAAAATAAAAAATTTGATATAAAACTGCCACCACTAAACCTACAAAACTAGACGAATATGAAACAAAAAAATACAAATCAATTAATATTAACATTATGCCTTTACTCGGAATCGAACCGAGACCCTTGCGGACTAGGTTTTAAGCCTAGCATGTCTACCAATTTCATCACAAAGGCTCCGACTATGCGAAATTAATCTAAATTAACTTTTATTTGTATATTTTTTATTTTTTTGTTAATATTTGTAGATTCGTTTTTTTTTGAATTTAAAAACGTTGTACATCAAAATAGAAACAAGTCCCGTCGTGTAAAATATACAACGATAGGCATTCAATGATGAAATCTGCCGCAAATTTCCATACATTGGCCGTAATAAATACCCGATAGAATTAGATTAAAGACTTTATGTGAAGAATATCCAGGTATACAATCTATTTTAATACCTGCAGACGGTATAGCCCATGAGTGAATAATATCTTTTGATCACGTTAGGATTTGAATTCTAGTATCGGTTGGCATACATACTGCTTTATCGTTTTGTAAACGTAACATATTGTTTACAGATTTTCTCATATGATTGTATTGAGTTTTTTTATTAGAATTAAATAGTTTAGAGAAATCGTACGAATCTAAAATCATAAAATTGTCTAATTTAATTAATTTTAATAAAAAAGCGTTACCTTCAAGAATACTGGTTGTATTTGTTACTAAACTAGTTTTCCAATCAATTATTATATTATCTGTTAGTGAGGTGTTGTAAAGATTAAAATAATTATAATTTAAATTATTAAAAACTAATTGTTTTAATAAAAATGATCTTTTTATTAAAATATTATTTAACATTAATATATAATTATTATAATTATTTCAACTATTTAATGTATTTAAAAAATTCTTATTATACGAAAAAAACCCATTTATATTATTCAATATTGATGTATTTAGTCCGATTAAACTGACTGATTTATCAAATGCGAAACAATATTTAAAAAACAAAATATCCAATAAATTATCAGCCAAGCCGTTAACAATTTCATGTTGTGAGTAGATATCATTAAAATTTATTAAATTTGAGGTTAAATTGTTTTTTATTAATAAATACGGGATAAAGTTGTAGATGTTTGTATAGTTTTTTCGATTATTTAATAACTTATTAAAATAAGTTTCTACTACCATTAAATCATTATTATCGTTAAATACGTAATCGTACTTATTAAAAAATAATTTTGAACCGTTTAAATTATATTCTTTTAAGTCTTGAAATTTCGTCTCTTTTTTATTATAAAAATTATACCAATCGATTCAAGAATATTTGAACATATCACATTCACTAGATACATCAAAAGGTAAGTCAAATGAAATTAAATTAATCATATTTAAATGTTTATTTAAATAAATATTAGAATATTTATAAAAAAACTTATTTAAATTGTATGTTTTTGTAAAATATGATAAATTTTTATTAATAATACTATTTGTGTTAGTATTGAGTGTGTCTATAATAGGTAATTTAAAATTATTAAAGCTGAAGTTTATGGAATTTAAAAAAACCCGGTCATCGTAATACGAATATTTAAAAACTTTTCAAAACGAGTTATTCATTATATTATAATTTTTAATATTATCAACTAAACTAACATTTAAATTTAATTTTACATTCATTTGTGTTGTATTTATTAACGATGAAGCTGTTAAAATACCGTATTGGTTAAATTTACTAAAATTATTAAATATATACGAACTATTTATTATATTATTAAATTTGTTATCGGTTGTTTGAGTATTTAAATTAATAGTGTTATGTGTTAAGTGGGTTTGTTTAAATATGAAAAAACTAGAATCAAAAAAAACATTAATTTTACTTATAAGTGTTAAAAATTTATACGAATTATCAGTATTAATAATCGAGTTTTGGTATACATTAAAAAAATTAATATTTAGTTTATATCAATTTATATAATTTAGGTAATTTTTAAAAAACAGATTATTATCAAATTCATAAAAACCCTTATATAAATAGTGAAATTCTTGAATATTATTAATTATTGAGTTAGTTTCATCTACATTTAAATCAGTAAAGTAAAAATCTCAATATAAATCCTCTAGTAACTCAGATTGTTGCAATCTTTTAAAATCAAGATCAGCAAAATAATTTGTCATTAAAAAATTAAAATTATCTATCAAATCTGTTGTTTGTTTTTTTAAATTAAAAACAGCAGTATTTGTATTATATTTTTCCAAAATACTGTATTTATCGTTATTTAACTTGAATATAGTTTCGATATATTCATTAGTTTTTAAATAATTAAATAAGTTGGTTATGTTATTTTTAACGGATACGACATTATCAAATCGTATAAAATTATCTAATGATGAATTGGTTATTTTTAAATATGTTAAAAAATCAAAATTAATAAAATTTTCACAATTTATAATTAATTTTTTTTGATTTAATTGAATAAGTTTACAAATATTTTCAGTATAAGTTTTAAAATTAATCGAATACAGTGTCATGTTATTTAATAAATCTAATTTATTTGTATTAAATTGTAAATTATCTGTTTGATTAAATTTTAAAATATCAAACTTATTGTACGTTTTTTTAAATAATTTTATGGATTTATTGTTTGGTAATTTAAATTGTTTAAAGTTTGACGAACTGCTGGTTGTATCAACTTTATAGTGATTTATGAACTTTTTTACATTAAAATTAGTTAAGTTAACTGTAGAATTAAGAATATTATTGTAGTTAATTGCTTTATTTTTTAACGTAAATTTATAAGCCGTGTATATACATAATTTTGAAAATCCAAAATTACCCATTTTATTAATATTAAAATAAACTTTATTCAAATCGGGGTTAGTGATCAAATAAAGTGGTAATATGTTTATCGATTTGTTTTTGTTCATAAGTAATTGTTTGGTATGTTGAGACATTATAAATTCATCCGATTCATTATTTACTAAATTATCGTTACCGAGTAGTATATTTTTTTCATTTGACATGGTGTAATTAATTTTTAAATTATTTGGATAATAGTACTCTCATCCTCACTGAAATGCCCGTATTCCAACTACAAAATCCAACGTACCAAATCCATCAAAATGATCAATTGAGTCGGTAGATTCGTGAATTATAATCGCAGAAGCTCAGGAAACTGGTACCGTGGCTGTAATTAAATCACCACACTTTGATCGACTAACTCCACGAGTTTCGCGTTGTGGGTTGTTTTTTGTTATATTGTAGTCAATTTCCCACATTACGGTTATTAAAAAAAAAATAATTAAATAAATGAAAAAAAACCATAATCAGTAATAGTAAACGGAAATATGTAATCATCAATAATCATGATAATGAAAATTTCCGGATGCTATGAATGGGTATGGTATGTAAAATTTAAATGAAGGTTCATTACTTCAATATAAAGTAGCTACGCTTAAATCTAAAACTAATTCGTCTAAATTAATTAAATACTTACTTATTGACATCGACCCGTGATTTATGTTATTTAATAAAAATAAACTATTTTGTTGTAAATAACTGTTTTGAATATAAAATGAACTGATTTTGTTAAAATGATCATTTAAAAAAAAATAATCAATATCATAATCAATTCCGTATGTTGAGAATATTCTATCGGTACCTAAAATTCATAATAACTCTTTATAGAAATAATACATATCCCCTATAAATTGATTAGTTTTATTTAAATCTAAGTAAATAGGTTTATTTGTTGAACTTAAGTTAGAGTAGTTAGTTTTTTCTATTTCAGTTATGGATGCGCAAAACCCAAAACCCATTAAATCTAAATACAGTATAGCTATAATTAAAGTTAATACGTAGTGATGTAATTGGAAAACTGGTAAGGTAAAAAAATTATTTTTTATAAAATATAGTAAAGATAATATATTTTGTTTTATTAAAATAGTTAAATAAACAGTAAAAAATAAAAAAAAAATAATAAATAAAAATACACCATCGAGATTCAAAAATTGATTCATTATTAACATACACTGTAGTTCTTTTTTATTTTAATTTATTTGAGCGTCAAAGTGGTGAGAAAAAATATTTTGTAAAAATAGAAATATTAAAGCCGTGGAATAAAAATAAACCACAAAAAATTTCATAAAATTCACCACGAATTCATAAAAAAAAATACAAAATATTACTCATTTTAGAAAAATTAATACCATGTTTTAAAAAATAATCCGAATCGATGGTTAATTTAAAATTAATATTGTAATACCGAAAACCCAACTGTTCCTTGGAAAATTTTTTTTGTGCCATCGGGGATCTTAAAATTGTAAATACTTTCGAAACATGTTTTGTTAAAACGTAAGTAAATTTACATGATACTTTAGAGTAATTGGTTTTATATTTTGTTAAAATATAATTAGTTCTGTTTATTAATAAGTTTGTATTGGTTTTTTTTAATTTTTTATAATATGTTATCAAAGCTAATCAAAATATATAAGTATTTAAAACGTAAACTTGTTTAAACGAATTAAGTAAATTATCCGATAATAAACCTATATCATTGTTTTTTATCGTATATAATTTAAAAAATAATTTAAATTTAAACATTAAAATCAAAGTAAATCAAATCAGAGGGATTCGAACCCTCGTATTTAGTGTGAAAGACTAATATCCTAACCACTAGATGATGATTCGTTTTACCGTATAAATTATTGATATAATTTTAATCTAACTAAGGATAATGAACAAAAATTAAAGAAAATTTCAAAATCACCTATGCTTGAATTAACCTTTCTTAATGGTTTAAAATTTTCAAAATACGGTAATAACAGGTTTCTCAAATCATATTTATTCGAAAATGATAAATAACTCATCTCCGAACATTCACGTTCCATTCAATTAGCATTTAAAAATAAATCTTCACAAGAATTAAAAAAAGTACGATTAGTTGAGAAAATAGAAAATTTGCGATTAAATTTTGAAATAAAAAAAGATCTTATTAGAGTATTTTTTTTCACTAACGTTACCGGTATATCAGTCTCGTAACTAGTTAAGTCTACAAGTATACATGTTGGTATAAACGAAATATACTTTATAATAAGTAAAATATACTTCGCTACTTGCTCAGAAACCCATATGATTGTGATTTTTGTATCAATACTTTCCAGAATTCTGCAAAAATTAATATTAAAAAAAGATATAAATATTAAATTCATTTTAAATATAAAAATACTATGATCTACTTTTAACATATAAATTAAATGCTTTTAATTGGATTTGAACCAACGACTCCAAAGTTTTCAGCCTTGTACTCTACCACTGAGTTATAAAAGCTTTATGTGTTTTTATTTGTTATTTTGTACTTTAAAAAATATATCATAAATAAAATTAATTTATACTTATCTGACATATTTCGATAACTAATAATTAGTGAATAAATAAAAAATTTTGCAAAATTGTATTTAATGTGAACTGGTATTAGAAAACCGTAGGTATGTTTTAATTTTAAGTTTGTTAAACAACCAAATGAAAAGTATTTAAATCTTTGAAGTATAAATGCACCGTTTCCTGTATTTTGTAATGTTATAAAAACAACATTTCGTTTAATTAATTGACTGAATGTTCGGAAGAAAAAATGAACTTCTAGGTTATAAGTTATATTAGATGTAAAAATATTTTTTTCTAATAAGAGTGGTATGCAACTTTTTGATAAGTTTTTAATATTAAAAAATTCATTTAAAGAATTTACCTCTGTTTCAAATTCCGGTGTACCTCAAACCAAAACCCTTATGTTGTAAAAATATAAATTAAACAAAATCAATTTAAAGGAAAACATAACAAAAAGTAATTTTCTATAGTTCAATAAAATTGTAAAAATTTTTAATTTTAAAATAAATGCCGTATAGTAAAATGAAAAATTTTTTTGAATTAAATAAGTATTAATGCTAGGTGATGTTATAACTACACCGAAACATCGCAATTCTTTTAAACTTTTAGCTATAAAAGCTTTATAGTAAGTATTTTTATTTATAAAAATTTTTTTAAATACGAAACTTGTTAATTTATTATAGGTTGTATAAAAAGTAAGTCTATTTAATTTATTAAGTGTTTGCAGTATATAATTTAAATATTTCATACAAATGAATAAATATTTAATATAATAAAAGGATAAATTTAACATTTTAAATAATTTAATAATAAAAATTGATAAATTTGACATATAAATATTTAACATAATCGTTTTTAGTTACTATACTTAAAGTTATAATATTTATCATTGTAGTGTATATTACAAGTAATATACACTAAAATAAAACACTTTTCAACTATAATTTTCTCAAATCACAAATTGAAAAAATTTAAATTATTGTGTTTAATAACTTTATGCGAAAATAAAAAAGCTAACTTCTCGCTTCATATGGTATTCAGCAATTATTTAATCCCAATTTAACAAAACAACATACCGATTTAATTCAATAATTGTATTATCATTGATTGGTCCTTCCCGGTCCTCTCGTACTAAGGTAAGAGTCTTTTTCTTTTCAATACACACAACAGATAGGGACCAAACTGTCTCACGACGTTTTGAACCCAGCTCACGTACCACTTTAATGATAGAACAGATCAACCCTTGGAAGATGATTCCCAACCAGGATGTGATGAGCCGACATCGAGGTGCCAAACAATTCTCTCGATGGGTACTCTTAAGAATTATTAGCCTGTTATCCCTAGCGTACCTTTTATTCGTTAAGCGATATCTCTACCGTTTAAATATATCGGATCACTATGACAAGTATACTTAATACTCTTTAAAAATTTGTAAATTTTTAAATCAAATCGGATGTAATTCATTATAATTTATTAAATACAAAGTGAATTGTATTTTTTATTGATTTTTTGTTCACCTCCGTTACTATTTTGGAGGCTACCGCCCCAGTTAAACTAGCACTCATAAACTTTAAATACTTTTCATGTATAAAATATTCTAAATTTAACCTGTTTAAGTAAAAAATATTTTATATATTGATGATCATGGGTGGCGGTCATACAACATTAAACATTGTTTAATTTACAAAATTAAATTAATTTATGATTCCAGTAAAGATGCATAGGGTCTCTCCGTCCCGTTGTGTTAAATAGGCATTTTCACCTATAATTCAATTTCGTAAAGATACAATTTGAGACAGTGGGAAAGTCGTTACGCCATTCGACAGGACGAAAATTACTCGCCAATGGATTTTGCTACCTTAGGACCCTCAGAATAAGGCCGCCGTTTACTGGGATTTATTAAAAAAAAAATAATTAGCTTAATACTAATTTGTTTCATCTTTCAGCACAGGGCAGGCGTCAGACCCAATACTTCATATAAAAATTTAGCAGAGTCCTGTGTTTTTGTTAAACAGTCGCTATCCCCTCTTTTATTACACTAATTTCTTAGTCCTTCTTTTCCCGAAGTTACGAAGTTAATTTGCCGAGTTCCTTAAATTATATTACCTTTTCACTTTAGTATATTCAACCCATTAACCGGTGTTGGTTTTTGTACAATTTATTTAATTTAAAATCTTTGATTAATTAATTAAAAATTATAGTTTTTTTAAATATTTATATCTTTTATACTAAACTTTAACCAATCATTTAATATAAATTCAAAAATATGTCGATATAATAATACCCTTCATTTACTCGAACTTCTTCAATAATTTAGGGATTGTTTGTAAATATAATTTATTTACTTATTTCTCGTTGTTGATGTACAGTGCAACGAAAACTAATAACTTTCAGTGGTGTTGAATTTAACCATTTAATACAAATAAATACATAAATATCGAAATATTTAAACTAATAAACATTAACAAGTCTGTTTAAAAAAAACAGTTATTAGCTAAATGTATTAAACTATGGTAACAAAACACTTTACACTACTAATGCCAACATTATTTCTACTAATTTCTCAATCTAATTTTACAATTAGACATCAACAATATATAGAATACTCTACTACCAAATTGTTAACAATTTTTATAAATTCGGTTTATGTATATTAACTCCTATAAATTCTCAGCGTATAACTAGTATCAAAAATATATTCATTATTTTATATTAATCTTTTGCGCGGTTATGCGTTCATTATTTAGTGAAAGCTTCCATACCAATATCTTAGAGAATTTTCTAGATTTACACTTTTTATAGACTTATACATAATTAAGAACCTTATTTTATAATCTGGGCTGTTTCCCTTTCGATGTATAACCTTAGCGCCGATACATCTAACATACTAGTTTAATATTATTTATATTAATTTTTTTTTTAGAATACTTCCAAATATTCGTACCATATCTAAAAATAAATATACCCTAAATAATCAATACTAATAGCATTACTTAAATAATTTTCGTAGAGAACCAGCTATGACTAAACTTGATTGGCATTTCACCGCTAATCTAAAATCATCCCAGAATTTTGCAACATTCACGGGTTCAATCCTCAGTTAGTGTTAATAACATCAATTTGTTTTAGATTAGATCGTCTAGTTTCGGGTCTAATATATAAAAGTTAAACACATTAGCTTAGTCTAAAATTTAAATAAACAACCGTAATATATTAATTTGTTGGCCCATTATGCAAAAGGTACAGAATCGCATAAGCTTTAATCGGTTTATAATATCGGGTTTCAAAATCTTTTAACTTATAATTATTCAAATTTCTTTTCATCTTTCACTCACGTTACTCTTTTCTATCAATGTTATTTATATAGCATTAGGAAACGGTATTCCTATTCAATCACGAAATTCCATCTCATAATTTACTCAAGCCGTATTTAAATCTCTTTTAATACTATCTATATTTATTACGTATTCCATAAATGGTCTATAAAACCACACAATACACAAACTAATATTATTGGGTTATATTTGGTATTTAATATATATTTAACTAAACTTACCAAATTCTTACAATTAAATATTAAATATTGAAACATTTGTAAAGTATTCTAACATTATTTAAGATAATAATCAAGTAACTTAATAAAATATAAAAATCACCGGAGTCTATTAACTCAAACCCAACTTTTTCGGTTACTAAAAACCCCAATAAACCAGCTAGCATAGAGGCGATACCGCCCGATACAAAATCGACTTGCGGTACACGGGAATATTTTAATTTGGTATATCGTTTTTCTTTCTTAATAAAAAAAAAAATAAAATTATTGTATTTGGTGTATAAAATTCCTATATTCTCTAATAACATACTATTTGCCATAATAAAGTTATAGTAGTAATTCAAGCAAGAATTAAAGTTAATATTATAATTATTTAATAAGTATAAATTATTTGAAAATTTCATTCTGTACAAACCTATTATATCAATGGAATTTGTAAATTATTGTTTCATTTTAACGTATTTAAATACATGTAACTATAGTTATAAAATAAACTACTTAAATGTAAATAAAAAAAAATAAAAAAAAGTTTAGCTGAGAATTTTTGAAAGATTAAAAAGGTATAAATATTGATCACATTGTTATTGTTATAAATTTTAATACAATTTTTATATAAGCTGTAATAGTTAAATATAGAAGTAGTTTTTTTAAAAAAGTAAACCCTAATTACTTTTGTATTAGTATGTTTAAACTTAAAAATACGATTAGAATTGTCTATAACGTTAAATAATCAAAAATTAATTAAATATAATTTGCGAATATAATATATTTTTGATTTAGTAAGTTTTGTTTTTAACATAATTATTTTGTACAAATATATTAATAAAAAAAATTGCCGTATGATCGTACATGTTGATATAACATATTTGTTTTTTAATTAACTTAAACGCATCAATAGTTTTTATACGGTCATATGAATACTTCATATTAACTAGTTCAATAACATCACTGACGACTAATTTAATTCTATAGCCTCTACACCCCATTTCATACAATTCGTTATTTATATTTTGTATTATTTGATTATTAATATAATCCGATTTTGAATTAGTTCGGATAACGATAAAAAAAGCATTTGACAGTAGCTCTAATTTCATATTAAAATTTTTTATATTATTGAAAGAGTTGTTTAATTTTTTTATTTTACTAAAATTACCACGTTCCGTTTCTTTTAGAATTAAATTAGAAAAAATAATTTGAATAGAGTTGACTGCTTCATCCGAAAATTGAATTAATGGTGAGTGGGTAGTTGTGTTTGTATGTATATCGTAATGTGCGTTATTTACGATTATGTATTGTAAATTTTGATAATTATTAATGTATATAATTAAACCGTAAGAACACATATGGTGATGTACCGAGCTTAAACTAAAAAATCAATATAAATCACGTTGGTATGAGATTTTAATCAACGTTTGGAGTAGTTGGAGTATGTGTTTATTTATTAACATATTTAATAATTTAAAACTTTAATTTATATAAAGTTAAAAACCTAGTCTGTCGGAAGTTAATAAAAATAGGACCAAATATATACTTTGATCGTAAAAGTTTTTTTTTTTTTAATGCTAAACATGTATTATCTTTAACGAACATAACTGACGAGTCAAATCTAAACATTAAATATGATTGTCTGGTTATAATAACTTTAACCTTCAAACCTTTTCTAACTTTTTTTATCTTTCTAAAAATACTCATATTTTTAAATTTTTTATTAACTGCGAATCGAGCACTTCCTTTAATAAAAAAACTAATACACGTTCAACGTCTATGAAAACCACTATATAAATGAAATGTTCTAATTAAATTAAGACCGCTTTTATCTGTTGTTAGAAGTACTGTTTGTTTTTGAATCATGTTTTCGTTTTGTAAATACCCTACTAGTTGCTGGTACTCTATACTGTGAGAGGTGGTTTTGTGTTTTAAAAAAATAAATAGAATTTAATTTTGTTTTTTTACTATATAACATATTGTAGGATTTAAAAATTTTTGAAGTTATTTTAAATACTAATTTATATAAAAAAAAAATACATAATAAATCTATAAATAATAAAATAGATATCAATATAAACTCGAATGAATTAAAATTAAAAAATATTTCTTTAAATAAGTGCATTTCGGATAATCAAATTAATTGATGTGAAGCTATATAATTAATATAGTTTAGTAAAAAAAATCAATTATAACTTAAGTTGTATCTCATATTATCATTCAAACTAAAAATAATAACATTAAAGATTAATATACAATTTATTAACAAGAAAATTGTATTTTTTAAGGAATCGGTAAAAATGTATTTTTTATTTAAATATTTTAATAAATGGATAATTAGAGATAAGAAAATAAAAAAAACCCCCAAATCAATAATTATTAAAAAACAAATTAGTATATCAACTTCTAAAAAAAATAATAAACCCGAAACTATAAGTAAATAAATAATACCCAAAATAATTATAAAACTAAAATCAGTGACTCAATACAAAAATAATACAATAATTATTAAAATAATCTGAAAAATAAATAAATAGTTTAACATAGTTTATTTTAAAATATAATAATATAAATATGGATTATATAGTTCGTGATTCTTTGTTTTATTATATAAATAATAATCATTTTTATAAACTTTATTTTTTAATAAAATTAAATACTTACCTTGTCAATAATTGTTTCTAGAACATTCGTATAAATAAAAATTTAAACGAGTATTGTAACGACCAACACCAAAAGTTTTTACAATGTAAGTTTTTTTTTTAATTAAACTATCAAATAACATAAATATAAAACATAAAATACCAGCAATTGTTAACAAATGTGCAGCTGTGGTTAAGCTATGTCAGCCGCCCATTACAGCAGGATAATCTAAAACACGTCGTGGCATCCCAGAATAACCTAACCAAATCATAGGTATAACTGTAAATAATTGTCCAATTGTATAATATATATAATGTAGGTATGCGAAAAATCTATTATACCTAACACCGAAAATTGCTGGTAGATAAAAATATATACCTGCGAAACCTGCAAACATTAAAGACCCAGATAACATGACATGAAAATGGCCAACCACAAAGAACGTATCGTGAAATAAAACATCCATACCTGTATGAGCAACAGACATACCGCTAATACCACCAGAAATAAAAAAAAAAATAAAATTTAAAATGAAAACTAACGGTAATTCGAAATGTAGTGTACTGTTTATAAATGTAATAAATCAGTGCATTAATTTTGTAGCAGCCGGTACAGAAATCATCACAGTTAGTGTACTGTATAACATTCGTGTTGTGTGTGATAAACCAACCATATACATGTGATGACCTCATACAAAAAATCCTAAAAATGCAATTGTATACAAAGAATACATTAAACTAGCTCTTGCGGAAATTCGTTTTCTTAAATAAAATGAAAGTATTGTATTAACAAAACCGAAACAAGGTACAATTATAATGTAAACTTCCGGATGACCGAAAAATCAAAACATATGTTGAAATAAAACAGTATCCCCACCACCTGAGTAATCAAAGAAGGATGTTTTTCAATGTCTATCACTCAATAACATTAAAATACCTAACAATAACATAGGATTCGCTAAAATGGTCATTCAACACGTTACTATAATTGCTTCAGAGAAAAAAGATCTAGAATCTCTCATTTTTCTATTATTTAGGGTTGATAAATATCTATATGTTATTAAAAAATTTGAACAACTTATAATTGACGATAGTAGTGTAAAAACAACCACCCACAAACCTATGTCGGTTTTACCAAATAACGTATACTTTGGTCTTGATGAAAATGGTGTAATCATAGCCCATCCAGGTATTAAATCTTTTGCATTTTTTTCAACTACCCATAATAAATCAGAACCTTTAATATATTTTTTATATAAAGAATGTTGATTTCGAGAAACTAAAAGTCTACAACGTCAACCCTCTCGTTGTAATTTTAAATTTTTTCAATTATTTCAAATAAATAATTGTTTATTTTTATTTAAAAAAATATTCACAAAAGTATTATCAAAATATATATTAGATATTCATTTATTTTGTAAAAAATTATATTTATTAAAAATTATGTTACTAAAATAATAAAAAAAATTAAAATCTAATCCAGATTCAGTAATATTATCCTTATTGTTAGTTGAGTAATTTATATTAAATAGTTCATCATTTAAAATATCAAATAATTTATAATTATTTAGTTGATAATCCTCTAAAAAGTTTTTATCTATTATATTAATAAATTTTAAATTATACAAACATTTTGAAAAAAATTCATTCAAGAAATTTGTCATAATTACACCATTTATTGAATCAGAATTAACTCATAATGATTTTTTACTAATCAACGTCTTGTAATCAAAGGTAGTAAAAATATTATCAAAATTTTCTTCATAGGGTTTTTTTGGTAAATAGTTACCTATCTTTACCTTAAACTTTATGGTAGGATTTTCGTACGTTAGGTACCGTTTATTTGATATAAACTCTATACCTGTTTTATTAAAAATTAAATCAAACAGGTTGGTATAGCTACCTGAAACAGTAAAAAGTAGACTAGTGTTAATACTTTCATAACTGTTGACGTACGATTCGTAGTTAGTTAAAAATTTATTTAGATTGTATAATTTTAAAAAGTTGAACCGCGTTACTATTGTATTAATAAAAATTCTTGTAATATTATAAAAATAAATTAAAATATCCTCTAATGTATATGATAAACTTGGTATACCGCTGTATAAAGACCAACATTGTATAAAGAATTCATGTAATCGTTCTAAATAAACAAATAAAACATACTTGATTATTAAAAAACATCCACCAAATAATGTGTATAAAAAGTAAAATACAATTTTAATAACAATATATGCTGTATAAAAGCCAAAATATATCAGAAGAAGAATATTTTTTAATGATTGTTTTATTACAAACCAGTTTTGAGATAACGAAACAACTACATCTTTCATTAATAAGGATTCAATATTAAACATATTAGATTTTTGAATCGAATTTTCATGACCTATTTGTTTCTTTAAACCAATAAGTGAGTTATTTAAACTATCATTATAAACATTTTCATCTAATAATTCAAAAAAAAATTTTCTTCTAACAATACTCTGCAATTCTCGTATATTAAAACAATTCATACGTTGATAACGTCTATCGATACATACTAATTGACATAATACAATTAAACTTGCTGGCAAGAATCAGAATGCGGCGCTATTCATTCTTGGAAAAGCTACGTCGTGAACACCTAACTGTGTTGGTAATAAAAAATTAGTAAAAAATCCAAATAATAAAGGCATGGCCATAAAAAAAACCATAATAACTCCATGCGCAGATACAATAGTTAAATATTGTGCATTATCTCCAGCTAGTACACCTATTCCAGGATAAGCCATCTCAACACGTATAAGAGTCGCTAAAACCATCCCAACAACACCCGCTAATAATATAAATCAAAAATAATTTATAGAAATTTTTTTGTGATTTGTGGAATACAACCAATTGTTACAAAAATATATAAAATTTATTCTAGTGTAATTACCTCGTTTTAAAAAATTGGTTAATTCTATAAACCCTATTAAATAATTTAACATAAATTAATTTTAATATTTATATTTAAAATTAGTAATATTTTTAAATTTACTTACTGTAGATAAAAATAATTTACTTGAATTCGTGAACGTGTTTAATGTTTTGAATAGTTTTTTTTGTAAAATAATTATAACTAAACAGACTGAAATCTCAATGGCTGAGAAAATTAAAAAAAATAAAGTTAACGCTAGTAAATTGAAGTCGTCGTAAATTAACGCAGAGATCAAGTAAAAACAAAATAAAGTTATTCACAAAAATTCAGATATTATTAAAGATTTAAATGTATTTTCAAAACCAAAAATAAATGTAAAAATTAATAATCAAAAAATAGTTAATAATATATTAAATTCCGATAAATTCATTTTATAATGTTAATTTTTTTTAGATGTAACATAAAAATCCTCTAAATAACTTAAATTAACAGAATGTACTTCAAAAATAATTAAATAAATAATGTAAAATGCTAAAAAAACTCTAAAAATTTCCTCTAACATAAATAATCAATAATTAGAAATTTCTATAAATAATAAAAAAAATAAATTAAATAAATCATAATAATTTGAAAAATCTAAATCTATAGTATCTATATTAAAGTCCTCTAAATATACATTAAAATTACCATTTGTGGAACTTAGTAATAATATTGAGACATTTGAGATTTCCGAATTTTCGTTAAAATCCCCAAAAAATATACAATATGAATCTAAAAAATCATCCAAACCGTCATAAATATTTAATCGAAATAATAATAAAAAAAATCGTAACAATAGTGCAAATGTGTTTGACGTATCTCTAACAAATTGTTTGATTATAAATAAACTAATCTTACCCTCAATAACAGATTGTTCTAAAAATGAGAAATAATGAATTGAGTATTTGAATAATAAAAAAAAACAAATAAAAAGTAAAAAATATATTAGTTGCGTATCTAAGAACTCGACAAATTCTATTTTATTATCATTTAATTGTATAATTGTAAATAAAAAACTTTCCATTAATATAAAAAAAGAAATGAATAAAATATCAAAATTAATTCGATGGGTTTTAGCAAAAGTATTAAAAAAGAAAAAAAACTTATAATAAAATAAATCAAATTTAACTGAAATACCGGAAATTCTTAATAAATTTAATAATAAACTAATTACTAAAAAAAAAAAAATATTATAAAAAAAAAAAATAAAATCATCTAAATCGTATTTCTCTATATAGGTAAAGTAAAGTTTTAAATTTAAAATATCATAATCAATGATATAACTTAAACTTGAATAATATAACATGTCTATTATTACTAATAAGGAAGCACTGTTTTCCATATTAAGAGATATGGTATGAAAAAAAACAAATAAAAAGGAAATAAAAAAAGAATATATGGTATTTAAACTTATACATAAATCCATTAAATATATATATAAAAATAAATTTTCCTCAATATCTGAGGTAAGTGTTAAACTAAACATTTCTTTAATATCTAAAAAGTTTGTTAATAATAAAAAAAATTCATTATTGGTTACGGTATCGTTAAAAAATACAAAAATTTTAGAAAATTCGGAATTAAAAAAAATCAAAAAAATATTTTTTAAAAATATATCATTAAAAATTAATCAGTCTGAGTGGTCTAACGTTGATATATCAAATTGGTTTAAATAATTTATAAAAAATTCAAAATAAAACGATAAATTATAATCATTAGAAATATTTAACATAATTAATTTATTATTTATGTATGTGAGTAATAAATTCAAATTTTAACACCCATCACACCAGTATAAGTATTAATTGTTTTATACACGTATCTAGTACTGTATGTGTAATTCGATGGTGATGGTCGTAATATTTTAGCATACATTTTTCTGGTTCGTGCGTTCCCATCAACGCTAATCTTACCTCGAAATTCAAATTGGTATCCTTGAATATTATATAATGGGTATAGTAGTGAAAAATAAGTACGAAACATAAAAATTATAAATTTAAAAAATTTTCGTTGTTTCTTGAACTCAACTCTAGGTGTTACCAGTCTTATAATTTTTATTAATAAATGTATATCCTTGTTTTTAATAGATAAATACAATAACTTCATAACTAAAGATAAATCAAATTTATTTTTAAAAGTTCGGTAAAAGTGCTTTATTCTAAAAACCCAAATATTTAAAATTAATTTAAAAAGATTAGTAATGTCTGTAAAAGAATTTTTATAAATTAATAAATTAACGTTTTTACCAGTAAAACATTCTAAAAACGAACCAATTTCTACATACATAGATGAAAAATATATTATACGATCGTCACCCATATCGTGCGGATTTATTAACTTAAATTTAGTATTATTAAAAAGTAATTTATTTATTGTAAGGTTTTTAGACATATAATTTATTAATAAAAAAGGAAATAATATAATTAAATTAAAGAACAGTTTGTATGAAGTTATATTAAAGTAATATGTAAATATGTTTGCTTTTATAACGTTTGGTCTTTTTAATTGTTGAGTTGCATATTTACTATTTAAGAAACGATTAAGTTTGTAGTTCTTTGTATATTTTAAATACTTTTTTCCGTTTCAATAAACCTCATTCGTATAATAATAACCGTAATATAGTGTTATGATTTTAATTACTCTAGATATTATAGACAAACACTTATGGGGTTTAGTTTTATATTTAATTTTTTTTTTCCAAACTTTGTGTTTTTTTAAATATTTTTTAAGTAAGGTTTGGTTTATAATTTTAATTAAACTAATTTTAAGGGTATTTTTATTTAATTGTTTATTTTTGTAAAATTCACAGTCTTTAATATTTATTATTAAATTATTCGTTTTTAAATTAACAGTATACGGTCGACGAGCCTTATGTTTGTATTTTAAAATAAGTGTACGCGATATTCGTGCTCGATAGTAGCGTGACAGATATTGGTATTTTATAGTTACTTTATTTTTAGTTATCGTTAATTTTGGTTTATGTTTAAGTAAAAAAAACCAATTTAAGTTGTATTTTTTTTTTAATCTTTTAAACCTATCGTATGTTCGAGATGATTGTATAACGGTTTTATAACGTCCAGTAGAAAATCAACAATAGAGTCCTATTTTGTTAATTTTTAGAAATTGATCAATATACAAATTGTACAAATAACGTTTTGTATTTTTTTTAAATTTCGATTTAAATATAAATCGAAAAAATTTAGAATAAAAATAACTCAATTTATTGTAACGTTTTTTGGAAATTATTTTAACGAAAGAGGTGTACGATTTTTTAAAACTATTTTTTTTTTTTAAACTCTTTTTTTTTTTGATATATTTATGAAATCAGTTTTTTGTATAAGCAGTTAATCAACTATAAGCCTTAATTGTATTGAATTTAGAACTAAAAAAGTTATGACGACTTAATCTGTATTTTCGTTTTAATGTATTTGTATATTTATATTTAAAAAACTTGATTTTAATTTTTTTGGTATTTGTGGAGTATAAAATAATATTTTTTTTTTTTAAAAATAGAATATATTTGAAGTGTGTACTTAAACGGTCTACGTTAAGGTTATATTTATCCGGTATTAAGTATTTTTGTAACGTATTGGCGTTTGAGGTTTTTTTAACAATAAAAGGTAATTCATAATTATGTAAGGATCATGATGGTTGCTTAGCTAAGAACGTAAGTTTGTTATTAACTGTAGTTGAATTTAATTTAATTTTAAAAATTACATTATTTTTTATAAATAAAACAAAAAATAAAACATAATGCATCGGTGTATTTGGTATATAGCGTAAGACTAATCAAAAAAAGGTACTAGTTGATTGAATAATACAGAGGTAACAGGATTCGAACCCATAATAACAGTTTTGAAGACTGCGGTTTTACCATTAAACTATACCCCTAATTATGATTTAAAATAAATGCTATAAAATACATAATAAATCTCAACTTTTAGAAAATTTATATTATAATTATATGAATAATTTTTAATTAATTTATTTTCTTTTATTAATTTAGAATTAATGAAGAAAAATAAAATAATAATAATATCAACTAAATC
>Ga0316611_1000280_pt1 | contig 18969 bp, 16 predicted proteins | sample MIS2016202_MG_FD_207675 | JGI IMG/M metagenome (GOLD analysis project Ga0316611, IMG submission 207675) | Microbial mat bacterial communities from Middle Island sinkhole, Lake Huron, Michigan, United States - MIS.2016.202 | ecosystem: Environmental > Aquatic > Freshwater > Lake > Sediment... | reverse complement strand
CCGATGAGCCGATTAAAATGCAGGTCTTATTCGGTTCCAGCGCTTGTTCCCGAAGTTCGGCTATTCCAATGTCAGCATAAGTGCTGCAAAAATAAACGGCGCAATTTCGCCCCAATTTATTCACTTCGCTGAGGTAAAGGGAGGTATCTGTTACCAAATCAGCTTTATTAAGTACTACCACCGGAGTAATGCCACATGCCAAAATCTGGGTGATGTAGCGGTCTAACCGCATTATATTAAAATCGCGGTCGAGGCCCTGCACAATCAGGGCATAATCGATATTGGCGGCTAGTACCTGAAGTTCGTTTTCGGTACCCGGATTTTTCCGGGTTAAGGCATTTTTTCGGGGGAGCACGTCGACAATGTACCCAATGTCGCCATAATCGAGATAAAACACCCAGTCACCGACTTTTGGCAGGTTCTCGTTCTCGGAACCAAAGAGCAGCTTACCTGATAGTTCGGATTCTTTTTCGCCGTCCCTGGTTATTAACCCATATTTAAAGCCTTTGATATACGTAACCCGGGCTGTATCAAACCCGGTTTTTTCAGTTGTGGTGCGGTATTCTTCAAAAAAATTGTTCCAGCCGTATTGATATAATGTTTCCATGGGATTTAAATTCAAAATGGACAATCGGGCGCAATGCAATCTGCAACGCCAAAGGATATGTCCTGTTAAACTAAAAAGTATTTATTGAGAAACGTATGCAGACGACTATATAACCCATTTAAAACAGGTTATTGGCAAAACAAGGGTAATGCCGGCGTCTGCAATCAGGCCACAATCATTCCGGCCGAAACAAATCGATATGTGAAGGAATTGATTTTCATAGGGTGCAAAAGTAGAAAAAACTTTTGAGAGCAGAAAAAAAGATCAGTTGGAAATTCTGAGGATTTATATCAATGTCGTTTAGTTAAGAATCGATGTTTGACCCCAGCCGGGGTCAGATGTTTAAAGAATGTTCAATTTTTCTACAAACAGGCGACCCCTAGCAGGGGTCGAATATCCTAAATTATACGACATTGAAATAGGATTCAAAAATTGTTTTAATGCATTAGCGGGCATCTTAAGAGTTTGCAATTTTTATTGTTTTATAACTGGTGTTCCCTGACTTTTCCGGTTGTTCCGTTAAGAATAGAAATGTTTAAAAATTAAAGTTTTAGTATTCAAGGCTTAAATCGCCATGCATTCTCACTTCTCACAAAGAACTTTTAATTTATTCAAGCCAATGCCAAAATCTTTATCCATGTTTTTTTCTATCACCCCAAAAAGCTTGATAATATTCATCGGATAAGGAGTAGAACTAATCATTCCCCATTTCGCTAAGGTTGCATTCCCTTCTTTGCTAACCCTTACATATCCTTTTCCGGTACCTTTGAAAGGACGTATGAAGTCAACTTGTGTGCTAAATTCAGCTTGGTTTGTAATATTAAGAATTGTCTGAGTTCCTGCTCCTACATTTTTAACGGAGCTGTCCCACGAATATTTAGCGCCGGGAGTTCCGTCAATTCCGGAATATTCCTGTCTTATATCCGGATCCAGGCTAATCCATGGGCTCCATTTATTGTTTGCCTCCAGGGTTTTAACGTGATCCCAAACAATGTCAATGGGCGAATTAATCAGGATGGATTTTTCGTAGCTCCAACCGGTGCCAATCAACGCAGCAACAATAAGGATGAGGGCAATAACTCCGCCTAAAATGTAAAGTGCTATCATAGAATTTGTTTTTGGTATTTCGTAAAAACAAATCATGAGGATTTTGGTTGAATTTTATCGCTTAAGATTTTAGGAAGAGCATATTTTAGCCAAATACAAAAGATGAAGACAGACGCGTATTCTGAAGCTATTCATCTAAAAGATTGGATCCCCTCCGAAAAGTCACCCCCCCCTATTTCCCATGAAGAAGACTTTGAAGAATTCATTGATTTTCAACGGATTTATTTTTAGAGGTCAGGGGTGAATAAGTTGAAAATCAATGAGCTCAGACTTTTCAGAGCGGACTCAAGATTAAGAAATTGAAATTTAATTGGTTAATATTTTATTTCGAGGTTTAAAAACAGCCAATCTAACCTTTGGTTCATAGAATAATTTGGTCGCCAGTTTTGGTAATTTACTGAAAAACGGGCATATTTAAAAATATGGGCATCTATCCCCGAAATCACAGAACTACCTCCCGTATCCATCATAGTAGAATTGGGAAGTATGGTTTGCAGCCAGTCGTAGCGTAAAAATACCCCCAACCAGTTGTTAATGTGGTAGTTTCCATAAGTGCTGATACCTCTGTAATTGAGCCCCGAAATAAACCGCATATTACTTTTGGAGTTATACTCCACGGTGATGGAATTTTTTTTGGTGTTGCGGATATTAGCCGCAAATGAATAAGCCTGCTGCCGGGTTTGTGATCCGTAAAAATCGTAATAACCCACCAGGGTAAGGGTTTTCCATGGATTAAATATTACCCTGAATGAAGGTTTATAGGGTGCGCGGCAATCCAAAAGTTTATGTCCTTTACCTGTAGTTAACGTAACATCGGTACTTAGCATCGAACTCCACTTGTAGGTTACATGTATCCCAAGATCTGAAATATTCCCCATACCGTATTTATCCTGGAATACTTTTGAGATGTAACGATTTTCCCAAAACTGTGTTTGTGATTCGTACTGGTTCAGGATAAAAATACCCAGGTCTATTATCAGGTTTTTATGCTGATACGTAATTTTAGCGGGCTTAAAATAGGCATTTAGTTTTCTGGAGTTTTTGGTATCCAGGTTTACCATATCGATACCAAGCGATGTAGACCAGTTTTTATTCAAAAAGGCCGTGAAACCGAACATGAGTTTATCCTGATTAAAAAAGGTACTATCGGATGTAAGGCTACTTTGATAAGAACTGTAAGAAGTGAGATTTGGGACAACCTTAAAGTCAGGGAAGCGTTTGACCGTATCCTGAGCCCAGGACTGGCCGGTAAGAAACAGAAAACAAGCAAAAACAATACGGCTCATTATTGTAGTTATGAAACACGAAGATAGGAAAATATGCGAATGTGCTATCAGCATCGGACAATATATAGCAGATGGAATATTTTAATAATGTATTGAAATACAAATGTATATTTGGATAAACTGATTCTGGTTAAAAAAATCGATTTACTCGAAATTGTATTTTTTGAAAGGAGAATAATAAAATACTTCTCCGTCTTTTTTTTAGGATAAAAAATTATTGTTTGAATTTATTTAGAGAATAATTTTATTACTTTTATTTGAATTAAAGATTTAAGTATGCTACAGCGAAAGATTATTTATGTGGACGATAAGGTAATGAATTTGACATTATTTAATTTGAACTTTCGAGATAAATTTGATATTATTTTAACTGAAAGTCCTGCAAAAGCTATAGAATTAATAAAAGATCAGGATATAAAAGTGATTATTACCGATTATAAAATGCCAGGGATGAATGGCATGGAGTTAATAAATACGGTAAAATTGTTTCGACCCGATGCTGTTTGTATGATATTAACCGGTTATCCTGAGTCGGATGTAGTGATGGACAAAACAAAACTATTTAAATTTATAACAAAACCTTTTAAAAAAGCCGAAGTCATTATATATATCGAAGAAGCTTTTAACCTATTGAATATTGTTGCTTAACCGGTATCCGCAAGTGCATAGTGGTTCCTTTGCCAACTTCCGAAGAAACTTTAATTTCTCCTTTATGTTGTTCAATAATTCCATGAACAATGTATAATCCCAAACCAGTACCTTTTCCAACTTCCTTGGTAGTGAAAAACGGATCGAAAATATGATCAATTATTTCAGGTTTAATTCCTTTCCCATTATCGGCAAATTCAAAAATAGCTTCTTTTTCATTTTTCAGGAAAGCCGATATAACAATTTCTCCCTGATCGGTAATGGACTGTATTGAATTATTGAGGATGTTAACAAATACTTGGTTTAATTTCCCTGGAATGCATTCAATTTCAATATTATCTGGAAAATTCTCGGTAATTTGAATCTTATATTTATAGTTATTATGCAATAATAACATGGCATCTTTAATACAAATAATACTGTTATAGGAAACAAAACTATCATCGCTTGAATGGGAGTAATTTCGCAAACTAGAAATAATTGCAGTTGTCTTTTCGATGCCAACCTCAATTGCTTCGCGAATTTGTTCCAGATCTTTATTTTTTGTATTGTGGTTGGGATTTAACCGAATTAAATCCTTTTCCCACGAATCTAGAATATCAAAAAGAGCGCTTGTTCCGGCTGAAATATAATTTATTGGGTTGTTAATTTCGTGCGCAATTCCGGCAGTAAATACACCAAGAGAGGCTAATTTTTCACTCCGGATAAGCTTATTCTGGGTATCTTTCAGTTTGGACAAAGTAGATTCCAGTTCTTCTTTTTGATCGGCTAAATGGGTATTAACAACATGTAGCTCTTCATTCGTAGATATAAGTTCCTCGTTTGTTGCAGCAAGCGCTGCAGTTCGGTCTTGAACCATCATTTCCAACCGTTCCCGGTATTCTTCCAATTCCAGTGCTATTAGTTTTTTCTCATTTATGTCGCGCACAACAGCTAATATTCTTGGCTCACCACTAATATAGGTTGCTTTAAGGGCAACCTCTACCCAAAACAATTGACCGTTTTTTTTGCGTGCGTGCCATTCAAATACTTGTTTTCCTTCCCGAATAGCTTTTTGAACATTAGCAGAGGCTTCCTTTTCAGAAAAGGGCGGTATACCGGAGCTAATATCATTGAATGAAATCGTATTTATCTCTTCTTTCGAATATCCGTATATTTCGAGCATGGAATTGTTAACATCCAGTATTTTTCCTTCATCGGCATTGTGAATAAATATGGCCTCAGTGGAAGCGTTAAAAATTTCGCGATAGTTCCGTTCACTTTTCGCTAATTCCTTTTCATATTTTTCTTTTTGATTTACTTCTTCTAAAAGCGTATTATAGGCAATTTTGAGTTCCTGCGTTCGCTCGCCAACTGTTTTTTCGAGGTTTTGGTTTACCCTTCTTTTTGTGTTGAAAGCATTGAGAAGCGAAATGGCAGATATAATTAAAGCAACTAATATTGTTAGTGAGATATAGATAAAAAATCGTTGCTCTTTAATGGATGAATCCTTTTGTGTAATTATTTTGCTCTGATTTTCAATTCTTTGCTGTTTGCTATATAATTCATTGTTAAGAGTCTTTAGGTTTTGCTTCGATTTTTCGATGCTGTTTTTGTATTGTGAAACCTGGTTCTTAAATTGAGATGTTATATGATCTTGCTCCTGTTTTTGCAAATCCAGTTCCTTGTTTTTTCGTTCAATTTCCCCGGTTTTTTGTTCTATTTGTTTAGAAACCAGCAATAAACTTTGTTCTCTTTTTTTAAGTTCATTTATAACACTATCCTCGCGAGTTCTCAGTTGCTGAAGCACAATACTCATTTCCTTTTTTTCTTCGTTCAGTTTCGAAAACTGATTTTGCATGGAATTGATGCGGTTGAGTTCGTAATTGAGTTGCTCGTATGTTTTGAGATATACTTCCTTTAAATCGACAATCTCACCCCCTTTTTGGAGAAGCGATAAATTATATGTTAAACCTTCATCATCGAGGTTTTGCTTGTTAATATCAAATGATATGGATTGTGTTTTGGGATTTTGAATAAAATTAACCATTATAAAAAGGGGATCCTTGTAATGATCGGTTATCAGCAATGTTCCTTTATTCTTGTAGGTAGAAGTATAATTTGAAAAAGTTTTATTATCGGTTCTGTTCGTATAAAGAATTTGCAAAGACAGAAATGTATTTAACGATTTTAGTAAAACTATCGAAACCGGTTTCTGTTTTATCTTATGCTTTTTTGAGTCGGTTATTAACTGATTGTAAAGAGTTGAATCGGTGCTGTATACTCCAATTCTAAATGTATCAATTGATGCCTCACCAGGCCAGTTAATTATTTGTCCGAAATGGAACATAACGGCCGATTTTATCTTTTCTTCCTGGTATTGGCTTTGTAACTTAAAACAGTTAAAAAGAATCAGAAAAAATAAAAACAATCTTTGTATTTCTTTCTTTTGGACAATATCCATTTTAAAAACTACATTTTTAAAGCGCAAATGCAAGGTCAAAGTTAAATTGTCGAAAACAATTTCAAGGCCTGGTGAAAATTTCACGATGAATTGCAACATCGTTCTCATTCACCTGAGATAATGTTATTTAAATATACATTTTTCCTTGGATATTTGGACAGGTATTTCGATATAAATATTTATTGTTCCGTCAGTTGTATGCCATAATTGATAAATTGAGGCTCTACTTTGACAAAAGGATTTAGTTAATTCCACTTTGACAAATTAGCTTATTCGGTCATGATAGGAAGAATGACATGTATCAATATTAACATAATCCGCTAAATACAATGAAGATGGGTTAAATAAATTGATAATTGTTTCGTATTTCATCTGTCTATTTTTTGATTATTAAATTTAGGTCAGATGGAATCCCGATAGTCCCGATAGCTATCGCGGATCGGGACCAAATAGTCATCCCCTTGTGTGTTGGACTACTTAACATGGATGTTTCATGCTTTTATTAATCCTGAAGGGATTAAATATGAATAGCCACCGGTAAAACCGGTGGAATATAGTGGTAGGTAAAAACACAACCCCGAAGGGGTTAAATATAAACAAAGATGAGCACCTATCTCAAATCTTATATCAAATTGTATTTAGCACCTGGAAAAGGGAAACCACAGTTAGGGCAAATAGTCGTGATGAAATATTTAAATAGATTTGTGGTGTTTTGGAAAATAAAAAATGTCATTTGTACCGCATTGGAGGGGTTTCAGATCATTTACATATTTTAACCCATATACATCCTACAGTTTCTTTGGCTTCATTGGTTAAAGATATTAAACTAGCTTCTACCGAACATATCAAAAATAAAAACCTTTTTCCAAATTTCTCTGGTTGGCAGGAAGGGTATGCAGCATTTACATATGCATTCCAAGGATAAGAATAGATTGATAGAATATATAAAAAATCAGGAAGCACATCATTGCATAAAAACATTTAAGGAAGAGCTAATTGATTTACTTATAGAACATGGAATAGAATTTGATGAAAAATATCTTCTTTAGACATTCAACCACTTTGTGGTTGTGGAAAAGTTCGTGTTTAGCTACTCCCGCATTTCATGCGGGGTTATTCAAATTAAATCCCATTCGGGATTTTAAAAGAAGAAACCTAATCTGTCAAAGTATAATTAATAAAACCTTTTGAAAATGAGGTTTTAAGGACTGAGAAATGGCGGAATGACTCTATTTTAACATTTAAATCTCCAATTCAATTTGGTTAATATAATTCCATACGTGCAATGCCGGTCGCCGTTTTTTAACACCTTCTATTTACAGGGCATGCCTTAAAATGGTGTTAATTTCATTGTTATCTAAGAGGCTGCATACAATGCTTGGTGTGTTTCCTTCAATAACTCTTTAATAGGTATACCTGCCGGACATTTGCTCATATCAATTTTATCGAGTTTGTCCTGGGTGGGAAATGCTCCCTGAAACCAATGGTCGTTTTCTTGAAACATGTTGTACCGGTATACGCCAAAGTCCTTCATGTCGTAACATTTTAGCAATGTTCGGAATCGAAGTACTTCGGGGATATTTATTCCCGAGGGATCGTTGGCCATGCAATATCCATCGAAATCAGCGTATTTGTCAAGCAACCGTTGGCTGTCGAGTTTAAATTTAATAGCAGCATCCTGTTCAGATAAAGGAACAGATGTTGGGAAAATCCCATCGATCTGATCGAACGATACCGTTGCCGGTAAACCAAAACTCAATGTATGAATGGCAGGGTTTGAAAGGCAAAACCGTGTATTCCATTGTACCGGAGTTAAAGGATGGGTGAGGTCCGATAATTTCTGCGGAGGGTTGGATAATTGTCCGCCTTTGTCGTTGGGCGAAATAATAAATACCCCCATGTCTTTAGTTTGAGCAAGGTCAATTGCTCCCTTATTTCGTTGAAAAAAGTAATAATAATGCAGGTTCATAAACTCGAACATGTCGGTTTCAATCGCCTTGATTATTATTTCGAGTGGGGCATGGGTACTGAACCCGATGTGTTTAATTAACCCTTCGGCCTTCATCTTATGCAATTCTTCCACAGGCCCGTTCTTCTGACAAGCAGTTTGGTAACGCTGCATATTATTCATGCCGTGCCATGCATAAAAATCGAAATAATCGGTTTTTAAAGCAGTAAGTTGCTCCTCGACCAGTTTGCGGGTATTTGCCGCTGTTTGGGGCGCTCCTTTGGTCATGAGGTAATAGGCATTGCGCTTTATTTTTAAAACATCGTTTAGCACCTTTCCATAAGCGGTTTCACTTTTGGTATACCCATACGCCGTTTCGATATGGTTAATGCCCATGGAAAATGCAGTTTTAACCGTCTCAGTGCATTCTTCGAGCGTGTCGTCGGGTATAACATGGCGGGGTTCTTTTCCCCCATGCTTAAAACGCATTCCTCCAAGCGTAATAACGCTCAGCTTTTTATTTGTTTTCCCAAACCGGCGGTATTCCATTTTGGGTTTATAAAGCGATAAATTTTTAAAATCCATTTCGAGCTAAATTATTCGGGGAAATTAAGCTTTAAACAGCACAAAGGGCATGATGTTTATCGGTCACCGAAAATATTCGGAAGGAATATTGTATTGAATAAGCGCTAACGTGTTGGTTTATATAGACGATTTGCTGAATGCAAAACCTCAAAAAACTCCATTTTTTGCCAAGGACTTAAATTTCAGCTTTTCTCAATTATTGAACGGTAACATAAAAGGTAGGGCTACCATCGTCAGCAGATTTCCACCTATCTTCACTTCCCCGGCGAATATAAGTGCTTCCATGATTTTTCTTTGTATTAAAAAGTACGATTGGGGTATATTCTTTCGAGCCATTCATTCTCTTAAGCCTGTCTTTATTAGTCCCTAGTACATTTACCCACTCGATTGACAAAGCTATTTCGCCCTTGAAAACTAAATTATACTTGCTTAAATCGAAATCGACCCAACCCGATTTTTTAGTAACGGTAAGAATAATGTTTTCGGTAAGCAATTCTACCGAAGGTAAATTATTCTCAAGAGAGCGAATGTGAAGTCGAAACAGGGACGTATCAAAGGATTGTTTACTTAATCGAAAATGTATTTTTTGAAACCGAACAGGAACCGCTCCCAAATCAAGCTTTAGACCAAGTTCGTGCCCCTTGCCAAAATTAGTCCCGCCCCAGCCACAAACATTCCGGGTGTTACAGCTTGTTGTTCCCACTTTTTTGATTTTGCTCCCTGGCCTGATTATAACCTCCGCCAATTGAACAGGTTCCTCTTTAAGCTGAATAGAGTTTTCGTTTTTCGCTAATTCCTCCAGGGTAAACGATTTAGCGGCATAACCAATCATCGTAAAACGCACCTGGGCTTGCGATAACAGGCCGCTCACCTCCATCTGAAATTTGCCGTTGATATCGGTAATGGTTCCTATGGATGTTCCTACCACACCAATATTCACATAGGCAATTGGTTCGCCCGTATTGGCATCAACAACTTTTCCTGCTAAGGTCTGACTATGTGCCTGGAAGGTGAGGAATAGAAACAGGGTGGTAATAAAAATCGTTTTCATTTCAAGGGAGATCGGTTTGTAAAAATGCATTTTTAATTTAAAGAATGGTGTTATTTTTTTATCAAATTAAAGAATATCCTTGAGAGGATCAACATAAAAAAAGCCCTTTTGGGGCTTTTTAAGTTTTTTTTTGGTTTCAGTTAAAAGCGGTTGGTTAGTAAAAGGCTTTTAGGAAATTTCTGAAATCAAATAATATGCCAATTTATTAAAAATGAGAAAATTATTTTAAGTCTATCTGGTTGTCAATAAAGGGCTGAATCGTTCGGCACATCCACACCACTCCATATCTTTTTGGAAGTCCAGTCTTCGGGTTGCGATTTCCAAAAATCTGAAACGGCAGGAAGGCCTAATGGTAATAATCCTGTGGTACATAAATACAAACTGCCGGTTGAAATATATCCTTCGCCAATAGAAGGCTGGTGCCCCATAAAACCAATATTCAGCCACCCATTTGCATCGAATGTGCCAGGGAATTCAATCATTTTTTTAATAACCTGCGATAGGGCATTTTTTACCTGACCGTTTGTTATTGCATTGGGCAAGTTTTCCATTAACACAATTTGGGCAAGCAACTGTAAAGCGCCAAACCGATAGGGCAACGAACGGCCAATAGGAGGAAAGGTTGCTTCGGGAGAAATCAAGCGCTCCTGAATGGCAGCATAGCGCTGTGCCCGTTTTATTTCGAGGGTATATAAATCTTTATACATATCCTTTTCATGGGCAATAGTTAAAATATCCAGCATAAATGGTTGGATTACATAGCTGTTATAATAATCCCAATGGAAATCGGGGCCATCGCCGTACATGCCATCTCCTTTATACCATTCACTGTGCTTTTTCAGGGCATAATCCATGCGCATGGTGTCCCACGGATAGGAGTATTTAAGAAAAAATGCTTCAATCATAGCCGAAAATAGTAACCAGTTGTTATATCCCGGCTTAATAGTTCGGGTTTTAAGAAAGGCTTGCACCACATTATTTTTTACTTTTTCGGGAACTTCGCTCCAGAATCGGGGGGCACGTACCAGGCTGTGGGCAAGAAAAGCAGCATCCACCAAGGGTTGTCCGCCATCCGAAAAATTCATATAATCGGCGGCCGATGGGTTTGTGGCGTTATCCAGGCAGACAAGGGCTAAATCGAAAAAGCGTTTTCTTTTTTTGCCTTCGGGAGAATCGTCGGCAGGTAATTGAAGCCATGGCGAAATACCGGCCATGCTTCGTCCAAAAGCCTCCAGATAGGTATATTTTGGCCGATCGGTGGAGGTGGGTTTGCTTTCGACCGGCATTTTTAGTTTTAGCTCGTTTTTAGCAAGCGATTCAAATACCGGGGTTATCACCCGTTCTAAAACACTTACCCAATATTCACGGGTGATGGGCTGCACTTCTTTGGCAGGCGAAAATAGGGTATTTGTCCCGGAAACGGCTCCTATGCTTACGATGCCCGGTATTGTTTGCAAAAAATTTCGACGAAACATAGTATTGAATTTGACTAAGTGAATACTTCTGCAATAATAAACAGATTATGGCGATCAAAAAAAGATAATATTGGAAATTTGAAAGCCTGAAAGGTTAATACTTAAAATAGGTTGAAGAACCCTTTTCTGAAAAATAATTGTTTTATAAATAGATTTGTATCTTTGTGTAAAAGCTCACGATATGGAACAAATTCAACTATATACAAAACTAAATTATTTACCCATCGATTTAAAATCAGAAGTAAATGACTTTATTGTTTTTCTGTTAAGTAAAAGAAAAAAAGAGATTAAGAAAAAGACTCCCAAATTTGGATGTGCAAAAGGACAAATTTATTTATCGCCTGATTTTGATGAACCATTAGACGACTTTAAAGACTATATGTAATGGATTTGTTGCTCGATACACATTCACAGCACATTGAAGCAGATTTATAAGCGCACACGAGCCAACGCCAAAGCCCTCACAAATACCTTGGAGAACAAATTGAGCATGAGAGTAATCTAAATGCCTGCAAAAAAGCTGCAAACTTGCCATCGCACCTATGCCAACTCTAAAGTTTTGTCTATTTTTAAATGTTATTGATTAAAAATGATTGACAAGAAAAAATTATCCGAACGTGATATTTGCACAAAGTTTATTACACCTGCTTTAGAGAAGGCAAGTTGGAATAAAATATCACAGATTTTAGAGGAGGTTTCTTTTACAGATGGTAAGATTTACGTTCGTGGCAAATTGACGGCAAGAGGCGAAAGAAAGCGGGCAGATTACATTCTGTATTACAAACCCAATATTCCAATTGCAATAATTGAGGCCAAAGACAATAAACATTCTATTAGAGCAGGCATTCAACAAGCTTTGGATTATGCTAAAATACTTGATATTCCTTGCGTATTCAGTAGCAATGGTGATGGATTTGTTTTTCACGACCGCACAGCCAAAGACGGAGAAATTGAAACAGAATTATCCATTGATAATTTCCCAACACCTGAACAACTTTGGGATAAATACAGAAAATATAAAGGCATTCTAACCGAAGATGCTGAAAAGATTGCATTACAAGATTATTACTTCGATGGTAGCGGACGTAAACCAAGATACTACCAACAAATAGCAATAAACCGAACCATTGAAGCTATTGCAAATGGACAAAACCGTATTTTGCTGGTAATGGCAACAGGAACTGGCAAGACTTACACAGCTTTTCAGATTATTCATAGACTCTGGAAAGCAGGAGCGAAAAAACGAATCTTATTTTTAGCCGACCGTAACGCTTTGATTGACCAAACCCGAAGAGGAGATTTCAAACATTTCAAAGATAAAATGACGGTGGTAAAGCACCGTCAAATAGATAAAAGCTATGAGATTTATTTAGCCTTATACCAAGGCTTGACAGGTTCGGAAATTGATTCGGACGTTTACAAACAATTCTCGCCCGACTTTTTCGATTTGATTATTATTGACGAGTGCCATCGTGGAAGTGCCAAAGAAGATAGTGCGTGGCGTGAGATTCTTACTTATTTCAAAAATGCCACCCACATTGGTTTAACAGCAACTCCGAAAGAAACAAAAGAAACCAGCAATACAGAGTATTTTGGCGACCCTGTTTATATATATTCCCTCAAACAAGGTATTGACGATGGATTTTTAGCTCCTTACCGAGTTATTCGAGTAAGTTTAAATGTCGATGCAGAAGGTTGGCGACCCGAACAAGGCAAAACCGATAAACAAGGAAACCTAGTTGAAGACCGCATATACAATCGAAAAGACTTTGACCGTAATTTAGCAATAGACGAACGCACAGATATAGTTGCCAAAAAGCTTACTGAGTTTTTAAAAGGTTACGACCGATTTGCAAAAACCATTATTTTTTGCGTTGACATTGACCATGCCGAACGCATGCGCTCGGCTATCGCCAAGCACAATGCCGATTTGGTTTCTGTAAACTATAAATATGTGATGCAGATTACAGGCGATAATGACGAGGGCAAACGTGAAATTGACAACTTTACAAACCCCGAAGAGCAATATCCTGTAATTGCAGTTACTTCCGAACTAATGACCACTGGTATTGATGCGCAAACCTGTAAAGTAATTGTTCTCGATTCAAACATTAATTCTATGACCAAGTTCAAACAGATAATTGGGCGCGGTACAAGAATTAACGAGGAGTTCGACAAGCTTTACTTTACGATTTTAGATTTTCGCAATGCTACCGATTTATTTGCAGATAAAGACTTTGATGGCGACCCAATTCGTGTTAAACCAGTTTCAGAAGATGCCGATTTAAGCGTTATTGTTGATGAAGAAGAAACTGACACTACGCCAATTATTGATGAAGTTACAGGCGTTGAAATTGAAATTGGAAAACCCGAAATTCGTTACCCCAAACCAGCAGATATTGGTGGCGTTCGTGAACCAAGGCAAAAAGTATATGTAAATGGTGTGGATGTTACTATTTTGATAAGTCGTGAAATGTATTTCGACCAACACGGGAAACCTATAACTGTAAGCCTTAAAGACCATACTAAGGAAATTATAAAAGGGAAGTTTGCTTCCATGTCCGATTTTTTAAATAAATGGAACTCTACCGACCGAAAAGAAGCTATAATTGCCGAAATACAAGAGCAAGGCGTTTTGGTAGAAGCATTATATGAAGCAATAGGCAAACAGGTTGATTTGTTTGATTTAATTTGCCATGTTGCATACGACCAACCACCTTTAACACGCAAGGAAAGAGCCAATAACGTTAAAAAGCGCAATTATTTTACTAAATACGGCGATCAAGCAAGAAATATATTAGAGGCTTTATTAGACAAATATGCTGACGAAGGAATTAACAATATTGAAAGTATCGAGGTGTTAAGAGTACAACCACTTTCCGATTTTGGTTCACCAACAGAAATAATTAATGAGTTTGGAAGCAAAGAGAAATATTTACAGGCAGTAAGAGAATTGGAATTAGAACTTTATAAAACAGCTTAATTTTATACCTTTGTGTATTATACCGTATGGTATAATACTAAATAGTAAAAAAATGAAAGATTCACCATTTATATACGGCACCACGGTTAGTACGTATTCATTTACCAATAGGGAGGCTGAATCAGCAAAATTGCAAAGCAATTTAATTAATGGCGTCAATACCACCATTATATCTCCGCGGCGTTGGGGAAAATCATCGCTCGTAGAAAAAGTAATTTCTGAAATAAACAAAACAGATAAAAATACAAAGACAGTCATTATAGACCTTTTTTCGGCAGGTAGCGAAGAAGAATTTCTAGAAACGTTTGCCAAAGAAATCATTAAAGCATCTTCTTCGAAATGGGAAGATTGGATGAGTAGCGGACGTGATTTATTCAAAAAATTAATCCCAAAGTTGAGTGTCGGGATTGACCCAAATACCGATTTTAGTTTAAGCTTTGACTGGGATGAATTGAAGAAAAATAGCGAGGAAGTGCTGAATTTGCCCGAAACTATAGCTAAGTCGAAAGGAATTAAATTCATTATTTGTTTAGATGAGTTCCAAAATCTATCCTCGTTTAATGATTTCCTGATATTTGAAAAAAAACTGAGGGCATATTGGCAACGGCACAAATTAGTTACCTATTGTCTTTATGGTAGTAAGCGCCACATGATGACCGACATTTTCAACAATCCGGCCAAACCATTTTATCGCTTTGGCGACATCATGTTACTTCAAAAAATTGAAACAAAAAAGTGGATTTCTTTTATTTGCAAAGGCTTTTCAGACACAGGAAAACAAATTGATGAAGATATTGCAAGTATGATACCCTCAATAATGAAAAATCATTCTTGGTATGTGCAACAATTGGCTCACTATATTTGGAATTTGTCCTACACAAAAGCTACTATAGCTGAAGTAAATACAGCATTAAAAGAGTTAATTAACGCCAATTCGCCTTTATATCAAAAAGAAACCGAAAGTATTAGCCATACGCAATTAAATTTATTAAAAGCGGTAGTAAAAGGTGAGACACAATTTACCAGTACTGCTGTAATGAAAAAGCATGCACTTGGCACACCACGAAATGTAAGTAAAAATAAAACCATGCTCATAAATTCCGACATGATACATGAAGTAAATGGTGTGTTTGAATTTGTTGACCCCGCCTTTGAGTTATGGTTCAAAAAACAATATTTTAATCAAAACTATACTATAGTATAATGGGTAACATATCAGGCATTTTAAAAAGCATATAAAACATCATGTGGCAGGACACCGGCCTAAATGGCGATGCACAGCGCATTGAGCAATTAGGCTGGATGCTTTTTTTGAAGATTTTTTCGGACAAAGACAAAGAATTAGAGTTGCTCGACGATAATTACAAATCGCCCATACCCGACCAATTCCACTGGGTAAAAGAAAAAGGCAATTGGGCTGGCGATGACGAAGGAATAACAGGCGATGAATTGTTGGAGTTTGTTGATCGCCAATTGTTCCCAGCTTTGCGTAATCTCGATTTAAGCACAGGCAACCAACGTGCCGTTATAGTTCGTGAAGTTTTTGAAGGCAATAACAATTACATGAAAAGCGGTATCAACATTCGCAAGGTGTTGAACAAGCTCAACGAAATAGATTTTAACATTGCCAAAGACCGCCACGCCTTTGGCGAGCTGTACGAAACCATTCTGAAAGACCTGCAAAGTGCCGGCAAAAGCGGCGAGTTTTACACACCCCGCGCCATTACCCAGTTTATTACCGATGCCATAAACCCACAATTAGGTGAAAAAATACTCGACCCTGCTTGTGGTACAGGTGGTTATTTAACTTGTGCCATTGAGCATTTAAAGAAACAAGCCAAAAATGTTGCTGAGCGCAAGAGTATAGAAGAAAACATTGCAGGTTGGGAATATAAACCGCTTCCGTATTTGTTGGCAACAACCAATTTGATATTGCACGACATTGAAGTGCCAAGCATAAAATTTGGCGATGCTTTAGACCAACCGCTTAGCAACTTTACTGAGAAACACCGTGTAAATGTAATATTGGCGAACCCACCCTTTGGAGGCATTGTGGCCAATGGCAACGAAAGTAATTTTCCACAAACTTACCGTACAAAGGAAAGTGCCGATTTGTTTTTGATATTAATGATACACTTACTAAAGCAAGGTGGAAGAGCCGGAATAGTTTTGCCCGATGGCTCATTAACTGGAGAAGGTGTTAAACAACGGGTAAGACAAAAGCTATTGGAAGATTGTAATTTGCATACAATAATTCGTTTACCAAACTCAGTATTCCAACCCTATGCAACAGTGGCAACAAACTTGTTGTTTTTCGATAAAGGAAAACCTACCAAAGATATTTGGTATTACGAACACCAAATGCCAGAAGGTCAAAAAGCATATAGCAAAACAAAATCGATACGTGTTGATGAATTTAACGACATCAAAAAATGGTGGAACAAGCGAGAAGAAAGCGAAGTAAGTTGGAAAATATCTATTGATACCATTATTGAACGAGGGTATGATTTGGATATTAAAAATCCCAATAAGGTTGTGGAAGAAGTGGTGTACGACAGAAAGGCTATAATTAAAAGAATTGAAAAAAATCAGTCCGCTATTTCTGAAATTTTGGAAGAACTTAAAAAAATGTAATATGTCATTTGTAAAAGTCTATATCCATTTCGTATGGAGTTCCAAAAACAGAGAACCATTTCTTGATTCAAAAGAATTAAGAGAAAAAGTCTGGCATCACATTATTGCTAACGCCAGAGAGAAAGCAATTTATATTGATTTTATAAATGGATATTCGGAACATTGTCATTGCTTAGTTTCATTGGGAATTGACCAAACAATTCAGAAAACCATGCAACTAATTAAAGGCGAGTCCTCCTTTTGGATTAACAAACAACAATTAACAAAATCTAAATTTGAATGGCAAGATGAATATTTTGCTGTTTCTGTTTCAGAATCGATGATTGACAAGGTAAGGGAATATATCAAAAATCAGGAAGAACACCATAAGCATAAATCTTTTAGTGATGAATATTATGAATTTATTATAAAATATGGGTTTCAGAAATTTAATGACAAATAATTTGGCTAAAGCCAAAAGGGAGATGCTTTTTGTTCCTCCAGCTAAAGCAGGAGGCAATTCAATTGCCATATTTTGTTAAAGGGTTTGGGGGCAATTCAAAAATTGCCCCCATTTTTAAATGGAGGTTTTAGAGGTATAAAATAAAATTGGCTTTAGCCAAATATATAACATGAAATATAGATTAGGAGATATTTGCACTATTACAAAAGGCGAAACTGGAATAATGAAAGCTATTCCCGGCCCTTATACAATGGTGGCATTGGGCGAAGCCAATAAAACACATAACGAATTCCAATTTGATACCAAGGCTGTAATTATTCCTTTGGTTTCATCAACAGGACATGGTCATGCAAGTATGAAGCGGGTTAAATATCAGGAAGGCAAATTTGCATTAGGCAATATTCTTTGTACCGTTGTTCCTAAAAATGAAAACGTAGTTTTAGCCAAATACCTGCACATTTACTTGCATTGGAACCGAGAAGAGTTATTGGTTTCGCAAATGAAGGGAATGGCAAATGTAAGTTTGTCGTTAAATAAAATTGCCGATGTTATTGTTACCGTTCCAAGTATTGAAAAACAAAAAGAGATAGTTGAACTCGAACAGCAATTAGTAGCAAAAGAAATTGAGGTAGAGAAACTTTATTCCGACCAACTCATCCAACTCAACCTTCTAAACCAAGCCATACTGCAAGATGCTATACAGGGGAAACTTTTGGCTAAAGCCAATGATGCGATAAAATTTTCAAATTCTCCAGCTAAAGCTGGAGGCAATTCAATGTTCGATTCATCAATGCCATTTGATAAATTGCCACAGGCTTCTCCTGATGATTCTGGAGGCAATTCAATCAATAGTTTATCATCGATTTCTAATAAATTGCCACAGGCTTCAGCCTGTGGTTCTAAAATCAATTCTCAAATTGGCTTTAGCCAAATAGAAACTGGGCAACAATTACTCAAACGCATTAAAGCCGAAAAAGAAACCCTTCGACAAGCTCAGGGCAAGGGCAAAAAAGAAAAACCATTACCACCTATCAAACCCGAAGAAATTCCTTTTGAAATTCCTGATAGTTGGGTATGGTGTAGGTTGGGGGAAGTTATCGAATACACAGATAATCTTGATATTCAAAAATACCTTTCGCCTGATACAATCATAAATTATGTAGATATAGATGCCATTGACAACCAAAACTTTATTATCAGAGAGGCAAAACAAAAAACAGTAAGGGAACTTTCTACAAGAGCAAGAAGAATTTTAAAGCCAAATTTTATTGCATACTCAACAGTTAGACCTTACCTGAAGAACATTGCGGTAATAGAAGAAGAATTAGAAAATTATATAGGTTCAACAGGGTTTAATGTTTTTAAAACTTTGAATGTAGAATTGAAATATGCGTTCTATTATTTACTCACACCTTATGTAAATAATTCTTTCAAAGATTTGATGGTGGGTTTTAATTCGCCAAGCATTACAAATGATCAATTTGAAAAAAGTCTTTTCCCACTCCCCCCACTATCCGAACAAACTCGCATTGTAACCGAAATTGAAAAGCAATTAGCCAAAACCAAACAATTAAAACAACACTTCATAGCCAATCAACAAGCCACCGAGCAATTGCTCAAAGCATTGTTATACGGGGCGTTTGAAGTGGAAGAAAAGGAGAATGTAGAAAGTTAAAAAAAAGCAATATGACTTTTGACCCTGAATTTAAAAAAGCTTTACAATTACTTCCCAGCGATGAGAAGGACAAGCTCATTTTAAG
>Ga0316611_1000277_pt1 | contig 19068 bp, 15 predicted proteins | sample MIS2016202_MG_FD_207675 | JGI IMG/M metagenome (GOLD analysis project Ga0316611, IMG submission 207675) | Microbial mat bacterial communities from Middle Island sinkhole, Lake Huron, Michigan, United States - MIS.2016.202 | ecosystem: Environmental > Aquatic > Freshwater > Lake > Sediment... | reverse complement strand
TGGAATTAATTGATAGTAAAGACGATGTATTGCTTGTTGAAAAGCTGAAAGAATCGGAGTTGCGATACAGAAGATTGTTTGAATCGGCAAAGGATGGAATTTTGATCCTCGATTTCGAGACGGGAAATATTGTAGATGCAAATCCATTTATTGTTAAAATGATAGACTTTCCATTAGCGGAAATTCTTGGGAAGAAACTTTGGGAAATTGGACTTTTTAGCAATAAGGAACAATCGGAGGAAGCCGTTGTTGAGCTCAAAACAAATGGGTACATTCGTTTTGAGGATATGCCCATTCCACAGCGCGATGGAAAAATTACAGAAGTTGAATTTGTTAGCAACGTTTATTTAGTTAACAATATCAAGGTAATTCAGTGTAATATCCGGGATATTACCGAGCGAAGACATTTAGAAAAAAAGCAGGAAATAATTGCTAAAATTTTAACCATTCTGGGTAGTCAAAACAATGGGATGCAGTTAATTACCGAAATACTTACCGAAATAAAAAGCTTTACTAAAGTAGAAGCGGTTGCGATACGTCTGATTGAGAATGATGATTATCCGTACTTTGTGAGTATTGGTTTTCCCGAAGATTTTATAAAAAAGGAAAACCAGCTTATATCCCAAACCGAAAAGGGGGGAATTATTTACGATAATGCAGGATGTCCATGTCTGGAGTGTATGTGTGGTGCGGTAATTACAGGAAAAACCGATTCCTCCCAACCTTTTTTTACTCCGGGAGGTAGTTTCTATTCAAATAATACCACCGAATTAATTGCTTCCTTCCTTGAAAAAGAATCGATAATTGTTACAAGGAACAATTGTAATAATGCTGGCTATAAATCAGTTGCCTTGATACCGTTATATTCGGGAAAAGAAATAATTGGCCTGCTTCAATTGAATGATAAACTCCCTCAAAGGTTTACTATAGAAATGATAGAATTTTTTGAAAAAATCGGTAAAACAATTGGTATTGCATTTAACAGAATGCAAAATGAAAGTAAAATTAGAGAAAGCAAAAAAATTCTGAGAGATCAAAACGTAGAATATGCTAATTTGAATAAAGAATATGCTGTATTAAACGAAGAATTATCCGAAAGTTTAAACCGCATACAAAATATTAATGAGGAATTGAAAAGTGCCAAGGAAAAAGCAGAAGAATCGGATAAGCTCAAATCGGCTTTTCTTGCCAATATGAGCCACGAAATACGCACTCCCATGAATGCAATACTTGGCTTTTCGGGGTTTTTGTTACAACCTGGTTTGCCTAAGGAAAAACTCGATAATTTTGTTCAGATCATTAATGCCAGCAGCCAGCAGCTTATGTCAATTATCAGCGATATTATTGATATTTCGAAAATCGAATCCGGGCAAATAACGATCGAAACAGAATTAGTAGATATCAATGTTTTATTGAGCGAATTATTTGTCACCTACAAAAAACTGGTAGAGCTTAAAAAGCTAAGTTTGGTTTATAATGGCGAATGGCCCAATGAGCTTATTCAAATAATTTCGGATGGAAACAGAATAAAACAGGTATTGTGCAACTTATTGAATAATGCCATCAAATTTACAAAAGAAGGGAGTATAGAATTTGGGTATAAAATAAGCGACAATTTCATAGAATTTTATGTGAAAGATACCGGAATAGGAATTTCGCGCGAAAACCATGCCCTTATTTTTAACCGCTTCCGGCAGGTCGAAACTTCGAATTCCCGCTTATATGGTGGCAATGGGCTTGGTTTGTCTATTTCAAAAGCATTGGTTGAGAAGCTGGGAGGTAACCTTGCTATTAATTCAGACCTTGGAAAAGGTTCAACTTTTTCGTTTACAATTCCATATATAAAAAGCAAAATTGTAGAAGACTCAAAGGTAGCACCAATTAAAACTTTTCAACCCAATTGGAAAAACAAAACAATACTTCTTGTGGAAGATGAAGCAAACAATCATGCATTCACCGAAGAAATGCTAATGGTTACAAAAGTTAATCTAGTGCATGCATGGGATGGAAAAGAAGCAACGGAACAAATTATAAAACATCCTGAAATATCGTTGGTATTAATGGACATTAAAATGCCGGTTATGGATGGATATGAGGCCCTAAAGTTTATAAAACAACTGCGGCCAAATTTACCTGTTATTGCTCAAACTGCTTTTGCATTAAGCCACGACCGGAAAAAAGCCCTGGATGCAGGTTTTGATGATTATTTGGCAAAACCTATCGATCGGGAATTGTTTATGGATATGATGGACAATTATCTCTCTAAGGTAATTGTTTCTTAAAAAACGAAATGGAATCTTTAATTCGAATATCATGATGCTGCACATTAGAAACATGGAAAGTAGTCGTTGTATTTCGCTGGTAGAGAAAGAATTGATTAAATTCGGTCTTCATTTCAAAACCGTAGAATTGGGCGAAGTTGAATTAAAAGAGAATTTATCGCACGAAAAATTATATTTGATTGATATTGCTCTACGCGATGCAGGCCTTGAGTTAATAGCCGATAAAAAAAGCCGGATTATTGAAATGATAAAAGCAGCTGTTTGCGAATTGGTAAATCTTTCGGGTGAACTCCCAAAGCCTAATTCTCCCTGTTATATTAGTAAAAAAGTCAATCGCGATTACACCTATTTAAGTAATCTTTTTTCAGGAGAATTGGGCATCACAATCGAAAAATATATTATTGCGCAGAAGATTGAAAGAGCAAAAGAAATGCTTGAATTTACCGAAATTACGCTGAATGATATTGCCTTTGAACTGCATTACAGCAGTGTAGCCCATTTGTCGAATCAATTTAAAAGGATTACCGGCTTAACGCCTTCATTTTTTAAGCAGCATCTGCACGATTTAGATTTCAAGTCGAATAGTATAATTTCAAGATAATTAACAGATTTTAATCATTGTTGTCAGGTAAAAAGTTGTTAATTCTTACAAAAACTTGTAATATAATGGATTATAAACAGGTCGCCCCGCTGGGGCTTATTTTTGACGAGTATATTTTTTACTACAAACAGGACGTCGCTACACGACTAAAAAAGCTTTGACGAGTATTTTTTTTACTACAAACAGGACGTCGCTACACGACTAAAAAAGCTTTGACGAGTATATTTTTTACTACAAACAGGACGTCGCTACACGACTAAAAAAAGCTTTGACGAGTATATTTTTTACTACAAACAGGACGTCGCTACACGACTAAAAAAAGCTTTGACGAGTATATTTTTTACTACAAACAGGATGTCGCTACACGACTAAAAAAACAGCGTAGCTGCGAACTGTTTGTAGACAAACGAATACAACAAATGGCTCTAAGCCGCTTAGCGGCGACCTGTTTTTTACCGAACAATAGTGGATTTTAATATAAAAAGCCTGTACTTCTTTGTAATAGTAAGAAAGATGACAACTTTGTTTTTTGTTTTTAACTTCCGACTCCGGACTTCAGTCTTCTGACTTAATCTTTTCTTCTGTTCTTCATACCGGCTTCTTCCTGGCCATATAATTTTCAATCTGGGCTACCTCGATATAACGTGTGAATCATATAAATCTCTTTAGGAATTGTGTAACTATCTGCCTGAATAACAAGCTACCTTTATTTAAAATTGTCGCATTAATTATACCAGGATGACAAAAATACTTTTTGGAGGTGGAATTTTATTATATGCCCTTTGGGCGGTAGGTTTTTTTTGGTTCCATATTGGGGGCTTGATTCATATTCTTCACCTAATGGCAGTGGTAGCCTTAGCAACAAGACTGCTCTATAATAAATCGGTCATGCAATAGTATTCATTATAAAACTACCGGAATGGACTTATTAAACATTAGAGAAAACTGTAAGGAGCTTAAAATGAAGTTCCGAAAGCAATATCCTGTTATTACCGAGGAGGATATAAAATGCAATGCAGGGTTATATGAAGAAATGGTTAAAAATCTTCAACAGAAACTTGGATTAGATAGCCGCGAAGTAAATGAAATTATTTTAAAGCTTTGATATATAATAGGAATTACGATTTTTTTATAGTAGTTAAAATTAGTAAATTAAAATATTCAAAATGAAAAAAATTATAACAGCTTGTTTTATAATATGTAGTGTATTATCATTTAGTTATGCCCAGGATTACCGCACAGGAATTGGACTTAGGGCCGGATTTTCCAACGGGCTTACTATTAAACATTTTACCGGAGCTAAAACAGCAGTGGAAGGGATTTTATCTACCCGATGGAGAGGATTTGAATTAACAGGGCTTTACGAAATTCATAACCGAGCTTTCAATACCCCACGATTAAACTGGTATTTTGGTTTTGGCGGACATATCGGTTTCTGGAATGGCGATTATGCCTATTGGGGCGACCATGGAAGCAGCTATACCGTAATTGGGATAGATGGAATATTGGGGATGGAATATAACTTTAACGAAATTCCAATAAATATTGGCCTCGACTGGAAACCAGCTTTTAATGTTATTGGTTATTCAGGCTATTGGGGCGATAGTGGGGCACTCTCCATTCGCTATATCTTTTGAAAAAAGGTATTAAAATTGAGCTAAACTAAAATTAAACAAAATTACACACCCATGAAAAAAATTGTTGCAATTTGTTTCACTGTATTTTGTTTATATACAATAGTATACGCCCAAGACTACCATACTGGCTTGGGTCTTAGGGCCGGTTTTGCCAATGGAATTACCCTGAAACATTTTACTGCTGAGAAAATAGCGGTAGAAGGAATTTTAACGAATTGGAAAAATGGGCATGAACTTGCAGGCTTATACGAAATCCATAATCGGCTTTTTATGGCCAAAAAATTGAATTGGTATATTGGTTTAGGAGCGCATCTTGCCTTTTGGGATGGTGATTATGAACGTTGGGGAACACTAGGAACAAGCTACACCGTAATTGGTGTCGATGGATTAATAGGAGTAGAGTTTACCTTTGATGATATCCCAATAAATATAGGGATAAACTGGAAACCTGCTTACAATGTAATTGGATACCCAGGTTACTGGGGCGATAACGGAGCCTTCTCCGTTCGTTATATTTTTTAATTTTTCTGTATGAATAATAGACAAATCAATTATCCCACTAGCATAAATACTGATATGAATTCCGTTACTGAAAAGTTAGGAAGTCTAAATTTTTCAGGTGGGGGCAATATTATTTTAGATAATAACAGGACGGCTGATATTCATTACCTGCAACAATTGCAAGGATTGAAAGAACGTAATACCAATTTAGAAGAAATAATTGAAGAAAGAACAAATGAGCTTATGAATGTAGTAGCAACAAATGCTAAATTCATCTCTATTATTGCCCACGATTTAAGAAGCCCTTTCCATTCTATTTTAGGCGCTTTGGAACTATTAAGGCATAGTATGAGGCATAATAAAATCGCGGATGTGGAGGGCTATATCGACATTGCTTCAAATTCGGCCAACAGAACGTTAAATCTTCTGGATGACTTGTTAACATGGACTATTTCGCAAAATAAGGAGAAAAGTTTTAACCCGGCTCGGGTTAATTTGAAGGAATTGGTTGGTGAGGAGATGGATGTTATTGGTATGTCGGCAATTCAAAAACAAATTGTCATAAATATAGCGATATCCGATAACATGTATCTAAGTGCTGATATTCATATGGTTAAAGCGATTATTCGAAATTTGATTAGCAATGCAATAAAATAAAATATACAAACCCTAGCGGTGAAATTACAATAAATGCAGTTGAAAGCGACCCATTTATTGAAATCTCGATCAAAGACAATGGTATTGGTATATCTTACGAGGCACAAAAAAAGCTTTTTCAAATTGGCGCATTTCAATCATCGCCTGGCACTAACAGTGAAAAAGGTACCGGATTAGGTTTGTTAATTTGTAAAGAGTTTGTCGAAATGCATGCCGGAAACATTGAGATAGAAAGTGAACCCGGTAAAGGATGCGAAACCAAATTTACGTTGCCTCAATATAGGTAAGAAATAAAAGCTTGTTTTGGCTTGGAGTCAGTTGTTCAAATATATAGTTATTCAAAGTATTAGCGTGCATTCTGACCTTTCAGGAGCACGCTAATTTTTTTGTGAGAGTTTAGGAAACTAACTATTAAGCCGGCGTGTTTTAATGGGTGCCAGTATTAATTTTACTTTGACAAATTAGCACATTCGGTGATGATAGGAAAAATTACATTTATCAATATGTGAACGACCCGTTGGATACAGTGAAAATTGCGGTTAAAAAATTGGTAATTGTTTGTACTTTTATTAACCCTGAAGGGATTAAATATGAATAGGAGGCAGTGTAAAAAGTGTTAAAAGTGAGCTGGATTGCAAATCCAGCTCAGCGTTTTGGCTTAATAATTAACAGTATAGGCTAAGCTGGATTTGCAATCCAGCTTTCAAAAATAACTTTTTACACAGCCTCAATATAGTGGTAGATAAAACAACAACCCAGAATGGGGTTAAATGTAATTAAAGTCGAGTTTTTCTTTAGAAATTCAACCACTTTGTGATTGTGGAAAAGGTCGTGTTTTGTTCCACCCACATTTCATTCGGGGCTATTCAAATTAAATCGCATTCGGGATTCAATGTCGTTTAGTTTAAGAATTGAATAATTAATCCACACTTCGACTCAGTGTGACAATAATACCTGTTTGTCAAGCTGAGCGGAATCGAAGCCTGCTTCTTAACTAAACAGCATTGATTCAATATTTTAAAATATTGTTATCCGGTAAAAAGTTGTTAATTCTTACAAAACTTTTAATATAACGGATTACAAACAGGTCGCCCCGCGGGGGCTTATTTTTGACGATTAAATATTTTTACTACAAACAGGATGTCGCTATGCGACTTAAAAAAGCAGCGCAGCTGCGAACTGTTTGTAGACAAACGAATACAACAAATGGCTCTAAGCCCCATAGCGGCGACCTGTTTTTGCCTGACAACCGTGATATTCAAAGAGAAAATCTAAACTGTAGAATTAAATAACAATTATTGCAAGCACAAGCCATTTAAAACGAATTCATTTTGATCCATAAAAAAGGCCATCCTAATTTCTAAAGATGGCCTTTTTGCTTAAGAAACCTTAGGTTAGAAATGATACCCCAACGAAACTCCGAATCCTGTATTCTTAACAACCGATTTGTCGCCTGGAATTCGTTTATCTTCCGGGTTAATTTTTATCATTCCAAGTTGAGTATTTAACTGGAAAAATAGACCGCTTTGCATTTCATATCCTGCAAAAATGTTTCCTCCAGCGTCTAAGGCTTTAAAATAAGCCACTGTTAATGGATCGGTTAGTTCTACAACATTTTTGAATTCAATTTTCGAATCATAGGACAACGATCCTCCTTCCGATTTTGCATTCCCCATAATACCATATCCTACGTATGGCCCAAATCCTAGCATAAAATATCCATTGCCCAATGCAGCTTTATACACCAGGTTTAAGGGCAGTTCAATGTACGACAGTTTATAAGTGCTGGTTATTAACCCGGTCGAATTTTTAGCGCCTTTTGTGCTAAACAGCAGTCCTGGTTGAAAATAGAAATCGGGTGCAATAGCTATTTGAACATTAACACCTGCATGATAACCAAGTATCATATCGTTTTCGAGTTTGTCGCCACTATAATTTTTTCCGTTTAAATTCTGGAAATTTACGCCACCAAGAACGGCAAATGAAATCTTAGGTCTTTCCGTATCCTGCGCCTTTATGAAGGAAGCCGAAAATATAAAAACCAATAAAAAGGGCAATAATTTTGTTTTCATAATCGAATGTTTTTTAATTAAAAGAATAAGGAAATCCTCGTGTTCCGATACCGAATGAAAATTTCATTATATCAGACTGCAATTGAAAGACGAGGGTTTCTGATAAAATAATACATAGTTTAGGATATTAGCTTTTTGCCTCTTTTTCGGCTTCAGCTTTCATCTTGTCATTGGCCGTAATCAAAAACTCAACCCTGCGGTTTTGTGTTCTTCCATCGGCTGTTTCGTTGGAATATTTTGGCACCGTCTCGCCAAAACCTTTTATTGAAACACGGTTGTTTGAGATCCCTCTGCTGTTTAGGAAGCCAGAAACTGCCCCTGCACGGTTTTGGGATAAATTCATGTTATACGAATCACTTCCTTTACTGTCAGTATGGCCTTGCAGTTCAATGTTGGTATCGGGATAGTTGTTCAGGACCGTAACCAGTTTATTAAGGTTTGTTTTTGAGTTTTCTGACAGATTCGACTTGTCATAAGCAAATAAAATATTACTGTTGAATTCAACTACAATGCCTTCACCGACCCTTTCGACCTTTGCTCCGGGAACAGTACTTTCAATTTCTTTGGCCTGCTTATCCATTTTATGACCAATTACAGCCCCCGTAGTACCTCCAACAGCAGCGCCAATAATTGCTCCCAGGGCGGTATTCCCCGAGGCCTTACCAATCATAGCCCCCATAGCTCCTCCAGTAGCAGTGCCAACAACAGCTCCTTTTTGTGTTTTGTTAAACGAAGCACAACTTGTTAATATCAATGCTGTGCCCAAAATCAGTAAAAAACTCATGCTAAACTTTTTCATAATATATATATTAAATGGTAAAAAGATTTCTCTTAAAATGTCTGCGAAAGGTAGGCTCCCTTAGTCACATAAATGTTATATAACTTTCTGTAAGAGTTACATGTTTCACACATTTAAGGAATTACATTAATATGCATTGATATATATCGAAATATTGAAATTAATGTTGTTGACTTAGGGTTCTCGACTCCAGACGGAGTCGGATGTTTATAGTAATGCATACATTTCTATAAACCTTGACTCCGGAGGAGTCAAACGAATAGGCAAAAATATGATAGCAGTTTTCACCATAGCTAGCAAAGCGGCTTAGGGCAGATGTCTATAGAAGATTTGTTGATTAGTAGGCTATGCCAAATTAAGAATGTGTGAATTTTGTAAATTTTTCTGAAAGTTTTGTAACACATGCCAATCCCAAAGGTTTTTACTTTACGAATGAATTTACAACTTTTACAAAATCATGGTATTCTAAGAAATAGTAATCATTTATCAAAATCGTTTATAAAAAAAGCAGGATTCGACTCCCCGGTCCGCCTAACAGCCTAACAGTGAGTCGAATTGTATATTAATATTTAACGCTTTACCTAAGCGAAATTGAATAATTTGTAGTGAATTGGTAAACTTATAAAATATAGAATATGTTTGAAAAAATCCTGGTGCAAAAAGCACTAAAGCATAGCTGGGATATGGATATCAGCCCCGGGAAATTCCACACGGGTTATCTCGATTATCAGAGCAGTATTAATTCGCAATTGATCCATGAGATATTTGGAGGGGAAATTTTGAAGACGCATTCGAAAGAAGGCTGGCGCTTTTACAATAGGGTTAATGGGGAACGGATCGATTTTACAAAACAAAAAATGGTTAAATCGTTTGAAGACATACCATCGTCGCCTGAAGAAGCCGGTAATTATTTTGAACGGGAAGATTATTCCATCTTTTTTATGCGGTTTGTTCATGCATTCGAAAATGCCGTTGGGTTGGAGAAATACCAGCCGGAATATTCAGCGTGAAAATCGTTTTAATTGTGGTGTAATATTATTATTTGTTCAGAAAATAGTTTACAAATAAAATCCTTCTCACTTTGCCATTAACAGGAATGAGAATGATACTTGGATGTTTTAATGTTGTATTAGCTTAAATACTATGGAGTAACAAACAATCCAAGGGTTGCTTTCAATATCAAGAACAAAATTTTTAATTGGTGCAGCCGGAAGTTTGGGTGGTTTATAATACATCAGTTTAGTATTATAAAGACAAAAACCTGTTTCAGTACCCATCCATACCTGGCCTTTTTTATCTACTTTTAAAGTATGTACAATATTATCTTCAATATTTTTGCCGAGGTTTATATAGCTATATACTCCCTGATTGTAAACCATTAAACCGTTTCCATTAGTAGCATAATATGTTATTTTACTTGTTTTATCGTAAGCAATGCTATTAATTTTCCACGATGGCAAGGAATTAATACTCTCAATCTTTGTAAAAGAACCATTTTTAAACTCCAGCAAACCGTTATTTTCAGTAATTAGAAGAAGATTATTATCCTGCCCTTCGAACAAAGCTTTTGCCCAGGCATTGCTATTGGCGTAGTTGGTTTCGTAATTGGTCCACTTAACGCCATCAAAACACATTAAACCAAGATGATAAGCTACCCACAGTGTGTTTTTTTTATCAACCATTATGGCTTGGGGATCGTAAATATTTTTAGTAGTAAAGTTATTACCATCAAACCTTGTTATTTTATCGTTGTGATTTATACTCCAAATTACATTGTTGGTATCTATGGCTAAGCACCAGAGCGTATCGCTTGCCAGACCATCACTTTTGGTATATTTGGTAACCTTATACCCATCAAATTTTAACAAACCTGCCGAGCTGGCACACCATTTATATCCTTTACTGTCGATAACCATATCGTAAACCAACTGGGATTGTGTAAGTTCAGGTATCTCCTGGTAATAATCCAGTATTTCTGGCTCTTTATTTTGGCAAGATGTTAAGCTTAAAATAACTGAAAGGGCTAAGTATAAGCAAACTAAAATGTTTCTCTTAATTTTCATTTTTCAACTTATTTAAAATTTTGAATTAGGAAGTAAAACGGTTTTTGAAAAATCAAAAAAGCAGGAGAGTTAAGCTTATTTGCTTTCTGAATGCGGTATTTGTTGGTCATTCCCATTAATGGATTTTCAATTAATTAGTGTACTAAAATACTATAAATATTGATTTTATAGGAAAAAATTGCCTGGATTTTTAAGGATACTATAAACTAGACGAAAATCGACAATGCTGTCGTCGGGTCAGCTTCAAAGTTTAACTATTACTTATTAGTATGTGGTTGCAAATAAAATGGGTATTGTTTGATATGTGTGAATGATGTAACTCTTACAATGATTCGTGTAACACATTTCATATCAAATGAGCCTACCTTGGTTCAATCAAATTAATCGAAAGCACATGAAAACTAAAATTGTCAATTCAAATCAGAATGCCAAAGAGGGAGTTAACATTGAAAAAGACAGCCTTCAGGGATATCCGGTGTATCCCCCTGAAGAGGATATCTATACTCAATATCTTGTAGAGAAGGAAATAAATCCGGAGGATACTTCTAAAACAAAAGCGCTGAATAACGCTTATGGAAGAAGAAACGAAAAGAATTTTAACGAAGATATGTCTGGCAGTGACTTAGATATTCCCGGTGCTGAGTTGGATGACGATCAGGAAAACATTGGAAACGAAGATGAAGAGAACAACTATTATAGTCTTGGGGGCGACGATCATGACGATTTGGATGAAACCTTCGGGGAGTAATAATTCATTTTTTAGCTAACTGCTTATCATTTCATCTATAATATTACCCTCATTCTTAATTTAGTTGATATGTCTGGTAAAGATATGGGTTAGCATAGTCAAAAATGGCTCGAAAATATTATAATGGGAAGTGTTGCCGAAAAAGTTTTTCGTAATTCATCGTTGCCGCTTTTAATCATTCCTACTAAAAAACAAAAGGCATGAAATATCCATGTTAAGTAGTTCAATACACAAATATATGACTACAACTTTGCAACTTGTAACCCTATATTTTCATACCCCGTAACCCTTTCTCTATTCTTATCTTTAAAACTAAAACGGATCATTTAGTTCGCTGATACGGATAAGTTTTTTATTTACAAATTCTTCAATTCCCAGCTCAAAGAGCTCCCGACCGTAACCCGACCGTTTCGTTCCTCCAAAAGGTAGATCCGCCTGAGTCCAGGTAGGATGGTTAATAAATACCATTCCGGTATCGATTTGATTAGCCACCCGAATTCCCCGTTCTATATCTGTGGTAAATACGGCTCCCCCTAAGCCATAGTCGGAGTCGTTAGCTAAATCAATTGCGGCCTGCTCATTTTTTACCCTGTAAAAGGAAGCAACTGGCCCGAAAAGTTCTTCGTGATATGCTGGAATTCCTGGTTTCAGGTCTGTCAGAATGGTTGGTTCCATAAAAGCACCCGGGCAACTCATACGTTTGCCTCCCAATAAAACTTTAGCACCGGCAGCAACCGATCGCTTTACCTGATCGGCTAAATGCAGTACCGCATCTTCGCTGCTTAATGGCCCAATTTCAGTTGACCGGTCCATAGGGTCACCCACTTTCAATTTGGAGAGTTTATCTTTGAACTTTTTAAGGAATTCATCGGCGACCGATTCTACTACAATTAGTCGTTTGGATGCAACGCAGCACTCTCCGTTATTGTTCATCCTTCCCACCACTGCCCACTCAACGGCTTTATCAATGTTAGCATCTTCCAGAACAATAAAGGCATCATTCCCTCCCAATTCAAGTACCGACTTTTTTAAATGTTTTCCTGCTACAGCAGCTACACTTGCACCTGCTTCCTCACTGCCTGTTAACGAAACACCTTTGATCCGGTCGTCCGAAACCAGTTCAGTAGCTCGTTTTCCCGATATCTTAAGATTTGTGTAAACTCCCTGTGGGGCGCCGGCTTCTCTAAATAAATCATCAATTGCATCGGCACATTGGGGAACAATGGAGGCATGTTTAAGCAGCACCGTATTTCCGACTAAAATATTTGGCGCTGCAAAACGGGCTACCTGATAAAATGGGAAGTTCCAGGGTTGGACACCAAGCAAAACACCTATTGGGCTATAGCGTATAAAGGCTTTCCCGAATTCAAGACTAAGTGGCCGGTCGGCTAGGAATTTAGCTCCGTTGGCAGCATAATAATCCAGAATATCAGCGCTGAGATCAATTTCCCCTTCAGATTGAGAGATTAACTTGCCCATTTCTAAGGTGATTAGTTTAGCCAGCGTTTCCTTTTTCTCACGCATCAACGATGCGACTTTAATTAATAAATAAGCACGCTCCTTATAAGTGGTTGTTTTCCATTTTTCAAATGCTTTTTCGGCCTGACCAACTGCTGTATATAGGGCTGCATCTGTCATTTCTTTGTAGGACGCGACAGTTTTTTTTGTAGGTGGATTAATTGTTTGAATTGTCATGATATATTGTAATTATGCGTTTTACGATGAATGTTGTTCCAATATTTGCCGGGGCTTCCTTTTCTAACCGGTAATTTTGACTTCTATCTGCAAAATTGAGTCAAAGAATGCACTATTCCGTTACACAATTCCAGATTAGAATTATATTATTCACACACTAAAAACATAAGGTAACTTAAATTTTAAAATGTGTGAATGATGTAACTCTTACCAAAAGTTGTGTAATGCTTCCTGAGATTTAGCCTACTACCTTTGGATACACTAAAAATATGGATATGTCTCTCTTAACTGTTTTGCTTATAATTATTGTTGCAGGTGTTTTACTATGGCTTGTCAATTCTTACATTCCGATGGATAGTAAAATCAAATCGATTTTCAACGTTGTTGTGGTAATTATTGTGGTTATATGGCTCCTGAAGGTATTTGGCATTTTCAATTTTCTAAAAGATGTAAATATCTAACATGTATATCCAAGCTTAAATTGATTGTCACACTGAACGAGTCGAAGTGTGTATTAATTATTCAATTCCTAAACTAAACGGCATGGAATCACTAAATATTAAAACATATAGATTATGAATCTAAAAAGAATCTTTGGGGCATTGCTTACGCTCCTGGGAATAGGAAGTCTTTTTTATGCTGCAATTTTATTTGCAAATAGTACAAATAGTTCGCAGAATGTTAAAGTGCTGGTCATTTTTGGCATACTTGGGCTCTTATTCTTTGCTGCCGGTATTAGCTTGATCCGAACAACGAATGATGATTCATAATGTATGTGGAGAACTTTATTAAGAGCCATTTAACCCTTATTATATTCAAATGAAAAACTGTATACTCTTATTATTACTCGCCAGTTTAACGGCAGGGTGTGCCTTAAATCTGGTAACTGGCCGTAAGCAACTGAGTTTGGTGCCCGAATCGGAATTACAGCTAATGGCCACCAGTCAATACAAAACCTTTTTAGCAGAGCATAAGGTATTAACTTCTGGTTCCTCAGCCGAAGCGGCAATGGTTGATAGGGTAGGGGCACGAATTGCAAATGCCATTACAACATATTATAACAACCTGGGCAAAAGCTCGGTAATGGAAGGCTATAACTGGGAATTTAATACGGTCGAAAGCAAAGAGGTAAATGCCTGGTGCATGCCTGGCGGAAAGGTAGTGGTATATACAGGCCTGCTTCCCATTACACAAAACGAAACAGCACTTGCAATAGTTGTTGGACACGAAATAGCCCATTCCATTGCCAAACACGGTAACGAACGTATGAGCCAGGCGATGGTTCAACAATTGGGAGGTGTAGCATTAGAGGTAGCCCTAGCACAAAAACCAAAGGAAACTCAGGATTTGTTTTTGATGTCGTATGGAATCGGCAGTGAGGTTGGCGCTATGTTGCCTTGGTCGCGAAACCAGGAAACAGAAGCAGATAAGTTCGGTTTGATATTTGCCGCAATGGCTGGGTACGATCCGCGCGAAGCTATTCCTTTCTGGCGCAGGATGTCTACTGCAGGTGGGGCTAAACCGCCTGAATTTTTAAGCACGCACCCCTCCGATGAAACAAGATTAAGAAAGCTAAACCAATTTATGCCGGAAGCACTAAAATATTATACTTCCCGAAATTAATCCATAAAAAAATTTCGTTAATCAGAAATGAAAAAAAACTATTCAGAAGAAAGTGTTAGCATTTTTCTGAATAGTTTTTTCGTCCATCATCATAGAGGAAAATTGACTCGGGTGAATGTTTATGTAATTGTAATTCTGATATATTAGATGTACTATAAATATCAATTATCCAGCACCCCAAAATGGAATTTTCGAAATCGATAGAAGATGTTTTAAGCGAGATTATTGTAGATCCTACAACTGGTCTATCAGATGATGAGGCAAAAGTAAGGCTCGAAAAATATGGCGCTAATAAACTGCTGGGGAAAAAGAGGAAGAACATTTTGCAATTGTTTGTAGCCCAGCTTCAGGAATGGCTAATATATATTTTATTTGCGGCAGTGGTTATTACCATTGTTATGGGGGAGTATGTGGATGCCATAATCATTATTCTGGTAATAATTACCAATGCTGTTCTTGGCGTAATACAGGAAATTAAAGCAGGTAAAGCGATTGATGCCCTTCAAAAGATGTCGTTTCCAAAGGCGTTGGTCCGCAGAAATAGTGAAACGAAAGAGATCAATTCCAGTGATATTGTTCCCGGAGATATTCTAGTTCTGGATGCGGGGCGGTATATTTCTGCCGACATTCGTTTGATGGAGTCAGCTAATCTTCAGATTGAGGAATCGGCGCTAACTGGCGAATCTGTTCCATCTCATAAAGATGCGATGCTCCGTATCGACGATCCTAAAACACCCTTAGGAGACCGGGCGAATAGTGCTTTTATGTCGACCCTTGTAACCAGCGGCCGTGGTGTTGGTGTCGTGACACAAACCGGCATGAATACCGAAGTTGGTAAAATTGCGAATCTCATTAATATAGAGAAAAAAGCGAAAACCCCATTGGAAATCCGGTTGGATAAGCTTGGGAAAACACTGGGAATGTTTGCTATCGGAATTTGTGTTATTATTTTCGTTATTGCCTTGCTTCAGGGCCGTAATATTGCAGAGATGTTTATTTTGTCGGTTTCCCTTGCTGTAGCTGCCATCCCCGAGGGTTTAGCCGCCATTGTTGCTGTAGTGTTGTCGATTGGGGTTACAAGTATGTCGAAAAAAAATGCCATTATAAAAAAATTACCAGCCGTTGAAACGCTCGGTTCTGTCAATATTATTTGTTCCGATAAAACAGGCACATTAACACAAAATAAAATGACCGTTACCACTTATTTCAACCTGGAGGGGGAAAATGCTGTGGAACGGAAAGGGAAAAACAGTGCCACCGACGATGTAAAATTACTTGCAAAAGCGGTGGTGCTATGTTCAGATGCCACCTATGAGAACGGATCTGGAACTGGCGACCCAACGGAAATTGCTTTGCTGCTTTTGGGGGACGATCTGGGAATAGATCGAAACGCATTAAATGCCGGGGCAAAACGTACCGGGGAATTTTCGTTCGATTCGAATCGCAAATTAATGTCGACACTAAACGAAGAAGAGGGAAAGTATACTGTTTATACAAAAGGCGCAATCGGCAACCTGATAGAAATTTCAACCAATGTTTTAGAAAAGGGAAAGATAATTTCGATGACCGATGAACATAAAAAAGTATACCTCACCGCTGCTGAAAAAATGTCGAACCTGGCGCTCCGAACCCTGGGTGTGGCCTATAAACCGGTAAATACTGCTGTTGAGGCTTCCGGGATGGAAAAAGACCTGATACTTATCGGGTTGGTTGGAATGATAGATCCTCCCCGTAAGGAGGTTAAAGGTTCGATTGAATTGGCCAAAAATGCTGGAATTACTTCGGTTATGATTACTGGCGACCATAAAAACACAGCTTTTGCCATTGCTTTTGAACTGGGAATAGCCGAAACTATCGATCAGGCCATTACTGGTGCGGAAATAGATGAGCTTTCGGAAAAGGAATTTGCCGATAAAATTAGCAACTATCGCGTATTTGCGCGTGTTTCGCCAGAGCATAAGGTGAAAATTGTTCATGCCCTGAAATCGCATGGGAACATTGTATCTATGACAGGCGACGGGGTGAACGATGCCCCTTCTCTACATGCCGCCGATATTGGCGTAGCCATGGGAATTAGTGGCACCGATGTTGCCAAAGGAGCTTCGGATATGATTCTTATGGACGATAATTTTGCAACCATTGTATCTGCTATCGAACAAGGCCGTAATATTTACAGTAATATTAAAAAGTCGGTTATCTTTCTCTTAACCTGTAATCTGGGAGAAGTAATTGCTATGTTTGTAACCTTGCTTATAGGTTTGGAAGCCCCTCTAATTGCTACCCAACTTCTGTGGATCAACCTTATCACCGATTCTTTTCCCGCAATTGCGTTAGGTATGGACCCCGGCAGCCCGGATGTGATGAAAGAAAAACCACGGGATTCCAAAGAAAGTTTCTTTGCTGGCGGGGCTGGCCTGCATGTTGTCATGGGAGGTGTTTTAATAGGTATTTTAACAATTGCAGCATTCTGGTATGGGTATTACGAGCATGGATTCAGACCGTTTGATAATACGGCTCCTGCGACAACCATTGAATATGCCCGGACAATGGCTTTTATGGTGTTGGTTTTGTGTCAATTGTTCTTCTCCTTGGCTGTTCGGCATAGTTCCAAATCAATTTTTCAGGTAGGGGTTTTCTCTAATAAATACCTGGTTGGATCTATTTTATTGGGTATACTGCTTCAATTAGCTGTAATTAGTATTCCTTTTATGCAAAGGGCATTTCATTTGCAAATGCTCGACCTTAACGGTTGGATAATTGCTGTTTCCCTAGGCTTGGTGCCGCTACTGCTCAACGAGATCCTCAAAATATTTATTCGTGCCAGAGCGAAGAAGGACAATTCATAGAATCCGGTTAAGAAATCGAGAGATACCCTTCTGGCTTTCATCTTAAACCGGCTGTAGTACAAATAGCTTTTTATTAACCTTCTGTTACAAAATTGGAGTGTGTGAATTTTGTAAATCTTTTAGATTATTCTGTAATACTAGTCATTGCAAAGCCAGCGACCTTTGTCGTATTAAACCTAAAAAATAAATTTATGAAAAAAAGATTATTACTCCCCGGTATCCTCGTTGCTGGACTAATGTTTATTGGTTTTTCAGGTAACCAGGTGTATGGCCAAACACCCCAAACCAAATCGGTAAAAACAACAACTAAGTATACATGCCCTATGCACGCTGAGATAGTTCAGGATACAACCGGTAGTTGTTCAAAATGTGGAATGACTTTGGTTGAAAAAAAAGATACACCCAAGGGAAATGTAATTCAGGCTAAAGATTCAACAATTAAGAAAAAGGATCTGCATAAAATGTTGCAAGATTCTTCGACCGCGAAAGCTAAGCCATTGAACCGCGATTTGATTTTTGTGAATAATGATAAAAAAAGAATTTAGTAGAATACCAATACAACAGTTTTATTAAACGAAAGCACATATTTGTATTCATTGGCATTTAAATTAACTAAAAACAGCGCAATAGTAACTTTCAAAACTATTGCGCTGTTTTTTAATAGCTGGTTACCATATAATTATTGGGGTAAGGTCGTAATTATTAGTATAAAACCCGCCTACCTTACTTTCAGTTCAAGACCAACCTTATTGGGTATAAAAATTAATATAGCAGGCTATTCTGAAAAGCCATGTATCCCTAATTTCTAAAAAGGGCGTCAAGAATGATGAGTGATTTTTAGATGCTTCCTCCGATGGGATAGGAATAATTCAGATGCGAATTACTCAATTTTGACTTTTCGGGATAGATTCGTAATAAGCAGTGTGTGAATTGTATAAATCTTTTAAAAAATTCTGTAACACTTCGGAATGCAAAGCCAGCGACCTTTGCCCTATTAACCCTTAAAAATAAATTATGAAGAAATTAGGATTGTTTAGTATATGCCTTTTATGGGCATTGGTTGTGGATGCACAAACGATCGATAAAAAATGGAACATCGGTTTACATGGTGGATTAACACAGTATAAAGGTGACTTGGGAAGTGATTTCTACAAAACCGATATGGCGTTTTATGGTTTTGGTGGTATCTCTGTCTCAAGGTATATTGCCAGCCATTTCGATGTAAACCTTTTTGTTACCAAAGGAACGGTTGGCTTTCACCGCAAGCCGGCAATATTCAGAAGGGACCTTGCTACGGCTACCATGAATTTAAGATTCAATATTTTAGGACCTCAATCGTTTATTAGGCCTTATCTGTTGGTAGGGGGTGGAGTTGCCCTGTTCGATAAGAACCTGGACATTACAGAGAAGAAAGTGGATTATATCGCCCCTTCATTCGGCGGTGGCATAAATTTAAAACTGGGACCTTCTGTTATGCTTAATTTACAGGAGACCTTTCTTTATACTAATGCCGATAACAGAGATGGTGTTGAAGGAAACGAAAA
>Ga0316611_1000273_pt1 | contig 19163 bp, 12 predicted proteins | sample MIS2016202_MG_FD_207675 | JGI IMG/M metagenome (GOLD analysis project Ga0316611, IMG submission 207675) | Microbial mat bacterial communities from Middle Island sinkhole, Lake Huron, Michigan, United States - MIS.2016.202 | ecosystem: Environmental > Aquatic > Freshwater > Lake > Sediment... | reverse complement strand
ACTCCCTACTCCCTACTCCCTACTCCCTACTCCCTACTCCCTACTCCCTACTCCCTACTCCCTACTCCCTACTCCCTACTCCCTACTCCCTACTCCCTACTCCCTACTCCCTACTCCCTACTCCCTATGTGCCTCGCCATCCCCGGTCAACTGATGAATATTACCCACGAGGATCCCCTCCTTCGTCGCGGCCAAGTCAATTTTGGCGGTGTTCTCAAAGAAGTGAGCCTCGCCTATGTCCCTGATGTGGAGGTGGGGCAGTATGTGATTGTCCATGTGGGGTTTGCCCTGAGTATCATTGATGAAGCAGAGGCGGAGGAAACCCTAAATTATTTGGCCCACCTTACGCCCACTGCGACCATACCTGCGAACTGAGGAGAATTTCAAATGGCTGCAAGTTACCCCGTCAACGAAGCCAATTTTGCCCAAGAGGTCTTAGGGGCCTCCGAGGCGATGCCGGTGATTGTCGATTTTTTTGCGACTTGGTGCGGCCCCTGTCAGGTGTTGAAGCCGATCCTAGAGCGGTTGGCTCAGGAGTATGGCGTGATGCTGGCCACCGTTGACATTGACCAAAATCCTCAACTCGCCTCTCAATATGGTGTGGAAGGGGTTCCTGATGTGCGTATTGCCCATGAGGGTCGGTTAAATCCGGGGTTTGTGGGGGCTTGGCCAGAGGTGAAAATTCGTGAACTGTTGGGACAGTACGGCTTGAAATCGTCCCTGGAATTACAACTGGAAAAGGCCCAAGGGGCGATCGCCTCTGGCAACTTCCCCGCCGCCAAGCAAATTTTCGACCAACTGTTTCAACAATTCCCCAACCATCCCGCCGTTACTCTCGAAGCGGTTCATCTCTTAATCTGCCTTGATCAAATTGAGGATGCTCAACAACTTTTAGATACCATTGATCCTAAAAATGCCGAGGCCTTCAACTGCGCCCAAGGCTATAAAACCCTGATCGAAATCAGCCAAGCTGCTCCCCCCGACGGCCCCCTAGCCAAAGTCCTCAGCCTCACACTCCAAGGGCAAGAGGAGACTGCCCTTCAGGAATTATTAACCCTAGTGGCAGCGACGAAAAACCCCCAAGCTCGCCAAGCCATGGTGAGTATTTTCGCCCTCTTGGGGCAACAACATCCCCTCACCCGCCAGTATCAGCAGGAGTTGATGTTAGCCCTCTATTAGGCTGATGGGTTTAAATTGACCGGCAACGATGTCAAAATGGAAAAAACCAGCCGGCCCATGCCTGCTACCACCGGAATTCATCAACCTATGCTGTTAAAATCCACAACCCGCCATATTCGCATCTTTACCGCTGAGGTTAAAAATAACGAACTGATCCCCAGTGAGACGGTTTTAGCCCTGGATATTGATCCCGATCGGGAATTTAACTGGACAGAAGAAGCTCGCCAAAAGGTACAGCGTCAATTTGATGCCCTTGTGGAAGCCTACAATGGCGAAGACCTCACGGAATACAACCTACGGCGCATCGGCTCCGATCTAGAGCATTTCATCCGTGACCTGCTGCAACAGGGGCAGATCAGCTACAACCTCCAAGGGCGGGTGCTCAACTACAGCATGGGCTTGCCCCGGCTCGATACCGAAGCGGGCCGAGGCCAGTACCACTAAGGGCTTTAAAAAAAAGAGGTGGGGTGACAAGGGAACTTCCCACTCCCCATTTCCCACTTCCCACTTCCCACTTCCCACTTCCCACTTCCCACCCCTTTCCCTCAGGCTCTTTGCCCCATCGCCTCTGCTGTGATCCAGTTTAGGCAGTCGAGTTTACCGTTGCTAGCTTGTGAAACATCATGGAAGCCGCCACCGATTATCTGTACTGCGCGAATGGGGACTGTCAACAGCGGAATCCCGGTCATCATCGCTTTTGTCAGGCCTGTAATACCCCATTGGTGCGGCGGTATCTGTGGGTGATTGGCGATCGCCTCACCCCCTTAACCGTAGGGACGAGGGTGGGGGATCTTCCCCAGGGTGAACGGTATGCGGTGATTACGCCCCGATTGTTATTGGATCTCCATCCCTATTTTCCGCCGAAAATGCCGGGGGACGATAGCTATGGGGATACGGATAAAATTCCCGATCGCCTCCTGCCCTATTTAAAACTGATCCCGCAACAACTCCATATCCCCCAACTTTACGGCCAACTTTCCCCGGATCTTTGGCTCCTGGAACTGGGGAGTTTGCCGGATACCGTTGTTCCCGTGGGCGATCATTTGTTGCCAACCCTGAGCCAGGGGTGGAGTCAAGCTGATGCTCTCCGCCAAGCCCATTGGCTGTGGCAGATGGCGCGGCTCTGGGAGCCGTTGCTGGCTCAAGGGGTAGCTGGTAGTCTGTTACAGGGGGATCTGGTGCTGGTGAATGGCCCGGTGGTGCGGTTGCGGGAATTGCACCCGGATCAGCAGTCTCCCCCGTTGGCCCAATTGGGCCAAGTTTGGGCGGGGCTGGAGGCGGCGGCTCCCTGGCGGGAGTTTTTCACAAGCCTCTGTCAGCAACTTCAAGGGGGGGAAATGAGGGATGGAGCGGCGTTGATTGCCTGCTTAGATGGGGCGATCGCCTCCCTCACCCACAATTACCAATATCGCTATGGGGCGATCGCCCGCACCGATGCCGGCCCGACGCGGGATCACAACGAAGACGCTTGTCACCCTCAACAGCCCCAACAATTCACCAGTGATACATCCGAACCCCCCGCCGTGATTGTCTGCGATGGCATTGGTGGCCATGCGGGGGGGGAAATTGCCTCTCAGATTGCCATTGAAACGATTCAGCAACGGTTGCGAGAAGCAGCCTCTGCTCCGGTGGCTGAAGCCAAGGGGGGCCAAGCTGTTGACCCGATTCGCGCCGCCCTCCAACAGGCGATCGCCGAAGCCAATGATCAAATTTGTCAACGCAACGATGCCGAAAACCGCCAAGAGCGGGAACGGATGGGGACAACGGTGGTTACGGCGGTGGCGCAACGTTCTTCTCTCTATCTGGGCCATGTGGGGGATTCCCGGATTTACTGGATCACCCGCAATGGTTGCTATCAAATCAGCCTTGATGATGATGTGGCGGCGCGGGAGGTGCGTTTAGGCTATGCCTTTTACCGCGATGCGGTGTCTTTTCCCGGTGGGGGTGCGCTGATTCAGGCCCTGGGGATGGGGCCGGCTAACCGTCTTTATCCCAACTTAGATCGCCTCATTCTCGATGAAGATAGCTTAATTTTGCTTTGCTCCGATGGCTTGAGTGATTACGATCGCATCGAGCAATATTGGCAAACCGAACTGTTAACGGTGTTGCAAGGACAGCAGGATCTCCCCACGGCGGTGGAGCGGTTAGTGGCGATCGCCAACCAAAAAAACGGCCATGATAACGTCACCGTCGGCCTCCTCCATTGCCAAGTGCAACCCCATCCTAGCCCGACGTTACCGCCCTTACCAGTGGGAAGGAGAGAGGAACGAGGAACGAGGAACGAGACCTCTCCCCCCTCACGGCTCCCTTCTTCCTTCTCACTTCTCTCCCTCACCACCACCATCGTTGCCCTCCTCCTCGTTTCCCTCGGTGTGGTGTCCTATTCCCTCTTTCCCGAATGGAAACAATGGGTCGATCGCCTCACCGGGAATACACCGGTTACGGCTGTGGGCGATCCCATCCCCCTAAGCCGATTAGCTTTGGGGAACATTGCCCAAACCGTCCGGATCACTTCCCTGCCCCTCGAACCCACCGCCACTGCCCAGACCGTTGACCTTTCCCCCCAAACCCCCTTTGTCCTGACGAAAAAACACACTTTAGCCAATGATGAAGTCTGGTGGCAGTTGCAACTCTGTAGCCCGACGGTGAATCAACCCGCCATTGTTTGGGTTAAGGAGAACCTCGCCCCTACCCTTGAGGTTTTGCCCCTGGAGACCTCCCCCCATTGCCCTACCCTGTTAGAGTGAATCCCTACTATGCGGCACAGTGATTCCTTAGACTTAAGCTTGGCTCTGGTTCGTCTTGACTCTGCGGGCCCTGAACATTTTGCGATTTGGGTGATTAAGGCTCCTTTTCCGGGGGGATATGTTCACCATGATGATAAATGGTCGGTGGAGTTGACGCAGTGCTGGGTGGCTTGGCAGGAGATGTTTACGTTGGGGCGATCTCCCCATCTGCCCGTGCTCCATGCTCGGTTCAATATTAAGGAACCTTTTAAGCCCACTGTGGACAGTGGCGGCGCAACCCAAAGCTATGGGGGGCGGTTGATGCAGGAGTTGGGGGTGCAGTTGTGGCGGTGGTTATTACAAGGGCCGGTGCGAAGTACGTTCGCCCACAGTTGTGGCATGGCTCAGGGGCAAAAAACGCTGCTGCGGTTGCGTCTCGATGTTCGTGACCCGAATTTAATTCCCCTGCCTTGGGAGGTGATGCAACCGGCTCCGGGCAAACCGGCGATCGCCCTCAATCAAGAAATCCTGTTCAGCCGCACCACCAACGATGTTGATCCCCTCAGTCCGGTGCAAACAGAGGAAGAACTGCGAATTTTATTGGTTTTGGGGCAACCCAGTAACCCCACGGGCCAGGGGGATGAGTTACAACTCCAACAGGAGGCGGAACTGTTGCGGCAGGTGATTAATCCCACCTTGAAGGAACCCAGCCATGAGGATTGTGCGCCCGTAAAAATTGAGGTGTTGGTGCAACCCACGCCGGTACAGTTGATCCGCAGCTTGGAAACGGGCCGCTATAACATCTTTTTCTATGCCGGCCATGGGATGCCGGCCCCCGATGGCGGTTCGCTGTTTCTCCATCCCCAGGCCAGTTTGAATGGGACGGAATTGGCTCAGGTGTTGGTGCGCACCCGTGTCACCTTGGCGTTGTTTAATGCCTGTTGGGGGGCTTATCCAGAACAGCAGGGCCAAACCGCTGTACCCCGGAGTAGTTTGGCGGAGGTGTTGATTCATCATGGGGTTCCGGCGGTGGTGGGAATGCGGGATGCGATCGCCGATCAGGAGGCCCTCACCTTTATTCAACATTTCACCACGGCGTTAACCCAACATTGCACGCTGGATCAAGCGATGGCGATCGCCCGTCAACAACTCCTCACCCTCTATAAATTCAACCAACCCGCTTGGACGTTGCCCATTTTGTATATGCACCCGGATTTCAACGGCCAACTGTTGCGGCGACCGAGGGAAATTACCGAATTGCCGACGGTTTTACCCGAAGGGGGCGGCCGGCCGGCGATGCCATTAGGGGTGATGCGGATGGTGAAAGCCAAGGAGCAAACTTGGTCGATTCGCGGCGGCTCGATGCGGGTGGGTCGTCATCCGGAGAATGATCTGGTGATTCAAGAACAATGGGTGAGCCAGCAGCACGGTGAAATTTTCTACCGAGATACGGCGACGGAAACCGACGGCAGCCATTATTTTCTCCGGGATGCTTCTCGGTTTGGAACCTATGTGATGAACCGCCGCAACAATTGGCAATTGATTCACCACGAAGAAATCCGCCTTGCATCGGGGATGCGGCTCAAGTTTGGCAGCACTCAGGGGGAAGAGTGGGAATTTTTAATTACGGATTAAAGGGGAAGTTGATGTAGGGGCGAAAAATTTTTCGCCCCAAATTTTTCGCCCCAAATTTTTTGCCCCAAATTTTTTGCCCCAAATTTTTCGCCCCCAAACCCATTGGGCATCCGAGCGGGGCAATTCACGATAACTTGCTTTTTTCTGTACTTGTGGCGATTAACCCCTGGGCGGTTCAGGGGCGGGGGATGGGGATGGGGCGGGGCCGCCGCAATAGACTTGGACATTGCCCACCGTTTCATTGAAGGCTAACTCGGCTTTTTCCAAATCCACGGAAAATTGATCAATTTCTGTGGCCAGTTGATCCAACTTGATCCGGCCTTCAGCATTGAGTTCTAATTCACTGACCTCTGCTAACACCCCACTGGCCCATTGCGGCAAATCCCGATGGCGGCTGCCTTGATTGACCACTTCAGTTTGCAGCGTTCTTAACTCAGAATCTCGGAGCTTGAGTTCGGCAATCACTTCAAGATCTGTAGCGAGGCTAGTGGCGATCGCCTCGAAGGCCTCGGACATTTGCGCCGCCACCAATTTAAAATCATCAAACGTGGCCGCTTCCTCAAAAGCTTCAGCGGTTTGCATTTCCTGATCGAGGCGATCCTGAGTTGCCTGCAAATTACGCATCGCCCCGATCAGGCGATCGCATTGCACAGCCTTACTTTCACCGCAGGCAGTCAGACCCCCCGCAATCAAAAGGGTACAGAACAGAAGCGCAAGGGGATGATGACGGCGATCGCCCATAGGTATCAAGTGGGAAGTGGGGAGTGGGAAGTGGGGAGCTATTTCTAGACCTAAGCTATCTTAGGATTGGAATCCTATGCCCTGCCCCCAATGTTATTACAGTTAAGCACCTGGCCTGAAGTTGAGCAGTATCTCACCACTTCCCAAGGGATGATCATCCCCATCGGCTCCACCGAACAACATGGCCCCACAGGGTTAATGGGGACGGATGCCATCTGTGCCGAGGCGATCGCCAAAGGAGTCGGAGCAACCACCCAAGCCCTCGTTGCCCCCACCATCAATGTGGGCATGGCCCTACATCACACCGCCTTTCCCGGCTCCATGAGTTTACGCCCCAGCACCCTAATTTTAGTGATCCGCGACCTGATCACCCCCCTCGCTCAAGCGGGATTCCGCCGCTTCTTCTTCCTCAACGGCCACGGCGGCAACATCGCCACGCTCAAAGCCGCCTTTGCTGAAACCTACGACCACCTCAGCCAGAGCAACATTGAAGGGGGGGAAACGGTGCGTTGTACCATTGCTAACTGGTTTATGGGCCATCAGGTCTACCAACTGGCCCGCGAACTCTACGGCCTCCAAGAAGGCTCCCACGCCACCCCCAGCGAAGTCGCCCTCACCCAATACCTCTACCCCGATCTGATCAAAACCGCCCCCCTCAATCCCACCGTCGCCTCCGGCCATACGATCTACAGCGCCGCCGACTTCCGCACCCACTACCCCGATGGCCGCATGGGTTCCAACCCCGCCCTCGCCACCCCCAAACATGGCGAAAAATTTTACAACGCAGCGGTACAGGATTTAAGCGAGAGTTATCGAAAATTCATCGCTGCACCTTAAAATGCAAGCAGATGGGATAGAGGACTGAAATCCTCACGACAAGACCCGTTCGTCGTAACGACTTTAGTCGTTATCCCCAGAGGAGGACTAAAGTCCTCACTACAAACCTCGTTTGAGGACTTTAGTCGCTATCTTTTACCCTTTTATTCCAGATTAAACCTATGTTGAGTCGTGTTGCAGATTCGATCTATTGGCTCAATCGTTACATTGAGCGAGCCGAAAACCTCGCCCGGTTTGTCGATGTCAACCTTAACCTCATGCTCGATCTGCCGATCAACTTAGCCCAACAATGGCAACCCCTGGTCACTACAACCGGCGATTCCAACTTTTTTCAGGAGCATTACGGCGAAGCCAATGCCGAGAACGTGATTCAATTTCTCAGCTTCGATCCCAACTATCCCAACTCAATCCTTTCCGTGTTGCGGGTGGCGCGGGAAAATGCCCGCTCGATTCGGGAAATTATTTCCTCGGAAATGTGGGAGGAGGTCAATAATTTTTACCTGATGGTTAAAGATGCTGATTCTGTGAAACATCTAGATATGTTGCCGGACTTTTTTGCCCAGGTGAAGCTGGCCAGTCATCGTTTTGCCGGGGTGATGGATGCGACGATGACCCATAATGAGGGCTGGCATTTTGGCCAAATTGGCCGACTTCTAGAGCGGGCGGATAAAACAGCCCGGATTCTCGATGTGAAATACTTTATCCTCCTCCCTTCCGCCCAATGGGTGGGGACTCCCCTCGATCAACTCCAATGGATGGCCCTGTTAAAATCCGCCAGTGCCTATGAAATGTATCGCAAACAGGAGCATCGGATTCACCCGGCAGCGGTGGCGGCTTTTTTAATCCTTAACCGCCATTTTCCCCGCTCCATCTATTTTTCCCTCTCCCAAGCGGAAAAATCTCTCTATGATGTCACCCAAACCCCGATGGGAACCTGGAGCAACCCACCGGAGCGGGCGATCGGTCGCCTTTGTGCGCAGTTGGGCTATTTAGTAATTGAGGATGTGATTGAGAATGGAATGCATGAATTTTTAGACCAAATGCAAGGGTCAATCAATCAGGTCAGCAATGAAATTGCGGCAACCTTTTTTAATGCTGATCCCATTTCTGCCTAGGGCGAAACATTGGGGGCAAAAAATGTTTCTCCCCCACATTTAAAGGGTTAATGTAGGGGCATCTCAGTGAAGAAAGGACTAAAGTCTTCACTACAAACGTTCCTAACCACGAATGGAGTCATGATCCCACAGCTGATAAACTCACATTCCGCAGGGTTAAGACCAATTATGCTAGTGAACGGTGCGTCAGGCACAATTCAACCACCAACATCATCATTGTCCGGTCTGACGCACCCTACAATTGAATCGTAGGGTGCGTCAGAGCGGTTAATCTATGATGCGAAAGAGCAGAACAACGGCTGACGCACCATTACTGAACAACTACTGAGCAACCTGCGGAATATCCGTACAAAGGCAGATAAACCCATTCATTCCCCGTTCCCCATTCCCCATTCCCCGTTCCCTTCTGGAGACTCCACACCCATGAATTCTTTACTCTATTTACTCGTGCCAGCGATTTTAGGGGGGGTGTTTACCCTAATGAATTCGCTCAAGATTATTAATGAGGGCAATGAGGCTTTAGTGGAGCGGTTTGGTCAGTATAGCCGCAAGCTGACGGCGGGGCCAAATATTGTGATACCGTTGCTTGAATCCATTGTGGTGGAGGAGACGACCCGGGAGAAGGTGCTAGATATTGAACCACAATATGCGATTACTAAGGATAATGTTTCCCTTAAGGTGGATGCGGTGGTGTATTGGCGCATTTTGGAACTAGAGCGGACGTTTTATGTGGTGGAGGATATTAAGAAAGCAATTAAAAATTTGGTGTTAACCAATATCCGGTCTGCGATGGGCCGCCTCAAGTTGGAGGAAACCTATTCCTCGCGGGGTCGCATTAATCAATCCCTTTTAGAACAGTTAGATGAAGCGACGGCGGATTGGGGGGTAAAGGTGACACGGATTGAGGTGCGGGAAATTTCCCCTGCTGCGACGGTGATGGAATCCCTCGAACTGGAGCGGGCGGCGGAAAGTAAAAAGCGGGCAGAAATTGCGGAAACCGAAGGGATTGTCCAATCGATTCAAATGCTCTCGGATGTTTTGGATCAAAAACCTGATGCTAAACAGGTTTTAGAGTTTCTCGTTGCTCAACGCTATGTTGAGGCTAATGAAAAACTGGGCAATAGCCCCAATTCTAAAGTGTTATTTATGGATCCCAATGCCCTCAATGAGGCCATGCAGGGCTTAATGAGCCATAATCGCCACCGCTTCCCTGAAACAGATCTGCCCACTGTCCCTCCACCCGCACCACCAGCGGCTCCCCCTTCTCCCCCTTCCCCTCCCATCGGCCACGGCAATCCTTAAGGGAGAGGACTGAATTCCTCACCACGAACATTTGCATTGGGGGCGCAAAAATTAAACCTTTCGCCCCTACATTCTTCCCACTCCCTACTTCCCACTCCCTACTTCCCACTCCCTACTTCCCACTCCCTACTTCCCGATACCCATCCAACCAGTAAGTTGTCATTTCTCCCTTGCCTTTAATGGGAATCACGCCCCTTGGTGTGAGGTAGTAGGCATCTTTGAGGCGGTGGTAGGTGTTGGGGGTGACTTGGATGCGGCCGGGTAGACCTTGGGATTCCATGCGGCTGGCCATGTTGACTGTATCGCCCCAAAGATCATAGCTAAATTTACTCGTGCCAATCACCCCCGCTACTACCGAGCCGGTATTGATGCCAATGCGGAGGGCGAAGGGTTCGGCACGATCGCTGCTTAATTCCTGAATAACCCGCTGCATCGCAAGGGCTAGGTTAGCGATCGCCTCCGCATGATCCTCCCGTGGCGTGGGCAGTCCCCCCACCACCATATAGGCATCCCCAATGGTTTTAATTTTCTCCAAACCATACTGGGCGGTGAGGGCATCAAACTCAGAAAAGATCACATTTAATTGCTCGACAATCGCAATGGGGGGAAGGGTAGCCGCCAATTGGGTAAACCCAACTAAATCCGCAAACAAGACGGTGACTTCTTCAAAACTGTCGGCGATCGTTGTTGTATCGACCTTGAGCCGTTCCGCAATGGGTTGGGGCAAAATATTCAGTAATAATTCTTCGGTTTTGGCCTGTTGCTCCTGAAGCGCAACCTCTGCCTCTTTGCGCTTCATAAACTGCCCCAATTGGTTGCCTGTGGCCGCCAACATTTGCAATAAGTTTTGATCCGGCGGTAACTGCTCCCGGCGAAAAAACGTCATCACCCCCAACATTTCCCGACCACTTTGTAAGGGAAAGCCCAAAGCTGTGCAGAGGTTGGCCTGACGGGCGAAACAGTGGGGGCCAAAATCGGGATCATGGTGAATCGTCGTAATCCATTCCGGCAGCCCTGCCCCCCACACCCGCCCGGCAAACCCCACCCCTTCGGGAAAGGCAATCTGCTCTGTGGCTTGCAAAAAATCATAAAAGGCGGCGGTCGGGCTGGACTCTACCCAAAAATCTACCCGTTGCAACTTGGGTACAGGTAGGGGGCAAGGTTCCCCAGATCGTTGCCAAATCATGTCATCGGGTTGAGGCAGGGCGGGTTTCCGTTCAGCGACGGTGGAGGGGAGCCACAATTCCCCCACATCCCAATTGAGATTTTCGCCAATGGCTTTGAGGATTTGGTGGGTGGCGGCTTCGAGGGTGGTGGCTTCGGAGAGGATGCGGGCGATCGCATATTGAGCCGCTAACCGTTGTTGCGTGCGCTGTCGTTCCGTCACATCCCGGCCAATGTAGACAATATCGGGAATCAGGTGGTGGTCATTATCTCCCTGGGCTTCGGTGTGAATGAGTGAACAGGAAAAAGCCACTGTTAATTTCACGCCGCTTTGATGTTGACAAACCACCTCTAAATTTCGTGACAATTCCCCATGGTTTTGAATACTGTCGTGCAACTCCTTAAACAGCGGTTCAGCATCAAGAATTAATAGCGATAAAGATTGGCCAATTAACTCCTCCTGACGATAGCCAAACAGTTTTTCTGTGGCTTGATTAACCGTTTTAATGATTTGGTGTGGGGTGGTGACAATCAGTGCGTCGGCAATGGCGGTGACAATGCGGTCAATGTATTGTTTAGAAGCAGTAAGGGCATTGAGCAATAAGTTTGCTTCATTAGTACTCTGAACTAACACCTGCTCAAGGCGCATTTTTTCCGTAACATCTTCAATAAACAAAATTAACAGGGTTGATTGCTCTTTTCCCAAGGAAGCAGGAGCCGCTTGGAGGTGGAGATCTAAATAGAAATTCTCACCGGTTGCTGTTGTGCGGGTCATGCCATTGAGGGTAAAGAGGGGCAAATTTCCCGCTAAAATATCACTAAAAATTTCTTCACAGCCGAACAGTTCAGGAAAATGATCGCGAATATCGCTATCCCGCAAGGGAATATCGGGATCTAGCCAACGCCCAAAGGCAACGGGGGGAGAATGGTCAACAATTTGCCATTGGCCATCGAGCACCACATAACAAAGATGTGGCGGCACAATTAAAGTTTGGGCAAAGGCATTCATGGCAAAAAAGACCGTAATAATTTAGGGGTCTGTGAGCATGACCGTGGCTAAGGATTGGAAGATGGTTTGCACTGCTTCGCCGGTTTTGGCCGAAGTGCTATAAGTGGCAATCACTTGGCGGTGTTGCTGCTCAAAGGTGCAACGGGCGATTAAGTTGGCCTGTTGCTCTGGGGGCAGGAGATCAATTTTATTGAGGGCAACGATCGCCCAACCCTTAGCATTGATCTTAAAAAACAACTCGAGATGATCCTGAACATGGTCGATGGTTTCTTTGCGCTTGACATCGGCGACAATAATCGCCCCTTTGGCTCCCTGAAGATAGCTGGGGGCGATCGCCTTAAATTGGGTTTGCCCTTCAATATCCCAGATTAATAATTCCACTTCTTTGCTGGTTTGGGTATCGCTGGCTAACGTCGTCACCCGTTTGCGCGATAGCTTAACGCCAACAGTGGAGAGGTATTCATCACTAAATTGATCATCCACAAAGCGACGGATTAAGCTGGTTTTGCCCACACTAAAATCACCAACAAGACAGATTTTTTTTGCGATCGCCATATTTTTTTTTACAATTCTTGTGGTGAGAGCAATTCAAACCGCACACAACGGCTTAACCAAGCCGCCTCATTATCCGTAACACCAGGGGGACGCTCCACTGTGCCGACAACTTCCATCCGATTGACATCAATGCCTTGAGCGGCGATCGCCTCTTTCACCATGTTAGCCCGCTTAAAGGATAGCTCCTGATTCTGCTCCATCGGGCCACTGGCATCCACATAACCAGTAATCCGAATCTCAATATCGGGATTATCCCGTAAAAACTGACTAATGGGAATAATTTTATCCATCTGTTCCGTTCCATTCAGGACAGCAGAATCGCGCTCAAAGTAGATCCGTCGTGCCAAAGCTTGGGGCAGCAAATCCTGCTCAATCAGATTCTCAATCCCCGGCAACGTTTGAAACGCCTCAATAATGTCCGCATAATCCTCCGTCGTGCGATAGCTCCCCGTTAAAATCACCCGTTCCGGACTGTAGGAGGCGCGAATATCCACCCCCGGATTGCGGTTGAGCAACCCCGTCACCAGTTGGATCATACTGGCCACCGCCGCCGGATCCGGGGGAGCCGTCACCACTTGAATTTGATTATCAAGGGTTTTGCCCGGTGCTAACCCCTGGGCAATGGCGCTGGCCTCCTCCTTAAACCGTTCCGCAGGAACCCGGCCCGCCAAACGCACGCGCCCCCCCTCCACTGCCGAGGTGAGGGGAATATAGGCGATATCATCCAACTCTGTGGTTAATGCTGCTGCAATGCGGGTGGAGAGCCGCTGATCAAAAAAGCCCCGCACTTGGAAATAGAGCCAAGGCATGAAAATCAACAGGGCCACAACCCCCACCAAAAACAGCAGGGTTTTGGGGGATTTTTGGGGTCGAGTGGTGACAGCAGATTCCCCCAAACGCTCCAACAACACCGTGATCGCCGTGGGAACCGTCTCCGAATCTCCCTCAAACCCTTCCATTAACGCGCCATAGTTTTGAATAATCTGGCTGAGGGTGCGGCGGATATTTTTCAGCAACCCCGCGTTCGCACTGCCCTTCACCACCACCGCCAGATAGCAATAGCCCGCCACTTCGAGAATAATCCGCGCATCGCCATATTCAATTTCACTCAATTCTGAAATTGTGCCGCTTTGGGCAATGCAGTCATTGACAAAACTGCGGATCGCCGTCAGCATCCCCGCCACCATATTCGACTCCAGGGGGTTTTGCTCCCGATTGGGCTGGATTTCGGCAATCACCAAGCCCGAGGTTTTTTGAATTAGGAAAATCGCCTGTACCGCTACGGGGATCGACTCTTGTAAAATTAGCTCTGCTTCTGTCACCCCCTGCATCCGCGCCCGGACTTTCCGGGTTAAACCATCGACACTAAAGGCGGTTTCTACCTTGGTGTTAATCGTATTAATCGCCTCCCCAATGTAGCGGTTGACCGTGCCGCCAATTACTGGATAAAGGGCATCAATCATTGAATCCCGTTCCAGTTCAATTTGGTTTTTAATCGCCCGGCCAATGGTGGGGCCAAGGGATTTGGCGATCGCATCCCGCTCCACTAACATCTGCTCCTGCATTGCTGCCGCCACCTCCGGGCCAATAGCTTTAGCAATACTTTGGGGATGCTTTTGAATTTCTTGCTCAATGGCGAGAGGAACCAGATCGGCGATCGCCATCGCCATCCCCGCCCGATTATCCCTAGCCCGATCCGTAATCATCTCCTCTAAAATCGGCGTAGCCATCGCCCGCACCATCTCCTGAGATGTGCCCACCTTCATCTTCAACAACTGCACCATCAACGGCACTAACGGGTTAATCACCTCCGTCGGCTCATACACCTGTTGCTCCAAAGTCTGCACCTTGGTAATTAATTGCTGCAACAACTCCGGCTCAGAGCCGGTTAGCTCTAGCGGAGGCATCGGTTTTGAGGCGGGCGTTGCCATTAATTGGGCTAAGATAGCTTGCTCAGTATCCGCAACCCTTTGATCCATGGGTTGATCCTCTAGTTGATCCATGGGTTGATCCTCTAGTTGATCCCCTTGAGCTACCACCGGCAACGGTTCCGGTGTAGCGGCTTCTGGCTCCGGGGCAACCGGGGCCGGTGGTGAGGGTACAGGCTTGACAGTTTCAATCGGGGGCGATGTGGAGGATGGCATGGGCAGAGTATCGGTTGATGGGGCGGCTGCTCTGGCGGAGGGTAGGGTCGGCTCCGGGTCTGGCCCCAGACCCAAGGACTGCAATAAATCCTCAGGTGCCAAGGCATCTAATTCCGCCGCTGGCGATGACGCTGCATGAGATGCCGCCTTTCCGGGTGAAGGTTGTGGCCGATCTAAGAGAAAATCGCGCAATTCTCGCAGGGGATCATCCCGATCTAAAACAGGACGACGGAAGAGATCCGCCAAGGCTGGATCATTCTTCAATGTTGCCACCTTAGCCTCCATAGAATCCGCTGCTTTAGGGCGACGGGGCGGGGGTGGGGGGGGTGTTTTCCGAATTACAGCCCGTTTCCGAGTGGGGGGCGGGGGGGTAATTTCCGGCTGAATCATGGCCGCAAATTCATTGAGGGCTGCTTCCACCTCGGACTCAAATTGATTGGGGTTGAGGTTGATCTGGGCTGGCTCTGGGGTTGCTATGGGTTCCGGTGCTGCGGTTTCTAAGTCATCAAGGGCGATCGTCGCTTCTGGGGCCTCCACGGGGGGTAAATCGGAGAAATCGATCGCACTAAAATCCTCACTCCTCAGATCTGGGCTATCGAGATCCTGAGAACTGAAATCCTGAGCCGTGAGATCTTGGGCAGCAAAATTCTGAGAACTGAAATCTTGAAGGGAAGCGATCCCTGCCACCACATCCATCGCTTCCTGGGGAGTCACGCTATCCGGCTCCGGTTGGGGGGGGTCAAGCTCTGAGGGGACGGCCTCAGACACCGGCTCACCCATGGGTTTTGGTGCGACGCTGTGGCCTGCTGGTCGTTCGAGGGCTTCTAAATCCACATCATCAAGATCTAGCAGCGGTGTGGCGGCCGGGTTTGGATCTAACGGGAGTGGGGTCTGGAAATCATCTAAACCCAACATGGCCCGCAGGTCGATGGATAATTCTGGTGTGGGGATCGACGGTGCAGCCGCCGGGACGGGAGAGGCCACGGTGGTCGGTTCAGCATGACTGTGAGATTCCAAGAGTTCTGGTTCAGTTTCCTCAAAATCAGGATCAGGTTCTTGGGATTGATCGAGGTTATCAACAAAGAAGTCCATGATGTCCTGAGGCTCCTCTTCCTCCTCAGGTTCCGGGGGGGTCAAGGCTGAAGAAGGGGGGGATGCGGGTGATTTGCCGTTGGTGCTGTGATGACCGTTACCATTGCTGTTGGGGTGGCCCGGCTCTGCTAAACCCGGATTGGAGGAGGCGTGGGGCGTAATCGGTTCAAACTTGCTGATCCGCTGGGTGAGGGTGGCGGCAGCATTGTCGTCAATGGTTTCGAGATCATCGGGATCCCGGCCGAGCGATCGCGAATCGTGATGGGTCAAGAGTTCATCGAGATCAATCAATAACCCTTTAAAGAGATCTTGGGTTTCTCGATCAGATTCCGGTTCCGGTGTTGGGGGAGTCGGGAAATCAAAGGGCTCATCACCGGCAAAGGATTCATCAGGTGTATGGTTGCTGAGGGTATGTTCCCCATCCCAAGGGTCAGGAAGGGGGGAAAATGGGTCAGTTGAGCGATCAGACTCGGGATGTTTTGAGGAACTCATACACCACCATGGGTACAGCAACAATAATCACAAGCTTTACTCCAGTTGACCATTTTAACATCCAGTAAAGCTATGCCCATGGTAGTGGAGAAGTTTAACCACAGACAAGGAAAATTCGCAACTCTCGTGATCTCCCCTGGTCAGCTCTGTTGGATCTTGATTGCTACCCGGGTAAATCCACGGGTTGGACAGATGACTAAGAGCGAGTGAGGCTGTAAACCTTAGCTTCCCAGGGAAAAATCGGTTCCCGCCCCACCCATTCCGGCAAAATGGCCCGGTCTTGGCTGACTTCGTGCCAATGATACCCGTCGGGGGTGGGGGGCCAATGGTGTACCTGATATTTTGCTCCCACCGTCAAGGGATCGGGTGTGCCGTAGTCGGAAAAATTCGCCACGACGACGACGGCATTTTCCCCTAAACCTCGTTGCCACACGATCACCTGTTTGCCTTCGTTGTCGTCCACCTGTAAAAACTGGGTGTCATTGACCCCTAGGCCGGGGGCTTGGGTGCGGAACTTCACCAACCGGGCGACGTAGTGAAATAACCGTTGCCGCCAAGGATCGGCGAGGCGATCGAAGGCGACGGGATCCACCTGTTTATGGTGGCTATGTTCATCGGAGAGATCAAAGTCATGCTGATCGCCAAATTCATCGCCCGCGAGGATCATCGGAATCCCCACAGCGGTGAGCAGGCAGACAAAGGCTAGTTTGATCCGTCGCTCTAGATCCGTTACCCCTTGATAAACAAGGTAATCATGGAGCCGCTCATTGCTATGGCCGCCCACATCATGGGAGGTGAGATAATTCACCACCTGCGTACCATCGCTAAAACCAAGATGGCGACAGTCGATCAGTTTGCGCACTGTCCATTCAAAGCTGCGATCGCCTCCCCCCGGTTTCCCTAAAATCACCTGGCGCACCATCTGTTTAAACGTCTCATTCCATAACCCATCCAGGCGGTTTTGCTGGATCAGGGCAATGGGGACGCTCAACTCTTCGCCAACGACGAGGAAGCGATCGCCTGCGCCGCCGCGATCGCCCCAATCGCCCCGCGCACAATCCCGCAACTCCCGCAAAAAGTCATAATTGCCGACATTATTGACACTATCGAGGCGCACCCCATCAATACGAAAATACGCCATCCAATGGGCAATATAGAGCTTCATGTATTCCCGCGCTGGCACAAACCAAGCTTTTTGGCCCGTGAGGGGATGGTAGCCCTCCACCCAATAGTTGTATTTGAATAAATCCCCCCCAAAACCATCGCGATCGCCCTGCTCCGGATCCCCCACGCCCCACTGCACCAAAAAATCCAAAAAATTCACATAACTATAGGGGGTATTCCGCCCAAAGGCCATCACCGCATCAATCACAAAGCGCATCCCCAAACGATGGCAGGCTGCCACCACCGCCCGCAGATCCGCCAACCCCGTCGCCACATCCTGGCCCACCGCCTGGCCCAAATCATGATCAGGGGCAAAAAAATTCGCCGTCCCATAGCCCCATTCCAGCACATCATCACTATCCGCCGGAGGCAATAACTCCAAGCAATTCACCCCCAAAGCCTGAAGATGGGCCTGGCCCAACCCCAAGCTGGCCACCTGGGGAAAATCCGGTGCTACCCTCTCCGGCTCCAGCAACGCCAAAATATCCCGAAAACACCCCACCCCCATACCATGCTCCCCCGCCACTGTCCACCGCGTCGGCAACTCATAGATCACCAATTGGTGATTGGCGGGCAAGTTCGGATCGGGATGGGTTTGGGGCCAGGGGGGCGGTTCCCCTATGGGATCGCAGGGGATTAATTGCCCATCGCGATAGCCGATCACACTGGCGGGATCTTCACTATTCACGCCCCCCACTTCCGGCGGAGTCGGGGCAGTACAAACCGCCCGCCGGTCTATAGTGGTGGCGAAAGGGTCGGTACAGTAGAGGATTTCATGCTCTCCGGTGAAGGGATAGGGGTTAGTATTTTTGACCTTAAACCAGTAGTAATAAATCTCACCGTTAATCAAGCCACAATCCGCCGCTGCCACCTGCCAAAGGTCGGGAAACTCAGGATCGGGGCTGAGGGGAATTTCCCGCAGGCCGGAGGGGGTGGGGTAAAGGCTGGAAAATAACCCTAAAACCAATGTGGGGGCAGGGTTAACACAGCCCGGCCGCCAGAGGACAAAATGGGTTTGGCGGCGACGGAGGAGATCGGGAAGCATAAGCGGGAGGGCCTAACGGGGGGATGAGAAAATTTTACGGGAGGGAGGCTCAAATGTTGCCGGGTTTGCGGACTGAAGTCTGGACTACGAACGATCAACGATTTTGGCAGTTGTGGTTGTCCTCGATATTGGCGGGTTTTAGGAACAATGAAGGATTTTGGCGGCTACTCTTGTCCTAACGGGTTGATTTGATCTATACTAAAACGATATACGGGGCCGTAACGGTTTCGACGGGTTGGTGAAAGCCGCCCTGTGATGCAGGTCGAGAGCGAACTCCCTCTCGTAAATCAAGAGTTCAAAACAAAAAGTAACTGCGAACAACATCGTTCCTTTCGCTCGTAAAGCTGCACCTGTTGCTGCTTAATCTTCAAACCGGCCCTCGGGCTATTTAGGATTAAAACGAGTATCCATTAGTTGACTCCGTTAAAGCTGATGGATAACCCCTAACGGATATGCCCGTGGCGTGCATCTGGTCACAAAACGGCGCGAGAACCCTACTAGAGAATCCGTGCTTACCCGGAATAATTGGTGGCTCCCGCCTTGAGGATTAGAGGGGATAAACCTGTGAATGAGCAGAAGGTCAATAGCCAGTTCGGACAGCAGTTCGACTCTGCTCGGCTCCATGAATCAAAGACCCCCCTCTGGATGGAGGGGGGTTTTTTGCGCACTGGATGGCGAATCAGCGTAGGGGCGAAAAATTTTTCGCCCCTCCACAAGCGGATTTGAGGTTAGAGTTTGAGCCGCCATTGATGGAGTTTTTGGGGGCGATCGCCACTCACCAAAGCCTCAATCAATTCCTTCAGTAAATGGGGAATGGCCAGGATACTCCCCAAATGCACCCGCCATTTACTCCAAGAGGTCAGCCCCCGCGCCAAGGGGTGAACGTGCCAAAACCGATTCACGGAACAGGTGACATCATCCCCCAAAGCAATCACCTCATGCCACCAACCCGCCGGAATATAG
>Ga0316611_1000266_pt1 | contig 19403 bp, 16 predicted proteins | sample MIS2016202_MG_FD_207675 | JGI IMG/M metagenome (GOLD analysis project Ga0316611, IMG submission 207675) | Microbial mat bacterial communities from Middle Island sinkhole, Lake Huron, Michigan, United States - MIS.2016.202 | ecosystem: Environmental > Aquatic > Freshwater > Lake > Sediment... | reverse complement strand
TTTTGAGACGCACTTAGGTTACATCTGCGAACACACCACTCACGAGAAACCTACTTGCCGATTCAAGGTGAGTAAAAAAATACTGGGTCGCAATATCTCGCTTGAGCAGGTAAAAAAACTTCTGGCCGAAGGCAAAACAGACCTTCTGGATCAGTTCTGGTCTATGCGCACGAGACGCCCTTTTTCGGCCTTCCTGAAGCTGGACGAAACTAAGAAGGTTATCTTCGATTTCCCGCCCCGCCCGCCGCGTCCCCCCAAAGAACCGGGCAGCCCAGCCAGAGTTGTGCGGGGCAAACGAAGCCATGGAACCGCGACCAAAAGAAAATCCACTTCCGCCTCTTGACGAGTTGGCCGAAGGTTTCTTGGCGCACCTTGATGGTGCTCGCGGGCGTGCCATTCTCACGCTCCGTGCATACCGCGACATACTGCTGGATGCCCGGGAGTTCCTGCGCCCTAGCGGGCGTGCATGGGTTGAATTTGGACAGGCGGATTTCAGACGCTACCTTTACGCCCTCACGAAAAAAGGCCACGCCAAGACCCACATAAGACAGCATTTTTCCGCGCTGCGCTCGTTTTACCGCTGGCTACAAAAGGAAAATAAAATCGCAAAAAATCCGCTGGCCGACATGGATTTGCCCAAGCTCGAAAAAAAACTTCCAGTTTTCATGACTGAAGCGCAGGTGGCCGCGCTGCTTGAGGCACCTCTAAAAATGGAGCGCAAAAAACAGTGTCCGCACTGGGTGCCGAGCCGAGATGCCGCCCTGCTTGAAACTGCGTACAGCGCGGGGTTGCGCGTGAGCGAATTGGTCGGGCTGAATATGGAGCATATCAATATAGAAACAGGCGTGGCTAGGGTGACTGGCAAAGGCTCGAAAATGCGGCTTTGTCCGATCGGTAAACTGGCCTTGGACGCGCTAGAAAAATACTGGCACGAGAGCATGCATCCCATGCGCGGTGCCGTTTTTTTGAACAAGACGCGCAAGGGGCGTTTGACCACGGTGGCGGTCGAGCAACTGCTGAAAAAATATCTCGCACACTGCGGTATTGATCAAAAAATAACCCCGCACAAACTGAGGCACAGCTTCGCCACGCACCTGCTGGACAGGGGGGCTGACTTGAGGAGTGTGCAAGAGATGCTCGGTCACGCCTCGCTCTCCACCACGCAAATTTATACGCATGTCTCGTTGGAACGGCTACAGAAAAGCTACCGCAAAGCCCATCCTAGAGCTGGGATGAAAGAAGGATGAGCCACCATGTTCTGGCTAACACCACAAAAGATGAAAATGTGGTGCTGGCATCCTTGCCTGCTTCTTTCGGCGGCAAGATGCCGCCGCTCCCTTCTATTTTCAAAGGGGGTGGCGCGGGTTTCTTGTCAGGAAATATTTCCAAATATATCTCTGAACTCATCCAAGTTGGTGGGCTTGCTTATGTAGCGGTCAAAACCAGCTTCCAGATATGTTTCCTTGCTTTCTGCCATCACTAGGGCTGTAGATGTCACATAAAGTGCTTTTGATTTATGCACGAGCTTGATCTGCCTCATACATTCGACGCCGTCCATTTCGGGCATTAGGATGTCCACCAGAAAATGCGTGTAAACCGATTGTTCCGCCATAGTCACAGCCTCTACTCCGCTGGATGCCGTATCCACATGCGGGGTGATGTTGTTCAATATAGTCTTGAAAAGCCGCTGGTTGGATGGCATGTCGTCCACGACTAGAACACGCACTTTTTCATTGCGCGGTATTACCTCTCTTACGGTAGCGATCACTTTTGGTTGCTTGTTATCAGGAAGTGCCTCGAACGAAAATGTTGCGCGAGTGCCTTGGCCGAGCACGCTTTCAAGGACGACATCGCCACCCATTTTTCTGGCAATATTTTGGCATATTACTAGCCCCAGCCCTGTTCCACCATGCTTGCGTCGTCCAGACTCTGACTGCGAAAATGGTGCAAACAGCTTCTCCAACTCTTCAGGCAGAATACCAGCGCCTGTATCTTTAATTTCCAGCTTGAAAAAAAGCTTCCCATCAGGGCGTTTTTCTTTTTTGACGCAGATTAGCACCCCGCCTTTTTCTGTGAATTTAATAGCATTGGAAAGAAGGTTGAAAAGAATCTGCCTGATTCTCCCGCTATCAGCAAGCAAACGCGAACTTTTTTCCATGCCCTCTGTTTTCAAAAAAAGAGACTTGTTATGCACCTGATGATCAAGGGTGCGGCACACATCTTCCAGAAGGGTTTTCAGGTCAAACGGCTCGTTGACCAAATCCAATTTGCCTGCCTCGATTTTTGAAATATCGAGAATATCGTTTATGAGTGAAAGCAGGCTATTGCCGCAATACGATATAGTTCCAATCTGCTCTTTCTGTGCGTCCGTCAGATTTTTTTCTTCAGAAAGAATATCAGAGTACCCAATGATCGCGTTTAGCGGAGTCCTCAAGTCGTGGCTCATCATGGCCAGAAAATCGCTCTTGGCGCGGTTTGCTTTTTCCGCCGCCTCTTTAGCTTCAAGCAGATCGTCTTCCATCTTTTTTCGCTCAGTGATATCGCGTGAGACCACCAGCAGCATGCACACATTCCCAGACGGATCAAAAATGGGAGATACTTGGACATCCCACCATTTGGGAACTTGATCGCAAGTGGGACAAAAGCCGGTGAAACCGCTAGGTTTGCCTTTTAACGCCTGCTCCAAAGTTGCCTTGACAGCATTCATTTCGCTCCCTGTCCAAAACTCAATATACGGCATCCCCAGAAACTGTGTGATGTCTTCAATTTTGAGTTTTCTTTGCCCCGACTGGCTCATGAATTGCAGACGCCCTTGCATGTCCAGAACCTTTATGCAATTTGGGCTGCTTTCGATTATCTGCTTGCTGAACGCATCGCTGCTCTTGAGTTCTTCCTCTAGTGCCTTTCGGTCTGTGACATCTTTTTTAACGCTGACATAATGCGTGGTCTCTCCGTTTTCATTTTTTAGCGGGGAGACCAAAATATGCTCCCAGTAGAGACTCCCACTTTTTTTCTTGTTGCAAACTTCACCTTTCCAGACATTCCCGGCAGTAATCGTCCGCCACAACTCCACATAGACATCTGGCGAAGTTACCCCAGAACGCAAAATACGCGGGTTTTTCCCCATCACTTCTTCTCTTGGAAACTCTGTCATCAGCTCGAATTCGCCGTTCACATATTCGATGTTTCCGTGGCAGTCGGTGATCATTAGAGCAACAGGGCTCCGTTCCACGACTAGAGAAAGTTTATGGTTTAGCTCATTGGCCAAAATGTTTGTTCCTATCAGATGCGCTGTCTGGTTGCGGTAGAAAAAATAGACCAAAAAAACTACTGCAGCAAACATGAGATAGCCCAGAACTGTAAGCCGTGCATTGGCGCGGACCGTTTCCAGCTTATCTGGATGTATGTCTAAACCTAAAATGCCGCGCACCGCACCGCTCTTATCACATATGGGGCTCGCTACAGTTAAGTGAGGGAGTCCGAGTCGGCCATTATAAATGTGCGACACACTGCCTTTACTACTGGAAAAAATGCTTTTAAAAAAATCTTCTTCGAATAAAATTTTTTGGCCGTATGAGCACAAACTCATTTTATCAGCATTTTTCGAGGCAAGTAAATCCATGAGAAAAACGATATTTTCATCTTTTTTTATCAAAATATAAAAATGGTCTATCCAATCGAAAAAGCAGGATGTTTTTAATATGCTATCCCGAACACCTTTGCATGCGGCATGATGATTTTTTTGTGCTGGATTTGAGAGGATGTCCCAAGGCTCGTGGTCTAGCATGATGGAGATTGTTCTAGCCACTTTTTTTGCTTCTTCGATTTCTTTGTTCCACGCATTTTCTCCGACTGTCTGGAGCAGCCACCATGCCACGGCAAAAGAAAGTGTGAAAACAACTTGATTGAACTGGTATATTTTTCTTTCCCCGTAGAGTTTTGGAGCTTGGCGGCTTTTCCAGATACAAACCGCAGCCACAACAGCGAGCAGACAGCGCAAAAGTTGCACAGGGAAACCCGCAATTGCAGCAAACTGCTTTGTGTTAATAACAGAAGCCGGGAAGAAATTTTCTGGCGGTGTAACCATTCCAGATGCGATTGCGTAAACGAAAAAACTTGATGCGGACACCATGAGCCACCGATTGCCTTGACCCACTTGCCATAATGCGATTCCGGCCAAGAGAGAGCCAGGCAAACCGATCAGCCAACGGATCAGAACCTGCGCTTTCGCAGTCTCGCCTCCATGCGCCAGCCATAGGGCGAAAATAAAAACTATTCCACACCATGCAACTGCCGCCATGCGGAGACGCTTTCTGAGAGCGTTGTCATCCCCGCATAAAACAACCGGTGAGAGCAAAAGAAAACCAAACGAAATGCCGAGAATAAAAACCCTGCAAAAGGCAAAAAAATCTGGGGTCTTCAACGAATGAGCAATCAAATCAAGCCACTCATTGGTGCCGTGTGTAAAACCGAAACCAGAGAGGCAGAGCCAGAAAAAACGGTGTTTTAAATTTTCAGTTTTACGAGTGTAACAGGTCACTCCCAAAAACAAAAAAGCAAATCCGTAAACGAAGAAAATATAATCAAGCTGGGTTTGCATAAACTCTCCCTGCGACATCATAGCAGTGGGTTATAAACTTTAGCGCGGGAACGAACAATGAACGAACAATGAACGAACAATGAACGAACAATGAACGAACAATGAACGAACAATGAACGAACAATGAACGAACAATGAACGAACAATGAACGAACAATGAACGAACAATGAACGAACAATCGTTTTAATAGCCACATGTTTTGATACTGAGGCCAAAGCAGGATAAATGTCAATCACTTTGGATAAAATTCAAATGATACACGGCACATGTATTTTTGTTATTTATTGTAGCAATAACAATTACACCAACACAAACCAAGCATAAAAATGCGTCTGTTTTTGCTGACAGCTAGGCGTGAAGAATATGAATATTGAATGGACGAACAACGCGGCACACGGAAAAATTTTCAACAAGCTGTTTTTAAGAATACGCGAGGGGGGACTCGAACCCCCACGCCTTTCGGCATACGCACCTCAAGCGTACGTGTCTGCCATTCCACCACCCGCGCAAAAAAGGAATGACCCTGTTAGCAAAACTGGTCTTTTATGCAAGAGAAATGTTGGCGAAAAATGAAAATATAAGCAACTGCGCTTGACACATTTTATAAAGTCTGCCAGCGTCCCAGACCTCTGGCTCTAGCTGGAAAAAGTCACTGCCGCGTGGTGCAATTGGTAGCACATCAGATTCTGGATCTGAGTGTTCTAGGTTCGAGTCCTAGCGCGGCAGCTGTTGAGTTTTTATCCCGAATCATTAGCATCACCATTCTGGAAATACGGCATCATGCTGGGAACGCTGACATCTCCTTTGAAAATAGGGGCAAGCGACAAGGGGCAAGGGGCAAGAGAAGAAGAGCGGGAACAGAAAAAGTAGAAGCGGCGTCCCGCCGCTTTCGGAAAGGAACGCGGTGCGTCTCGCCCGCGAGGCTAGGCGCAGGGGGGTGCAAATATCTACCCTCCATTTTCATCGTTTGTGGTGTTCGCTAGAACATGGTGACTCTTCCGAAATAGGATTCCATATTGAACGGAGCTAGGCGCGTGTGATAACATAGCCGCCATGCAAGACAAATTCTGTCCCGACACACTGGTGAACGCCCACATCAAGGCACTGGAAATATATGAGACTGGCAAGCCGATCGAAGAGACGGCACGCGAGATGGGTATTGATCCCGAAAGCATAATCAAACTTGCGTCAAACGAGAATCCCCTTGGCCCATCCCCGAAAGCAGTTGAGGCCATGAAAGCCGCCGTGGGGCGAGCGCACCTCTACCCAGACGGCGGCGGCTACTACTTGCGCAAGGGCATCGCAGATAAGTGTGGGCTTGCCATAGAAAATATCGTGCTAGGCAACGGTTCAAACGAAATAATCGAACTGCTGGGGCACGCCTTTCTACACCCTGGCGCAGAAGTCGTAGTGGCCGAACACGCCTTCGTGGTTTACAAGCTGATGGCGCAGCTTTTCGGCGCAAGCTGTGTGGAAGTGCCCGACCCAGGATTCCGGCACGATTTGCCTGCCATGCTGCGTGCGATCACGCCGCGCACGCGCCTAGTCATGGTAGCCAACCCGAACAACCCCACAGGCACGCTCGTCTCCGCAGAAGAGATAGATGCCTTTGTCCGTAACCTGCCGCCGCATGTGATCGCCGTATTTGATGAGGCGTATTACGAATTTGTCGCCCAACCCGCCGATTGCTTGCAGTATGTCAAGGAGGGCAAAGCAGTAGTGGTCATGCGCACTTTTTCCAAAAGCCAAGGTCTAGCTGGGCTACGCGTAGGCTACGGCATGATGCCCGCAAGCATTGCCCGCTGGCTGCACTCATCGCGCCAGCCTTTCAATGTCAACGCGGTCGCGCAGGCTGGCGCACTCGCTTCGTTACAAGATGGTGAGCACCAGAAAAAAACCGCTTTGACTGTCGCCGATGGCAGGCGTTTTTTAGAGTCTGCATTTCAAGAGATGGGTTTAGAGTTCGTCCCTTCCAATGCCAATTTCATCTTGGTCAAAGTCGGTTCGGGGCGGGAGCTTTTCAAAAAGCTGCTTGCCAAAGGCGTGATCGTCAGAGCAATGGACGCATATAAACTCCCCGCGTGGGTGCGCGTGACGGTGGGCACAAGGCCGCAAAACGAGCGGCTCATCGCAGAGATGCGGGCAACTAATTGCAAATTGTAGAAGGCAGATTGCAAAATGGAAGAGGGTGGAAACGGCGTCTCGCCGCTTTCTTAATAACGAAGTGAAGACGACGAACAATTGAAAAAGTGAAGAGGAAGATGATTCACCACAGAGAGCGCAGAGGACGCAGAGAAGATTTTACAAACTTTTCAACTTTTAAACACCACAACTCTAAATTTAAAAATCTTCCCTCCGTGCTCTCCGCGCCTCCGCGAGAGACATTCTTCTTCGGTGCTCGGGTCATTGCGTGAGAAAAAGAAAATTGAACAAGGAATAGCGAATGAAGTTTAAAAAAATTGCCATCCTCGGCCCTGGCTTGCTGGGCGGTTCGCTGGCACTTTCCGCAGTGCGGCACGGCTTGGCTGAAACCGTTGCACTATGGGCGCGGCGCGAAGAAGCAGTTGCTCAAATCCGCTCAAGAAACATCGTGGCCTGCGCCTCGACGGAATTGGAGCCCGTAGTGAATGGTGCTGACCTAGTCGTCTTTGCCACGCCTGTGGGGATCATGCCAAACCTTGCGCAAGCCATACTGCCACACATTTCGCCCGGTGCAATCGTGACAGATGTGGGCAGCGTGAAGGCTCGCGTAGTCGCCCAGCTCGAACCCATAATCCAACCCAAGGCATTTTTCGTCGGTTCTCACCCTATGGCTGGGACAGATAAAACTGGCATGGAACACGCCACTGCTCATTTATTTGACCAAGCCGCCTGCATCCTAACGCCAACAGAAAACACAGACGCCGAAGCCTGCCGCAGGCTGGCGTATTTTTGGGAAACGGTGCAGTGCAGGGTTTTTTTTCTCTCGCCAGAAGAACACGACCGCGCCGTAGCTCTAGTGAGTCACATGCCACACTTAACAGCGGCAGCACTCGTCAACGCCACCGTTTCTGCTGGGGGAGAAAACGGGCTGAACCTCGCGGGGCCAGGTTTCAGGGACTGCACACGTGTGGCACTCGGCTCACCGGCCATGTGGGATGAAATCTTGTCCGAAAATAAAAATGCCATCCTATCAGGGCTCGCCTCCCTGAAACAACAGATTGAATTGGCAGAAACCGCCCTGCAAAATGATCTCTCTTTACTGGATTTTTTGGAGGCTGCCAAAAAACACCGCGAAAAAACGAACCGCCATTCGTAGCCTCTGTTTGCAGATGCCCAAAACCGATTTGACTTTCCATGAACCGTGCAGCGTGTTAGATGGCATAGTCTATGGCTGAAATGCAAAAAACATTGGGTGCCCCGGTTTCATTTTCGGGTGTTGCTCTGCACACTGGTAACGCGGTAAAGCTGACGCTCTGCCCCGCGCCCGAGAACACGGGCTTAGTCTTTAAACGGATTGATTTGAAGGACGAGCCCACCATCCAAGTAACCGCAGAAAATGTGAAACAGGTGGAGCGAGCCACGACTATTGGTGAAGGCAATATCAAAGTCCACACCATTGAGCATGTGCTTTCTGCCCTGCGCGGCATGGATGTTGACAATGCAGTCATTGCCATGGACTCCAACGAACCTCCCATCGGGGACGGCAGCGCACGGCATTTCGTGGAGATGATCCAAAAGTCTGGCGTGGTGGAACAGTCTGTGCCACGCGAATATTTCGAACTGAAACATCCAGTCTCTGTGGAAGGAAAAGACGGGGGCGTCATGGTGGCTCTACCGTCCAAATCTTTCGAGGTTTCATGCACCAATGTAACCCACACCGGGTTCCACACGCAGTTCTACTCTGTGGAACCAACACCCGCAACTTACGCCAAAGAAATCGCGCACGCCCGAACATTTGTTTTTCACGAGGAGGTGCAGCAGTTGATGGAAAAGGGGCTCATCAAAGGTGGTAGCCTCGAAAACGCCATCGTCATACGCGGCGAACAGGTGATGACCAAAGAGCCGCTCCGTTACCCCAATGAATTCGCCCGGCACAAGGTGCTGGACATCATCGGCGACTTGGCTCTTTTCCCCAAACGCCTGAAAGCACGCATCGTGGCTATACGCACAGGCCACGCGCTCAATGTCGAACTCGCTAAAGCACTGCTGAAGCAGTTCCGCCAAGTCGAGGCGCAAAGGTTCCCACTGGAAAACATACCACAGGGCGACAGCGCGCTGGAAATACACGATGTCATGCGCATCCTCCCGCACCGCTACCCGTTCTTGATGGTGGACAAAATTCTCAAGTTCGACGGCGACAACAAGGCGGTCGGCTGCAAATGTGTGACGATTAACGAGCCGTTTTTCCAAGGTCACTTCCCCAGCCACCCTGTCATGCCTGGCGTTCTGCAAGTGGAAGCCATGGCGCAGGTAGCCAGCATACTCATGCTCAAACAGGCGGGCAACGCTGGCAAGATTGGCTACTTCATGAGCGCGGACAAAGTGAAGTTCCGCAAACCTGTAGTCCCAGGCGACACACTCCTGATCCATGTGGAACTGACCCGGGCGCGGGGCAAAATAGGCAAGGCCGTAGCCCAGTGTACTGTAAATGGCGATATAACTTCCGAAGGCGAATTGATGTTTGCCATCGCCGGGGATTGATCGGGTAAAAACAATGGACACAAGCATCCATCCAAGCAGCGTAGTCTCCCCAGAAGCAGAACTCGGCGAAGGCGTGACCATTGGCCCGTTCTGCATCGTGGGCGGCGGTGTTAAAATCGGCGATCGCTGCGTGCTGCACTCGCATGTGGTCTTGCAAGGTTCGTCTGAGATCGGACGCGAAAACGAGTTTTTCCCGTTCTGCTCAATCGGCGGCGTGACACAAGATTTAAAATACGCCGGAGAGCCAACCTATTTGACAATCGGCGACGGCAACAAGTTCCGCGAGTGCGTCACCATCAACCGTGGCACCGCTCCCGGCGAAAAAACGGTTGTCGGCTCTTTCAACAACCTCCTCGCATACGCGCACATCGCGCACAACTGCATCGTAGGCAACCACTGCATTTTTTCTAATAACGGGACTCTCGGCGGTCATGTCACCATGGAAGACCACGCCATCATCGGCGGGCTTAGTGCTGTCCACCAGTTTTGCAGGATTGGGAAAATGAGCATCATCGGCGGATGCACCAAAATCACGCAGGATGTGCCGCCTTTCATGATGGCTGATGGCAACCCCGCCCAAGTGCGTTCGGTCAATAAAGTCGGGATGGAACGCAAAGGAGTCCCCGAAGAATCCGCGCAACGCGTCAGACAGGCGTTTAAAATCCTTTATGCCAGCGGCCTCAACACTGCTCAAGCCATGGAAGCACTAGCCAAAGAGCCGACCTGCCCAGAGACGGAACACCTGATCGCATTCATACGAGGCTCACAGCGCGGCATAATCCGCTGACAGTTGACACGCACACCATGACCCTGACAAACCTGTGCCGTAGCAACGAAATCGGTGCCAACTCTTTCCTCGTAGAAATGCCGGGCGCGTCCGTGGTGCTAGACACTGGGATGCACCCGAGAGTGGAAGGCGAAGCTGGCACGCCCAAACTCGGCCTGCTCAGGAACAAAAAAGTCCAGTCCATCATAGTTTCCCACGCGCACCTAGACCATCTGGGCGCGCTCCCTCTCCTCATGCGGCAACAGCCCGATGCGAGAGTCTTTATGACCGAGCCCACATATTTCATAGGGCAGCCTTTGCTTCACAACTCCGCCTCGATCATGAAAAAGCGTTTCGCGGAGCGGGCCACTCCGAACCAACCGCTTTTCACCCACCACGAAGTGGATGAAATAGTGAAGCGGTGGCAGGCCTGCCACCTGAACCAGATGTGGTCATTGGAAGGGCACAGACATATTTTTCAAGGCGGTATCTCCTTAGAAATGTTTGATGCGGGGCACATCTTAGGCTCCGCTGGCGTTCTGCTCCGACACCCAGAAAAAACAGTTTTTTATACAGGTGACATCAACTTCACCGACCAAGAAATTTGCCGCAGAGCATCGTTCCCAGAATCTGGCATAGACACTTTGATCATCGAAACCACTCGCGGCACTACCGCTGCCCCAGCCGGATATTCGCGCCAATCGGAATGGCTCAAGCTGGCCGAACGCATCGCGCATGTGTTCGAGCGCGGTGGCAGCGTTCTCATCCCCGTTTTCGCCCTCGGAAAAACACAGGAGGCATTGCACGCGCTGCATCGCATGATCACCGCTGGGAATATACCGCCATCCACGATATACATCGGTGGGATGAGCTGGAAGCTGACGCAATGGCACGATAAGCTCGTGCAAAATCTTAACTTGTTCGACCGCGTGAAACCGCAACTCATGGACGGGCGGCAAATACGCCGCATACAGCCGCGCTCTGGGCAGATATACCTCATTTCATCGGGCATGATGACGGAAAACACGCTCTCGCACATGCTGGCGCAAACATTTCTTGCAGACAAACGGCACGGCATTTTTTTCATAGGCTACACCGACCCAGAATCACCAGCGGGACGGCTGCGGGCGGCTGCGGCTGCCGGGGAACCAGTCAGGCTCAGCGAATCCCCAAACACGCACCCGATCAAATGCGATGTGGGGGCGTTCGACCTCACGGCTCACGCCCAGAGAGAAGACTTGCTTGATTATATTTTAAAAGTCTCGCCCAAACATGTCGTGCTCACACACGGAGACCCGCCAGCCAAAGCGTGGTTTGCTGAAACGCTAAAAAGCCAACGCCCAAAACTCCGCGTCACCGTGATTGCGCCAGAGGAAACAGTGGAATTATAGGGGCGGCAGCCATGACGAATGGATTTTTTTGCGAGCAGCTTCGGCTCTCTGTAGATATTGCAGCGCAAAAAATGGTTTTGCTTTCCTCAGTGGATGGCCAAGAAAAAGAGATTCGGGCGTTTGTCATCTCGACTGCGGCGAATGGCATTGGCAGCGAACCCGGCAGCGGCAGGACTCCATCGGGCAAACATCGCATAGCAAAAAAAATCGGGGATGGCCTACCGATGTGCGCGATCCTGAAATCTCGCAAATGGACAGAAGCCATCTGGTCTCCGAATCAAAGCCGGGATGATGTGGGTGATCTGATATTGTCTCGTCTCCTCTGGCTGGAGGGAGTTGGACCTAGCAACAACACCACATTCAGTCGCTACATATACATCCACGGGACTAACCACGAAAACATGTTGGGGCAACCCGTCTCGCACGGGTGCATACGCATGGCCAACAGAGATGTCGTGGAATTATTCGACCGCGTCCCTGTTGGCACAGAAGTTTGGATAGGGTGAGTTATACCAGAAAGAGCTTTGTTTTTACGGGTTCCAGAGCTAAAAATATAAACGAATGGATGAGACCGATTCAGGCAGAGATGAAGCCCAACAAAGCCTTACTTTGTCGGACGCCATCAAAACACAGAAGCTTGCTTGGCTCGTCCTTTTTATTTCGCTGCTTGTCACAGTGGCAGGCTGGAACTTTTTTTTCACAGACCGTTTAGAAACCGAAGAAAAAGAGTTTCTGAAAAAAGTCCATAGCATGGAAAACGAAGCCCAAGTTCGCATAGGGGCGTATGTGGACATGCTCTACGGTGGACGCGCGCTCTTCGCCACACACCACGAGGTGACGCGAGAAATCTGGAAAAAATACGCCGGCAACCTAAACCTCAAAAGGTCTCCTGGAATACAGGGGTTTGGTTTTTCGGAAAAAGTGCCAGCCGCAGAACTCAAAAAGCATCTCGATAAAATCAGGGCACAGGGCTTTCCATCCTACCGCATATACCCCGAGACGCAGCGTGATGAGTTCCACTCCATAATTTACCTTGAACCATTCCGCGACCGCAACCTCAGGGCGTTCGGCTACGACATGTTTACCGAACCCACTAGGAGAAAAGCCATGACGCACGCATTGATGACGGGCGGCGTTGGTTTTTCTGGTAAAGTGGCCTTGGCGCAAGAAACAGACGACAAAACATTCCAGCCAGGGTTCTTTATTTATCTGCCAGTTTACAAAGAGGCTTCAACACCTGCAACAGCGCAGGAAAGGCAAAGAAGCCTGCTCGGTTTCGTGTTCGCCCCATTCAGGATGCACGACCTGATGAACCAAACATGGCAGGACAACAAAGACAACATTGCCTGCAACATCTATGACGGCCTGTCAATGGATGATGCCAACTTGTTTTTTTCCACTGAAGGCGATCACAGGAAACCGTTCGTTTTCGTGAACGACGCTCTAGTCAAAAGGCGTGAAATAAATTTTTTCAACCATTCGTGGACGCTTGTTTTCGCAAGCAAATACCCGCACTACAGCATAGCGCACCACCCGTATGAAATATCACTCCTCCTGTGCGGTGTGATAACATCATTCTCGCTGGCAGGGATAACCGCACTCGCTGCCAGCAGGTTGCGGACGCAGGCGGCTATCAAAACAATGTCCAGCCAACTGGCCGAAGAAGCGGCACGCTACCGCATGTTGGCCGATTACACACACGAGTGGGAATACTGGGAACGCCCAGATGGGACACTGAATTATGTCTCACCTGCCTGCGAACGCGTCACGGGCTACACCCCAGAAACATTCATCCAAAATCCGCATTTAGCCGAAGAAAAAATACTGCCCGCCGACAAAAGTGACTACTCTGAACACAAAAGAAAAATAGCTGCCACCATCGCTTTGCGTCGAGCTGACACAGTATTTTCGGCTCCGTTCCGCATCTCAGCTTCCGATGGTAAAACCGTCTGGATAGAGCAGGTGACTCGCATAGTTTTTGACGAGGACGACAACTGCCTCGGCCTGCGCGTCTGCAACAGGGATGTCACAGCACGCAAGGAGATTGAGGACGCGCTCCTGCAAGTCGTCCATGTCACATCATCGCACTGGGGAGAAAACTTTTTCAAAGAGAGTGCCCGTCTCATGGCGAAAATTTTCAAGACGAAATACGCATTCATAACACGGTTAGAGCCGTCTGACACATCTAGCGTGCGCTGCCAAGCTTTTTGGGACGGTGACGGATTTCGGGAGGATGTAACGCTTGATATAACAGGCTCGCCGTGCGACAAAGTGCTCAAAGGCCGCACCTGTTTCTACCCCAGCAACCTGCAAGACCTTTTCCCGGACGACAGCGATTTGGTTGCCCTAGGAGCGCAAAGCTACATGGGATGTCCTGTTATTTCAGACGATGGCAAAATGCTTGGACATGTCGCAGTTCTAAGCACGACCCCGATGGATGAGCAGACGACACGCGAGCCGCTCATGTGCATTTTTGCATCCCAAGTAGCCACGGAGATTGGGCGTCTTGAAATGGAGCGGCAGCTCCAAGAATCAGAGCAAAACTTGCGCACCATTTTTGACATTTCCTCTGATGCCATTCTCATTCAAGCCGATGATGGCCGTATCCTGCACGCAAACAAGCGCAGCCTCGAAATGTATGGTGTAAGCCTCGAAGAACTTTCCAAACTAACTGTGGAAAACGATCTTTCAGCACCAAATAACCCGTTCCATCGCCTACCAGAAATTTGGAGAGCCGTGTTAGATAAAAACGAGCCTCAACGCTTCGACTGGAAAGCCCGCAGAGTTTCGGACGGGCACATTTTTGATGTTGAAGTGGTGCTGCAACGGATCGGGCTGCACGGTCTTGGTAAAGTGGTTCTTGCCAACATAAGAGACATGACAGAACGCAAACAGCAAAAGCAAGCATCATAAAAAAGTTGTCTATTCGTATGGTCTGAATTACTCTTTGCTTCGTATTACAGTAAAAATGAAAAATCTATCTGTGGTTGTTTGTGGTGCTGGCGGATTTATCGGCGGGCACTTAGTTTCGGACTTGATCAAGCAGGGTTTCGCTAAAGTGCGGGCGGTGGACGCCAAGCCGTTTGAAGAATGGTTTATCCGCCATCCAGAAGCAGAAAACCTCAACCTTAATTTAAAAGAAAAAACAGCCTGTGAACAGTCCGTGCAAGGGTGCGACTTGGTTTACAATCTCGCAGCCGACATGGGCGGGATGGGCTTCATTGAAAACAATAAGGCACTTTGCATGTTGAGCGTTCTCATTAACACGCATCTTCTCTTGGCCGCGAAAAACGCGGGCGTCAAACGCTACTTCTTTTCATCAACGGCCTGCGTTTACAACACTGACAAACAGCGCAACGCAGAAGTCACGGCACTCAAAGAAGAGGACGCCTACCCCGCCATGCCCGAAGACGGCTACGGATGGGAAAAACTTTTCAGCGAACGGATGTGCCGCCACTTCACGGAAGATTTTAGCCTCCTCACCCGCGTGGCTCGATACCACAATGTTTACGGCCCATTCGGGACATACGACGGCGGACGCGAGAAAGCACCAGCCGCCATTTGCCGCAAAGTCATACAGGCGAAACTCAGTGGCAAACACGAGATTGAAATATGGGGTGATGGTTGCCAGACACGCAGCTTCCAGTACATAGACGACTGCGTGAAAGGCACCCAACTCATCATGAACAGCGATGCGGTCACGGTTCCGATCAACCTCGGCACAAGCGAGCTAGTCACCATCAACCAGCTAGTGGATGCGGCTGAGTCCATCGCAGGGATAAAACTGAAAAGAAACTACAACCTCTCCGCTCCCAAAGGCGTTCGTGGCCGCAACAGCGATAACACACTCATCCAAAAACTCCTCGGCTGGGAGCCATCCACCCCACTGCAAGTCGGCCTGCAAAAAACCTACGAGTGGATATACGGACAAATGACTGCGGGCAACGACAAGCGATCCATTTTTACGAGTTGATGTGCCTGTGACGGAAGACGATTTCACATACGCCATAGAAAACACCAAAGTGGTTCTGCCCCCGCAGAGCCGCCTTGAGACTTTCGGCAGTTCCGTGCTCAACTACTACCTGATCACCGAAGAGATGGATCAGATAAACCTTTCCCGTGTCAGGGAAGGTGTCATACACGCGGATAGACCGCAGATAATCACGCCATCGCAAATCTCTAAACTGCTCTTGGACGGCTTCGGAGAAAACGCCCAGAACTATGCGAAATGGATTAACGAAAACGGCACGCGTTTCGCTTTTTTGAAGTATGGTTTCTGCATCCGCAAAAATGAAATAACTACATACGAGGTTCACGACCCGATGGAGGCAGTCGTTGGCCGTATCCAGAACATGGTAGTCGAAAAAAACAACCCTCTCAGCACCGTGCTCACAGGTGTGGACGACGCATGGGAAGTCTGCCTCCTGAAGTTCATGATGGACTACATCCAAAAATCCTCGGGCGGCAACATACAAGACTTCAAAAAACGCGGCCTACTCTGATTGCTGGGACCGCTGGCGTCCCGCCGGCATCTTCTGATTTTGCCAGCGGTCCCAGTGATTCGTCTCCCTAACTGCCTATTCTTTATTTTTATCTTTTTTCAACAACGGTTTTTAGGTTAAATGCGCCCATGAACAACATCAGCACTACCAGCATCGCGCTTATTATATTTCTGACATTCACCCATGCCACTGTCTCGGCAAACGAATGTGAGGAGGAGACGAAACAAGAAAAGATCAACTGCTTCAATGAGGCCAAAAAATGCGTGCAGGACGAAACACGCAATCTGAACGAAGAGATGCAGGACAAAGATTTATCCCCTGCAAAAAAAGAAATTCTCGCTAAGAAAATCGAAAATTGCAAAGGGATCATAGCCGCTGCGGACGCGGGCATATCTGCAGCAAATAGCGGGGACAAGAAAGCTCTCCAAGCGGAGGAAGATAAGCTGAACGGGCTCAGGGAGTCCAACCACATACTCGGCATTAAATGGGAAACGATGTGCGTCACGCACTGTCTGAAAGATAGCGCGGGCAGCGATGCGGCACTTTCCGCACTTTCAGGCGAAATCGAAAAAGCCTACACTAATCTCCTCGCCAAAGAAGAAGCCGCCATCGCATCCCGCAAACAGGCTGAAGAGGCACGCCGCCAAGTCGAGGCACTTAGGCGCAAGTTCCGCATAGCCGAACTCAATCGCGAGAAGAAACAGCTCGAATCTGAATAGCAGCATTGAATAGGGGTCAGGCTGACATTTGTGACTATTGACAAGCGACCGAAACTCTGGCATCCTGTGTCATGCTTCGCAGTATTCGGATTGAGTTTGCTGGAGCTCTTTATCAAAAGATTTCAGAATATGGCGCAAACAGTCACAAATGTCAGCCTGACCCCTTTTTCTATTTCTATTTTTAATTTTCTGATGGTTTGAAAATGGTTTTTATTGGTAGAGTGGATACATGACGGAATCCATACGGCTGCCTGAGGGGTTGAAAAACGCTTATGGGTTCAGCCTTTTTAACTCGATCTGTTTCCAGATATATCTTTCCACCCCGATGATCCTTTTCGCTAGGAGCCTTGGGGCATCGGCTACAGTCATTGGGATTCTCACAGGGTTGACTCCGCTTTTCACGCTCTTGCAAATACCTGGGGCATCACTGGCCGAGCGATTCGGCTACAAGCGTCTTATGTGCGCGGGGTGGGTAGCACGAACCTGTTTTATATTGGTGGCGGTAGCACTGCCTTGGTTAGGCGGCGTATGGGACAACACCACGCGCACTGTGGTGCTCCTGCTCAGCATAGCTGGCTTTTGCCTTTTTAGGGGAATAACCAGCTCGTCGTGGATGCCGTGGCTCACGGCACTGTTGCCGCCTGATTTGCGAGCATATTACATGGTGCGCGAGCAGACGCTTATGCTTTTGAGCGGCATAGGAACTTTTTTGTTGGCCGGACAAATGATGGGAGACAAGGCTTCTCCGATGGATTTCAGTCTTATTTTTTTTATTTCGTTTTGCGGCGGGATGGCAAGTGTCTATTTTTTAAAAAGAATACCGGATGTGCCATCGGAAAAAACAGGCGGCACCGCGTCCCCTTATCCCGTCCCATGGCGTGCGATATGGAATTATAGGCCTTTCCAAAAATTGCTCTATCTGAACTTGGCGTGGATAGTTGTTTCATCCACCACGCCAATCTACAGCGTGGTCATGCTGCGTGAATCACAATGCCTGACGGAGGGTGAAATAGTCAACATTATGGCGGCGGGATTTGTCGGCGGAATCACAGGTCTATGGACGCTTGGTCATGTCACGGATCGTTTCGGGAGCAAGCCCGTCATGCTGATAGCCCTGTTTGCGCAAAGTGCTCTTATGGCTGGGTGGTCTCTTTTGGGGTGGCGTTTTTTGCCGTTCCACTACGCCATCATTGCCACGCTGGTCTTTTTTTCTGGGCTTGCCGCAAGCTGTTTTGGTGTGGCCTACATGCGGCGGCTGATGGGCGTGGTGCCAGAAAAAGGGCGGAGCCATTTTTTCGCTCTTTTGTTTGGGGTATCTAGCCTTGTCATGGCAGGGATGCCGCTTCTTTGGGGTATCGGCATTGATTTTGCATCTCACCTTCTAGAATCCCGCGAACGGGGTGTGCTCTCTGGGTGCGCCACGCTCTTCTGCCTCTCATCATTTCTCTCTCTCATGCTCCCTTTTTATTTGCACTCCATGCCAGAGGAAAAATCCCGTCACTTCGATGAGCTGCTAAGGGAAATTTTCATCGCCGTCCCCTACCGCGCTTTCAATCGTCTGCTCGGGCATTAAGCTGGGATTTTGCATTTTCTAATGCAGATTTTGCGATAAAATTTCAACTGTTATGGCAAACTATATCGGGATCGAAACAGGCGGCACAAAAATACAGGTGGTTTTCGGTAGTGGCGCGGGGGAGATTTTTCAATGTTTCCGATTCAATGTGAACAAAGAAAACGGTGCGGGCGGCATCCTAAGCCAGATCGAAGAAGCCATTAACAAAATCATGTCTGAACACCAACCGGAAGCGGTCGGGATGGGTTTCGGTGGCCCCATAGATTTCAGGTCGGGGCGCGTGGCACGCTCGTTCCATGTTTCAGGGTGGGACGGGTTTTCCCTGTCAGAATGGCTGGAGAAAAAAACGGGTTTACCAGCCATCGTGGACAACGATGCAAATGTGGCCGCCATTGGCGAGGCCATGGCTGGTGCCGGGCGCGGTATTGGGCGAGTTTTTTACACTACACTGGGCAGCGGTATGGGCGGCGGGCTTGTGGTGGACGGGCGCATTTACCACGGGGCAGTACCGGGCGAATCAGAAATTGGACTTATGTGCTATGACATGAGCGGTGCCAGCATGGAATCACGATGCTGCGGATGGGCCACGGATAAAAAAATACGCGAAGAAATAGCTAGGTGTCCAAACGGCATCTTGGCCAGTTTAGTTCCCAGTGGACAAATCGGCGGAGAGACAAGGTGGCTTGCCGAAGCTGTTGAAAAGGGTGATGTGCGGGCGATGGTTTTATTGGATGAAACGGCGCGGGACATCGCATTTGCTTTCTCCCATGCCATCCACCTTTTCAGCCCAGAGATATTGGTTATCGGAGGCGGGCTCTCACTCGTTGGAGAACCGCTGAGAAAAAGGATCGAGAAGTTTCTGCCAGAGTTCGTAAATTCAGTTTTTCACCCTTGCCCTCCGATCAAACTAACGGAGCTAGGTGAAAAAACAGTCATCGTAGGCGCACTTTTTTTAGCTGCTGGCAAAGGTGCTGCATCCCGACCAGGGCGTGATTAAAAGTGGGTGAGGTGAATCTCTTTCTTTTCGATAAGGGCATTTAAAAATAGAAAGTGGTCAGCGCATCTTGCCCCTCTGGAATTTGGACATTTCCCCTCTGTATCCCAAAGGGATTGAAGCACTCAGCCTAGTGGCCTATAACACAAAAAGGTTCGCATGAGCAGTCGTGCG
>Ga0316611_1000264_pt1 | contig 19435 bp, 17 predicted proteins | sample MIS2016202_MG_FD_207675 | JGI IMG/M metagenome (GOLD analysis project Ga0316611, IMG submission 207675) | Microbial mat bacterial communities from Middle Island sinkhole, Lake Huron, Michigan, United States - MIS.2016.202 | ecosystem: Environmental > Aquatic > Freshwater > Lake > Sediment... | reverse complement strand
TGTTCCGTAGGAAAGGTGGGTTCTTGTGCCTAAAACTGGGAGATTGGAGAGCAAAGGATGGTGTGAAGAGAGGATAAGTCACAAAAATAGAACTGATTGACTTCTGACCAAGGGTTTTGAACGAGTACTTTGCAAACACAATCTTTTTTTCGAGGTTCCCTTTATATAAGGGTTTTAGCGCAACTAGCACAGTGTAGCTTGAATGCTGATTAGCTTAACCCTTTCTTAAATAACAAAAAAATCAAACAAAATCATTGGGACTAAGAATATCGATGATTAGTCCTACATACCCTCGTATCCTCATGTAATTGTGAATTTCTTCAGAAATGTGCCAAGCTAAATTGAGTATTGGTTGCGACAGATTCGTAGAGCTGAACAGATCATCATCAGATACAATAGGAATTTGAGTACCCGGCAGGTAGTGACCGATCTTGAGCGAACCTGGTTTTTCATAAACAACCGAAATCAAGCTGGTATCTAATTTCAATAACTTGACCAAGATAGCTGCACGGCCAGGGAAAGCTTTAGCCGCAATTTTTCCATTTTTCACTACCAAAGCTTCGATCTCTTTTCGTTTGTGGTTTTGCCATGATTCGATATTTTTTCGCATAATTTCAAACTGTTTTTCAAACGTGTCTTCTTGTTCTAGAAAGGATTGAATTCTGGCACTTGTGACGATTTTATGTTGATCTTGTTGTCCCAAAAAGACTCGAATATTACCACCATAGCGCTTAGGGAACTCGACATTAATCACACTCAAGCGCAAAGAACGAGCAATATGAATGAAAGATGTACAACTATAAGTCCGAGGATGCTCATGGTAAAACGTATCAAACTGATTTCCATTCAAAACTGTGCCCAAATAATGGTTTTCAATTATGAGAACAGTATTTGGTGACAGCAAGGATTGTAGAGACTCCAGTACCATACCTAGATCTTCGATGTGAGCAAAGACATTAGTAAACACAATAAGGTCCGGCTTTCCATAGTCCGTGGTGATCTCTGATGCTAGTTCAGGTGTGAGAAAGCTGTTGTAGACAATATGCCCTTGATTTTCAGCATCTTCACAAGCTCTAGTAGGCTCAACACCAATGGTTATTGCACCCTTTTCACGAAAAAAGCTTAGTAAACTACCATCATTACACCCGACATCTACAACCTTCAAGCCGGCAAGGCTGGAAACCAAGTCTTCACATTTCTTCACCAGATCTTTCATTCCGTTCAAAACATCTGCTGTAAATCGAGATCTGTAATGGTAGTTTTGTGGAAATAAGTTCTGTTTAGGTACTTGATATTTTTGGTGAGCTGTTCGGCATGTGGCACAATAAAGAATATGGATCGGGTACTCATTGCAGACCCATTCATTGCCGACTGGAACTAAGTCGTCACACATCGGATGTTCACCGAGATCAAGCACTGAGCTAAGAGATTCATTTCCACAGACTTCGCATTGATTGATTTCATTTACAGTAGGTTTCATAAAGTTTTTATCCCCTGAGACATATAGACATACAGAATACACAATTGCAATCTATATAGACGCACACAATAGATAGTTACAACCTGATAATACTATGCAAATTACGTGACATGAATCGCAAAAGCTTAGAGAACAAATGTGCTGCTGTAAGCAGAGGTGAATAATCATTTTCCAAATGCCGTAAGGTGTTAAATCGTAAAACTCTTGGCTATTAAAGGCTACACAGATTAGACCTAATTCTACACTTAGTTTAGTCTGCCTACTTACTAGAAAAAAGCGTCAATTTTAACAAGTCAATAAATATACTATTCATGCCATTCCTCAGTGCAGACTTTTTACGCTGGCAGTAGTATAATACTGTGCTCCTAATGGAACCCTCTCTAAAATTGTTTCGGCATGACGGACAATTGGGTGACTAAAAGGTGTAAAGAGGATGAATCGGGACTGTATAGCTTTAAATCCACTCGCTTTGAGCATCCTGTTCAACCGAAAATGAGACACGAGTACTGCGTCAGCATCAATTTTGTTCCGTGATACAACATAGCGGGTTAGTGGATTCAGGGGATTATGCTCAAAAATAATAACTCGACCAGTAGGTCGGAGAACACGTCTTGCCTCCTTTAGAAATGCTAACCATTGAGGAGGAGCAACATGATGCATCACACAAATTGTTAATACAATATCGAACGACTGTGAGTAAAATGGCAAAGTACACCCATCGTAAGCAATGTAATCAACATTCGGATTTTCCTTTCGTGCCAGAGACAAAACTTCATTTGCTGTTTCGACAGCAATGACTTCACAACCTAGATCAGTTAGTAGTGGATGAATGAAACCATGACCGCAGCCTAAATCTAAAAGCCTGGGCGAAGTTATTTTCTCGCGATCAAAAATACGCCTTACAGCATCAGCCTTGACATTTGTATAAAAATCTAAACCCTGACCACTAAAAGAAATTGCTTCTTCAACTATTTGCTTATAAGTTTTTTGGGTTGTGTTGAAGTCCATTTTTGATTATTTAATGCTTTGTGAGAACCAATGATACTACAAGATGATTATCTATTATGCTATAGATGTCACTAAATAACTTTGGAGTTAGCCAAAGATGTACTATGGGGATAAGGGTACACTCCACCGGTTGTTTCAGAATTAAGCGATTTCTCAATCACAACGGATGGACGGATGCGGACGAGATAATATATACGGGCTATATACTCACCTATAATACCCAAAAAAAGTGCATTTAAGCTGATTCCAAACAGTATAAGTATGATGATGGTAGCAAAACCGGCGGGCCAATCACTGGGAGATAATAACCAGGACAAAAGATATCCACCAGATAACAGGGTTGCAAACAATGCAGTTACAAGTCCAGCGTATGTGGCAAGCTTAAGTGGTACAGTTGAATGAGCATACAAACCCATTAAGGCAAGACGTACTAATTGCTGCAAAGGAAACTTGCTGTATCCATGTATCCGAACATTACGGGTAAATTTTACTGTTGCTGGATTAGCCGCTAATTCAGAAATTAGCCCACGAACATAAGGATCAGGATCTGTGATGATGCCAAGTTGGTCTAAAATAGACCGGTCAACTAGCCGAAAATCTCCGCTGTTTTCGATATGTTGTATGTTTGAAACACGGTTCAAAATATTAAAAAAAACGCGACGAGCAACACGTACAAAGTGTTTTTCAATCCGTGACTCTCTCACACCAATAACTACATCATGACCATGTCGCCACAGATCGATAAATTGAGAAAACAGGTATGGAGGATCTTCTAAATCACAATCTATTTGAAAGGCAGCAGCACCTGAACAATAACGGTATCCAGCGAGTATAGAACGATTGAATCCAAAATTACGGCAAAAACGCAACACCTTAACTCGAGCATCGATTGCAGCAACCTCTTCAAGAATCACAAAGGTTCTGTCGTTACTATGGTTGTCTGTAAATATGATTTCGTAATCTAGGTCAGGGTGTTTAATCAACTCTGCTCTAACAGCTTCATAAGCAAATCTAACATTGTGTTCCTCATTGAAAACGGGAATTATGACTGAAATCAGTGTATTTTCCATATTATTTGGCAAGCTTAAATAGTTAGTTGTATTGTTCAATGTGTAGTTCTGAAGGTTGCGTTCTTATTTTGTAAATAAACAAGTGCCATGGAGATTCCAAATGCTCAATCTCAGATACCAAGTCAAGTTTGATGTCTTCAGCATTTTTTATCTGAGTGGCAGATAAAATGTGACTACCTCTCATAGCAGCAAGAACCTCTGTATCCAACAATAGCTCTTCTAGCTGAACATTCATTTCTTGAACTCGTTCTTTAGTTAGGGCAAAAGCAAAATTACCTTGTGGCTCCAGGTCATGTGCAAAAATATAAAATCGGCTACCCCAGTCGTCGAAATAAGACTTGTAATTATCGCTTTTGTCTAGCTCACTAGCAATGATATCTCGGAAGCTTTTCTTGTAAGCTAAAGGGTAGTTAGGCAGATAGCCGTCTAAGGTATGTAGGCGATTATAGGTCGCAATGGCCGGATGTAGTCCCACCGAAACAACAGACGAAAAACTCTCTTCTGATTCTAATATTTTAATGATTTCATTGAACAACTGCGGAGAGAAGAACTCGCGAAATGTAGGGTCTCCTGATATTTTTGCTTGCTGATATTCTGCAGACTTAACCAACATTGTTCCATGCAGAGTAATTATCAGAGCTAATACTAAAACTCCAATGACTTTTTTTTGTTGAAGCATCACGGCCAGAACCGCTGCTAGAACCATCGACCACAACATAGGATGCAAATAGTGAAATCGGGATAGGTTAAAGTAAGGCATCCGAGGAGACAGAATAGATAAGCATTTCCACACTATTGGTGACAGAGCATAAAAAAGAGATAATCCAATCGCAGTTGTCAAACTCCATACCAACAATATTACAGGTTGAGAATATAAACATTTTTTATTATTGAGTACAAAATCACGTGTCAACATCGTTAGCATTATTGCAACCACTGGCATTAAAAGCATCAAGATTGTGACTAAGAAACAAAAAACCAGAGATGGTGTTTTGGGAGATACATAAAACAGTACGATCATCACAATAACTAAAGTTGCTATGGTGATTGAATGAAACCATAATCGTTTAGGCGCAGTTAACTGGTACAAGAGTCCATTTTTGCCCCAAGCCACTAACACCAATGCTACAAGGGCAGACGGAAAAATCACAGCACCTTGTAATGATGGGGCGTGATACTGACCATATTTGAAGTTATACCAAACAGTTTCCAAAATAGTGGAGACATTGGGAAGATTAGAACGAAACTCGGTACGATGTGACACAAAACCTTTAGCTAGTCCCAAAACAACCATCACCATTTGGTATTCAACAACTAATGCGCTCAGTGTAGTCAGAGAAAGTGCGAAAAATAAACGCTTCAATCCAGGATGACCTACAATAAAATCTACGAGCCATATCAAGCCAGCAACTGCTATCGTAAATAAGCCACCTAGAGCTAGCTGAGAGCACATTGGGAATAAACCACAAACTATCCAGTCAATTAAATTGCTTCGCCCTACACGAATATTTAAAATGCTTCTGAAAAACAGTGGCTGGCCCGTAATGCTTAACCCAAATAATGAATAGTGGGGTAGGCAAGCAAAGCTGATCGCGGCAATCGCATTGGGAATTCGATACTTACGTTTTGTTAGGTAATGGTCAGATAGGAGATGATACATCCCCCAGTAAGCAATCAACCGAACGATAAACTGAGTTACAACGTAACCTCCAAAAGCTCCAAAAAATTTAAATAACCACACTACTCCATAAAATGCTGAAGGATAAGATAACCGAGTCACATTATTCCCTACATCTGGTATTGGAGTATCCGGATGAGCAAACAACAAATTGCTTTCAGCCAGTACCTTGATGCTAACAAATACACTATCTAACTGATCATGAACTAAAACATGGGCATCTTGCCCAAGAATCCAGTATGGCCATAAATAAACAACGACACAAGTGATTGCAATTACATGTAAAGCATAGCTTCTTGATAAAAAATGTACAAAAAATTGAGTTAATTGAATTAGTGGTTGATCTAATCGTGACACTTTATCGAAGAACTAAATCCCAAGAGCGTAAATAACAGTACTCAATGATTTGTTGGCGCACCAGATCAGGTAGTGAAGCTTGAGGAGATGTGTAACATTTATCTGCCCATGCTATCATTTTTTCAAAACTTAAACACGGAATCCATCCAAGTATGGATCTAGCTCGCTCGATGGACAAAGTAAGGTTACGAGCCTCATAAATGTCAGATTCAGATGTAACAGTTAAATTCCGGTTAGAACCATGCGTTGCCATCAAACGCACTAAACTCTCCACTGTTCGTTCCCCTGCATCTCCTGGCCCGAAGTTACAAGTAGTTATTTCTAGCTGTGTGCTTGCCATAGTATACACAGCTAGGGCTAGATAGCCAGACAAAGGTTCAAGAACATGTTGCCACGGACGGATTGACATTGGATTGCGCAGCACCACTGCTTTTCCTTGCTGCCAAGCACTATAACAATCAGGTACAATACGATCCTCGCTAAAGTCACCACCACCAATAACATTTCCTGCGCGTGCAGTTACAACCTTAATGTTGGCTCCCTCTGCGAAGGAATCTCGCCAAGACGAGACTGCCAGCTCACATGCAGACTTAGATGCACTGTAAGGATCTCGTCCACCCAATTCGTCATCTTCACGGTAAGAAAACTCCCATTCTCGATTTTTGTAAACTTTATCGGTAGTCACAACTACCACTGTTATCGGTTTCTCCAATGTACGAACAGCTTCTAAGAGGTTCAGAGTACCAGTGACGTTGGTTTCCCAAGTTAGTAGAGGCTGACTATAGCTCCGGCGGACAAGCGCCTGAGCAGCTAGGTGGAATACTAAGTCAGGGTTACAGGTAGACACAGCTTGTGTCAACCCATTAATATCGCGGATGTCGCACAGGATGTGATTGCTTAGACGATGCTCTAGGTTGAGTATATCAAATAAGGAATTAGGCTTTTCTGGTGATAGGCCTAACCCAGATACAGATCCTCCCACCTGCAATAGCCATTCACATAACCAAGATCCCTTAAAACCGGTGTGACCAGTTACTAAAATGCGCAGGTCACGCATCTTTAGTATGGACATTAAGCTCACCAGATTTTCCATTCGGCTTTACCCTCGTTCCAGAGACGATTTAATAGCATAAATTCTTGATATGTATCCATGGGCTGCCAGAAGCCTTTATGTTGATAACACCCGAGTTGACCGTTTAAAGATAGTGAATTAAGCGGTTTTTGCTCAAAAACCAGCATAGGATCGTCATCAAGATAATTAAACAAATTGCGATTGGCTACAAAATAGCCACCATTAATGAGTCCAGTAGATGTTTGAGGTTTTTCAAAAAAATTAGTGACCTTCCCATCGGTAACTTTTAGCTCACCCCACCGTCCTGGTGGACGTACTCCAGTCAAAGTCAGAATACGATTATGCCTATGATGGAAGTCAATGGACGCATTGATATCTATATTACCTACGCCATCACCATAGGTGAGTAAAAATTCTGAATCTCCCTCTAAGTACTTCTCGATGTACTTAATACGTGCACCAGTCATAGATTCCTGGCCGGTATCCGCCAAGGTTACAATCCATCCTTTCTCTTCCACACCCCCATAAAAGCATGGTTCGCGAGATTCACCCAAAGTCAGTCGAATATCTGAAGTCATCCACTGCAGATTGCGAAACCAGTCCTTGATAACCTCACCTTTATAACCTAGACAGAGAATAAACTCTTTATGTCCATAGGCAGCATAAATGCGCATGATATGCCATAAAATAGGACGACCTCCGATAGGAAGCATAGGTTTAGGGAGATATTCCGTTTCTTCTCGTAACCGAGTTCCCCTACCACCACAAAGAATAACAACCTTCATCTTTTTATGTTCCTCAGTATATGTTTTTTAAGTAAAATATTTATTCGTAGAGTAACTATTTTGATATTGGCTTTGTCTGAAAGAAATCTAGAAAAATTTGTTAAGAAAGAATGTAATACCACGGTGAAAATCTCCTTGAGCTAATCGCCCTACAATCATTGTTAAAGTTCCCCAAAGTATAGCCATAGGGCGTGGTAGACGCAGAATGGGAGCGATCCACAACCAAAACAGCACATATTTCCTGAATCGCTCTTTAAGCGCTTGGTATGTACCTTCCAAATCTCCCCGATTTGATAACCTCAAATCAAGCATGTAAAACGGGTAGTAGCTAAACAGGCGCCAATACTCTAAGCTTCTCACTGTATTAAGAGTTAAACCATGAATGATATGAGCATCTATGATTTTCCAAAATTCACCAACAAAAACTGTATGGTACTCATACGATGAGGAATTCTGACGTTTACTCGCTACTAAAAACCTCTTAATATACAAATTATTGGGGGAAATTAATGCAGCCCTAATAACCAAGTGAAATATGGCTAGATTTGTGTGAATAAACTCACGACTATCAATGTTTTTTAACGCTGTACGGTTAATTACTAGGGCTGAGGTTAGTGTAAAATATTGGCTAATTTTGAGCAAGTAGGCGTTAGAATCATCAAACTTGTAAATCTTACCTTTACCACCAGGATGTTCTTTTTTATAGTCATTGTTGTAGCCATAAGGACGCAAACAAATAACTCCATACTGACCAGTTTTAATATATTTTATCAGAAGGCTTAAGGCTCCTGAGCATAAAACATCATCATCACCAAATAAAAGCATATACTTACCACTAGAAAGCTCGACGCACTGACAAAAATTGCGAGCCCAACCGATATTTTCAGCATTGCGGATATAGCGGATGTCTAAACCAGACTTCTGGAAGTCTTGAACTACATCATAAGTAGCATCAGAGCTACAGTTATCCGATACCACTACCTCAACTAAATCATGCCCCACAGTATCGATCTCAGTCTTCAGCTGACGTAAGTTTTGCTGCAAGTAGTTAGATCGATTCCATGTTGGAATTGCAATAGTCAGAAGAGGCTTTACAAGTGTTTTTGTATGAGTCACAAATTAACTTTTGTTGTTAATATGGTGTTGGTGTTAACAAACCACTAAAAATCATCAAACATCCAATAGCCATAGCCATCCATGGTGGTCTCAATTGCCAGTGTTGATTTCCATAAAACCACATCGCTCCAGACTTAATTGCCATTTGCACGGGAAAACCGAAAAAAATTCCAGTTGGACCTAGTATAATCATGCAAAGAAGCCAAGAAACTAAACCTATACCTCCAGACCACAGTGACAAATTCATTAGATCTGAAGTATATCCACTAACAAAGTAGTAGTTTTGTCCATGCCACCAAGGTATTGCAACAACATAGCCTGAAATTAAAAAAGCCAGCTCAATTTGGTAATGTCCATAATTTTCTAAATTTCCTCCTATTATTTTTGTGATCCATGGCAACAAGGCCACTGCAAAATTGCCACATAAGCCTAATGTTATAGCTAAAATGGTCAGAAAAAAACGGTTGCCAGATTCAGCTTGTATGCTGTCTCCAGCATTAAACAAATTATAGAAACGTGGAGCCCACACCATGTTTAGCGAGGATACAATAATCTGACTCACTGAGGCAAAAGTGAATAAAAATGTAAATGTTGCCACATAAAAAGGTTTAAACTGTGCATCAATAAGAAAGTTCATACCGTAGCCACTGAGCCACCCAAAAATTGCAATACCAACAAATGGTAACAAACCTTGGGAATCTTTGTACACACGAGAAAACCTGGGTGTAGATCCCACAAACACTTTGCCGCTGATAACTAAAAATAAAATTACTGTAGATGCACCAATGAACCCTAAAGCAAAAACTAGAGTCAAACTTTGGAAAATTATTCCTCCTATAGCTAAGCCTGTAATTGCACCAAGAGAAATTCCAGCACTTGAGACTAAAGATGTTTTGTGGTGTTCTTCTATGCGGTGAAAGTCGGATTGGAGAACGCCATAGCTCATAACTGCACCCAAGAGGAGAGCAAACACTGCCGCCCAGGGCGAAATGTTCGTGCGAGATGCATATAATAAGAGTGGTATTAAACAAAGAAAAGTTAAAAGTGATGTAAAAATAAATAAGCTAGATGTACGACGAAACAATACCTCACGTCGAAGACCTGATGGATATTCCTTAAGCCGAGCGACTGTTGTTTCCGCAAGACCTACCAACGAAAAGGTCGTCATTGCACCTTTAAGAGAATAAAGAACACCAAAGTTTGCATAAGCTTCTGGTGTTAATATTGATGCCAAAAACAAAGGTAGGAGGATATAAGCACTTTTAACGCTTAAATTAACAATAGTAAATAAAATCGTCCAGAAAATTATGCGTCGAGTATGAGCTTTAGATATCGTGCCCATCAAAAAATCAAAATTCATGATTTGTGATGACAAACAACAGTTAACGCTCCAGACCACATGGCAGGAAATTTACGCCGCAGTAATTCCAATCCAAACTGCTTTCCTCTATCACCATATCCTGTCCAAATTATGGGATGCCATCCACAATCTTCTAGCAGAACACTTAAACTTTGACGAGTAAATGTGTGAAGATGCCATCCATCCCATCCAGCTTGTCTCCATTCTTTAACTGAATGACCTCCACCAGTTATTGGCTGTCTCCCTAGAAAAAGTTGTAAAACATATTTTATGTAACCATAGTTGGGAACACTGACAATGAAAATAGAATTTTTCTTCCCTATTCGATAAAACTCGTCCATAACTGTGTATGGATTAAGAACATGCTCAATAGTGTCAAGTGAAAGAATAATATCTATAGATTCGCTCTCGATTGAAGGAAGAGTATCTTCTAAAGGTGTAATTAAAGTGATTTTTTCAATGGGAATATTTTCTTGTACAGCAATTTCATGCCATGCATTTTGGGTGTTATTTAAAGCAGTTTCGCTAATGTCAACACCAATCAACTTGTTAAATCTAGACTCTAAAGCAAGATTCAATAACAGCGAACCACTCCCAGAGCCATATTCAAGAACAGAACCTGAATAATTTTTTAGGAGCGGATATATTGTCAGGTCTCTTCCAACCATTCCATTGCGTGGATTCCAAAATCGGCTGGCATCACTTTCGTAAAAATCTTTTAGAAATTTTGAATACATAGTTTTGAAGCTTCAGTTTTGTTGTGAATACGAATTTTTCTTTAAAAGTTTTAGATTTTCATTTTGCTTCATTTCTGAACTATAGCAAGAAAGGAGAAAAGCTAGCAATGCAGAACCATATGGTTCCTTGAAGGTTTCATGGAACATACCATACGCAAGTACACCAACAAACCCAGCAAGCAATAGTCTATTCTTAGAAAGAAGTAAAGCGATTAAACGCCAGTAAAGGTATATGTAAACAATAAATCCAACAAATCCTAGTCTTAACAAAGCATCTACATATTGGTTATGTGAAGAACCAAAACCTTCCCCAAATATCCAACTTCCTAAGAAACCAGAACCTAAAAGTGGGTTTGAAATAACATATTCAAAGACCTCTGACCAAATTAACAAGCGAGTACCTTCTGACGTTTGCTGAAGCTGTAGATTTTCAAAAACCTGACCAGACACAAAAAACTTGAATAGTCTGATATTGAAGAACTCAAAAATAGATGGTGTAAACATCTTTACTATGTATAAAAGAAAAAAAGCAATAACTACGCAACCGACGATTCTTTTGATATTTTTAAGATTGAAAGTGAATACACGATGATTTTTTTTCTTCTGGTCTCCATAAATAAGAAAAAATACGAAACTCGCTAAAAGCGCAACAATTGATGAGCGAGAAAATGTTATGACCAAACCAGATATGATTAAAAAACTTACAAAAATGATGAATATTTTGTTTAGAGTTTTGGATTTAGACCAGCAAGATAGAATAGCCCAAAAAGCAAAAACAATCATAAATCCATAGCGTTGAGATCCAACAACATCTTTTGCTTCGTATGCATTGCTTATAAGACCTGACACTACAAGATTGTAAATAGAATTGATAGAAAAAAAACAACTGATAAAACAAATACTTAAAATAAAAGAATTGAATTTTTTGGGTGTCAAGTCAATAAAAGAAAATGCAACGATTGACATAAATAAAATGAAGCTAATAACGCGACGAATTGCATACCCATACAAGTTAATTTGATAAAAACTAGCAGATGCAAATATCACTATTCCTAAACCCATGAACAGTAAAATCAGTTTGTTCGGTTTAACGATTTTTTGTCCTAGGAATAAGGAAATAATTGGTGTCATTACAAAAAGGTAATTAACCCCAAATCCATTTATGGTAATCGGATACAAACAAAGGAAAAACCAAAGAACCCAAATCACACTTACCCTTGAAGGGTTGAAGTCGAAAGAAAAAGCTCTTAGTTCGTCAGAAATAAAAAGATCTAATTTTTTAGAGTTCATTAACTAAACTTATACTTAAATTTGACTTCTACCGTTAGAAATTAACTCACTTTTTGTCAAGCATTTGACACATTGCATCAATAACACGTTTAGGCATGTCTTCTGATGGCATTGGCCCGGAGTTATCATTGATCCACTCATACACTTTAGCTGTTAGTAATGATTTTTGTTCTTCATCGAGAATGCTTTGAATTTCAGAAAGGTTTTTGAGATAGCGTGATCGAGGGTATGTTGTTAGTACTGCTCCATAAGCCTGTCCATTCAATCTTCCGTATTGGCATAATAAAATTGGAATACCCATGAGAGCAGGAATTATCGATGCAGAACTAGGTTCCACAATAGCGGCTTTAGCAGATTTCAGTCGTACAATAAATTCTTGATTAGAGCATATATCAATGCCTTCCTTTTTAAGAATGTTTGGTGTGGAAGTTTCAAAATGGGCAGGATGTAGCTTAACGCTTAATTGAAGACCTATAGACCTTAAGTGATCTCTGGTGTTCAGGAGATGAGTGATAAAATCTGATGTTGACTTGAAAACTACACCAGATTCGCTGAGTGCAGTATCTATGTATATAATTGTATTGGATACACTGGTTTGGACAAGTCTAACCCCCATGTCTTTTTTCATTAAATGAAAACTAGAAATATCAGGATTGCCAACAACGTATATTTTATCGAGAGAAACCCGATAGTTTCGATGCATATGCTCAACATCAGCATGAGTGTAAACACAACCAATAGTCGTATCACGATCAGCCAGAAATTTACTCTCAATAAAGTAACGTCCTATGACTTTCCCTAAAATAGCATTCCAGAAAATCATCCAAATACGAAGGGATGCTGATGTTAGTACTAGAGATTTACAGTAAAAAGGAATTAGCCGAAATATGTTTTTAAATGAACGGCTAATAAGTAATGAGCAGTGTTGAACATAATTTATTCTGTAAGCTTTTTCTCCACTATTAACAGCTTGAACATTAACTAACCCATGATATAAATGACATGTTGGTATACCCTTGTAATGGACATATCGATTGAAAGTCATGTGAGCGAACGGGTGGGTTGACAAGAAAAGCACCATAATCGGATCTTCTTGCTCGATAATCTCAATCACTGATTTTTTACCATAGTAAGATATGTCCCTAACGAGTAACTTACCTATCATCTCTTCTTTCGGTCTATTCTTATCATGTCCCCATGAACCAATATGAATTAGTAATAATGTATACCCCTTTTCTTTGAAGGCAGGAACTAGTCTCTCAAAATGGCTTGCACCTAGTGTCCAACTGTCAAAGCCTATAACTGTTTTCATAAATTCTTCTAGATTATTTTGGCTTCGTATTTTTTCAGATCGTTTTCATAAATTATGAAAACTTTGAATTTTTCAAGCTGCTCTATTTTTTTTAATCTAGTAAGGGTGAATTTCCCGCCGCTCTGCGGCGAAATTCTAGAGTTTTGCAATGTGGAACGAAGTTCTACGGGCAAATCAGTCTCGATACCCCGTCCGCTTGCGGAGGGGTTCTTCATTTATATAAAGTAAAGACTCAATGAATAGCACGCTATTTACTTCAGTTAATCAAATTCCAAGATATAGGCATCCCTTTTTTTAAATCTTGATTGACTCGTTTACCAAGCAATAATTCAGAATACTTCGGTGGTAAACCCAAACCTGGACGAATTGCCCGGACATTCTCAGCAGTTAACACATCCCCAGTCTTCATATCTTTAGCCACATACAAACTGCGACGAAACATCAAAGATTTTTTCTCAGCTTCGGTGGGGCCATATTGAATTTGCCCCAAAGCTTGCCAAGCTCGTTCTGATTCTACGACGAGTTTCGCCATTTCGGCGGGTTCCATGGAAAATGTGGAATCTACGCCACCGTCGGTACGGGAGAGGGTGAAGTGTTTCTCAATGACGGTTGCGCCCAGGGCGACGCTGGCTACCGCTGCGCCAATTCCCATGGTGTGGTCAGATAGACCGACCTGAACATTGAAGAGATCGCGCAAATGGGGGATGGTTAGCAGGTTGCTGTGTTCGGGTGTGGCGGGGTAGGTGCTGGTACATTTGAGGAGAACCAGATCTTTGCATCCGGCTTCGCGGGCGGCACGGACGGTTTCATCGAGTTCGGAGATGGTTGCCATCCCTGTTGAAATGATCATCGGTTTGCCGGTGCTGGCAACTTTGCGAATGAGGGGAAGGTCTGTGTTCTCGAAGGAGGCGATTTTGTAGCAGGGAACGTTTAATGATTCGAGAAAATCGACGGCTGTTTCGTCAAATGGTGTACTGAATGCAATAAGACCTAGCTGTTGGCATTTTTCAAAAATGGGTTCATGCCATTCCCAGGGAGTGTAGGCTTGTTGATAGAGCTTGTGAAGGGATTGACCTTTCCAGAGTGAGTTGGGGTCGTCAATAAAGAATTCTCCCTCGGCTAAGTCGAGGGTCATAGTGTCGGCGGTGTAGGTTTGCAGCTTGAGGGCATGAGCACCTGTTTTGGCAGCGGATTCGACAATTGCTAAGGCGCGATCAAGGGATTGATTGTGATTGCCCGACATCTCGGCAATAATGAAAGGGTGATGCCCTACACCGACTGTTCGGCTCAGAATTTGAATTACTCTACTCATGACTTCAGAATTTACTGGAAGTTGGTATAAATCATAAAACAAGATTTGTCTGGGAGATTTAAAATTTCTCTAAATCCAAATTTCTGAAAAAAGCTTGGAATTCTTGTTGTTATCTGTATAACTCCATAGTTTTCTTCAATCAACAATCGAATGAGCTTTTTGGCTACACCAATATTTCTAAAATCTGGGTGAACGGCTAACGCTTCAAGAGTTCCCCCTTTACTATTAAGCACTAGGTAAGTAAAACCCACAACTCGATTATCTTCAGTACAAGCAATATAGACAGGAAAGCCTATGCGATATTGTTCAGCTAACTTATAAAAAACGTCCTGTGGAGGACGTGGGTAGCAAACATCCATAAGTGTTTTCAGATCTGCAAGTAGACCGCAAAGGTTTTCTCTGCGATATATTTCTATCACTTTAATGCTTTCCTTTTACATCAGAAGAATTGTGTATTCTAGTTGTTGGTTTAGTCAGCTACTTAATCGGAGTTGCATACGCAGTAATTTGCCTACCTAAACCCAACTGCGATAGAGCAGAGTAGAAATCTCGCAGTTTTTCAAGCTTACCATGCTTAACCATGGTTTGTTCAAAGAGAACCCGCTTCCGATGGCATTCAGATCCTAAGTCTGAATTTCCAACATAGACATCACCCATGAGAAGAAACATTTCAAGCGGAAAGGATGATTCCATATGAATGACATCATATCCACATCCTTGAAGGAGTTTTCTTAATGACTCTGGGGAGAAATAGTTGAGATGACCTGGTGGGCAAACCCACCACTGAGGTAAATCATACTCCTTTTGCGCAACTATCTGGAAATCATTAAACTCATTGGGGACATCTACCACCAAAACTCCACCCATTTTTATACATTGTGAGCGGATACTTTTTAGAGAGGATACCGGATCTCGAAGATGTTCTAAGACATTTAAAAGAGTTACTATGTCAAATTTCTTGTGATTACCTAAATCAATTAGATCAATCCCCCCATGAAACATATTAATACCATGGTCAATACCATAATTATATCCTTCAATAGAAGGTTCTAGTCCGGAAACGGACAAACCCATCTCTTGAAAATATAACAGTGCTTGACAATAGCCACAGCCAATGTCCAGCAGTTCTCGCCCACTTAGAGATCCAAGAACACCTAAACACTGCTCATATATCATCTTCCAACGCAATCGAAAAAAATCACGATCTTTTTGCTGGACAATCAAATCTGAGTCGTTGAACCTTTTGTATTCTCCAGAGTAAAATTCTTCAAGATAAAATCTTTCTACATCTTCCTGCGAAGGTGTTGGTTGGATTTTTAAAAAGCCATGGTCGGCATCTTTGACAAGTTGATAGTCAGAAATTTTCATCACCAATTCCTCAGTTTCTTAAATGTTAGCAATCTCTAGATGCGAAGGTAGTTGAGGGCAATATACATTTCAAATATGTACTGATCCGGGCAACGATGATAGCGGATAAAACCTGTAGCATCAGCGATATTCCAAGAAAATGCACCAGTCAGCAACAAAAAGAGCAATCTAGGATCGGTAGAAATTATCAATCTTTGCGTTTTTGGCAAGCTAGCCTCGACGACACCCAAACTTAACTCATAGGGAGGAAATAGGTCAATAAGAGCATATCCTTGAGAATATTCAATTGCATAATACCAAGGGATGTTAACGTTACTGCGTTTTAAATGAGAAACCAGCCTTTGATGCGCCAAGCTAATCAGGTGAGGAAAAGATATACTTGGATTTAGCCGAATACTCATGAACGCATGACTAACATCGGTCGAATTCTGTACAATGAAGTCACGCTTTTTTATGGTATCTTCATAAAATTTGATAGCATTTTCATCCGAAACACCTTTCTCTACACTTAAGTCAATGGTATCTCCAGGTAACTGGAGAATAGGTTGAAACTCATCATCTGGCAACCGATGATCTTTGATGTACTGGTATGGAGATGCTGTGCTGACTGGCCAAGCCATAAATTTATTTAGTCCCGATGCAATGCCAGATAAAACATGACCAGTAGCAGCACAACCGAAAAGACGTGGATTTAATCGTCTTAGGCAGCCCAACATTTCCTCGTGATAGCGAGTGCGAATAGAACGCGCTTTTTCGATTTTTTCTGTGTCTGTTAGGTTGGTGTAGCAAGCTGGGTAGCCTGATCCTCCAGTAGCCGGCAGCAAAACTAGGTCAAAGTTATACTGTGATAGGTAAGTGTCAATCTCAAGATAAGGAGGGTTATCGTTTGCAAAATATATGGATTTAGAAGCAAAATGGATCAAAAGTGAAGAATCTATTAAGTGGTTAAGTGTGTGCTTTGGATCAGCTTCGATAATTTCAAAGTACAGTTCGTTGTCCGCACGATACTTTTCCCGTATCGGCAATTCAATAATTTTAGCAAAATTTAGTTGATGATAAATCAGGAATTTTTTAACAAAATTGGGGTCACGATCCATGACCAAGATCTTCGCAGAACGATCTAGACATTTTAGTGTTTCTAGATCACAATGATCTTCATGGATGTGCGAAATAAAAATATAGTCTAGTTTACCAATATCTTCAGCCTTGATGATAGGAGGAGGATACTGGAGCCATGCACCGTCAGAGATAAACCCACCAATCCAAGGATCTGTCAATAATTTAATACCATTGTACTCAAACAAAAAACAGGAATCTGCAACGAGTGTGATTTTCATGACTGAACCTCCTGTTCTGACAGTAAGCTATAGCTACCTAGGTACTCCTTTGTTCCTGCGATACCTAGATTGGCAATAACATCAACAATTGAGAGATGACTAACAAAGTTTTGGGAGCTATGTTGCTCATAAGGAATTGGACAGAAATGATGAAATAGTAATGCTATATCCGATAAGCTTGAGAAGTTATCCTCTTGAAGATACTGCCTTGCACCCGGAGGAGATACATAGTGAGTGCAGTTCACATGTCGGCATAGAGCAATTAGCTTATCGCTCCTAGGTAAATTTTCAACAGGTACATCACTAGATCTGACCGTTTTTGTCCGAATATCCAGCATCTGGGATACTTTTTCAATGACTGATATGTTTAAGTCTATCAAAAGACGGTGATTTGATTTTTCAATCAAATCTACAATTTCTTCAATGTGACTATAGTATGGAGTTTTGCTGTAAGCATGATGAAGTGAACCAGCATGTTTTCTTTGCCACTTGCCATGCTGCTTTTCATCTATAAACGTGACAGTCATCTTCTGGTCTAGAGTATGCCGACGGATAGGTATAGTTAGCCAATGCGATTGTCCAGATAGTAAAATGCGGTTTCGATTATTCCAGTCATGGTGGCTATATTGCACACAGTCTAGATAGTAGAAGTAATCTACGGTTCCTATTAAGCTAAAGTACCCTGCCCAAGGTAGATAGGTTGGCTGCATAATTGCACATCTCATTAGAGCAAACCTCGACCCATAAAACAGCACTCCATCATTATAAATTTAATTTTTGAATTTACTCATTAGCTTGACATTTTTATATTCACCATTCACCCAAACATGATTTTCCAGTAATCCTTCTTGTGTAAAGCCACATGACTCATAGCATTTGACAGCAGGAATATTTGTTTCCAAAACTTTCAATGTCGTCTTTTGAAGATTTAGTCTGCTAAAGGCATAATCTAAAAGAAGTAAAAGTATTTCCTTCCCAATAGATTTTCCACGATTTTCTTTACTGCCAATGTAAAGTCCAACTTCAGCCGTTCGGCTGATCCAATCAATAAACATTAGTCTTGCTATACCAATACATTTGGAATTTTCTTTACAAAACACACCAAATAAGACCTGCTTTGAATCTTCTTGATTTAATTTTCTCCAAGCGACAACATTTTCGTATCTACTTGGATAAGGAGGGGAAAGAACTAAATCTCCTAGTTCAAAATCATTCTTCCAAGTGTAAATGTCATGCAAATGCTGCTCCTGTAGATCACTTAAATAAACACTTTTTCCTACAAGCATAAGTTCTCTGTTTTTGTGTTAAGGTGAGGGTAGCTTTTTATGTAAATCTTTCGATATATTCCGATGTTCGTTTACTTCCTAATCCGTCAACTTGCAGGTTCGCTTGAACAGTCATTTTTAGAAGATTCAATGGATTTTGTAAAAGCAACTTGATCGCGATTTGCAGTTCCTCCACTTGCAGAGTATCAGCCATTCCTAAATATCTGATTAACCCCTGTTTTTGGAGAAATTGACAAGGTGCAATTTGGTTATCAGCAATACTTACTACAAGAGCAGGCAAGCCTAAACATAACCTTTCCCAAGTTGTCGCTCCCCCAGCACCAATGGCTAAATCAGCCTGAGCCATTAAATCTGCCAGATGAGGACGAGGATAATGAAGTACAGCGTTGAGATTTTGTGTGACTTGTCGCTTGATCGTAGCACGATGGGGATTCGTCGCCCCAACCACCACATCGATCGCCCAATCCGAAAAGTCAGGCGAATCCAACGCCTCCAGAACCTTCCCCGTCATATTCTGCGGATCGGTACTGCCAAAAAACACCAAAACCCGATTGACCTGACCCGTGCGCGGCGGTAACGTCTGGCGGTAAGCCCGATATTCCGGACGCAACAACGCATAGCGAGGCCCGATCAACTGGCGACAATGAGACGGAACCCAGGGACGATAGCGCTCTTCGCCATCGACACTGAGATTTTGATCGAGCAGGACATCGCAATCATGGGCACGATTTGCCAGATCGTCGATCGCCAAAATTTGACCCACATAGGGACGTAACGCCTGTTCCCAGACGCGATCAATTCCGTAGTGATCGACAATCAACCAATCTGGGCGATCGCCCCCTAACGCCTCAATCGTTTCCGCCGCAT
>Ga0316611_1000263_pt1 | contig 19466 bp, 20 predicted proteins | sample MIS2016202_MG_FD_207675 | JGI IMG/M metagenome (GOLD analysis project Ga0316611, IMG submission 207675) | Microbial mat bacterial communities from Middle Island sinkhole, Lake Huron, Michigan, United States - MIS.2016.202 | ecosystem: Environmental > Aquatic > Freshwater > Lake > Sediment... | reverse complement strand
CTACGCGATGTCTGGAGGAAAAGAAGTTGACTTGAAGTGAGGAAAAAAACAAACTAACCAAAGAGAAATAAACCACCGGAGATTACTGCAATTTTAACAAGGTTTGGGACATCCCCAATAAACGGGTTGGAAACAAAATAAAAATCCCATTTTCCTTTTTAGGATAATATGTTAAAATATGCTTATTTATTCTATGATGCTTGATTTAAGTAACACATGGGGCAAGAATTCGGCTTGGTCTAAAATCTAATATTCTTTTATAAATAGATCGGCTACTTTCGAGAGAAGTAATCAGAAATGAACTGTCTGGCGGAGGAGGATTTTTTTCGGTATGTCTGACGGTGACAGGAAGGTTTTTATATCCAGATTGATGTTTCATGGGATCATCATCGAGGATATATTCGATTTCACGCAAATCGGTGTTTAAGTGGTATGCATAGGTAGCTAACATCAGACTGGCCCCATACCCGAAGGTGGGACTTGGCAGTTCTTTTAGTAGGGATGATATTAAAGCCGTCTGGTGCTTATACAGTTTGATATGTTTTTCTATGTGACGAATGCGTTTTTCCAAATCAATGATGGGTCTGGATACTTTTCCGCATGCTTTTTGGAAAAGAACAATAATGGATCCCCCGCATGATCCTTGCCGATAGTAGGTATGTCCAAGATATTGCCCCCCAGATTCAGCGACTAGATGTTTTAAAGAAATAAAATCAAAGTAGTGGAAGTGCTGGTGAAAAACAGCGTCGAATCTCTGTGATTCTACCAGACAATCAAGACAAGGAACTTCAATGGCAAACAGACATTGATCTAAGCATTGTTCAACCCACTGCGTAAACACGACCAACGGGTCAGATATGTGTTCGAGCGTATGGCGGCAAATAAGAAGATCCGGCTTGGGGATATCATAGCCAAAACGAACCTCTTCGATGAACTGTTTTACGAAATGAACCCCACCGATAACCGACCCGTCTTCGCACGAACAAACGGGATCTATCACGGTAACCCTATCGCACGAGGATGACATTTGACTAGCCACAAAACCATCGTTACCTCCCACATCCACCACGGATTGGAAATGTTTGCCGGTAGTATATGGGCGAATGAAGTCCAAAAAAAACTCAACATTCGCCCGTGATTTAGCCGACGATCCTGTCCTGAAGGAGTAATCGCTTGGTGTGTAAAGAATCGCAGGATCCAGTTGATATCTCAAATGCACATGCCCCGAAGGGTAGTCCATCACCCATTCTTGGTCAAACGCCATATCAGAACTGGCATCGTATTCCCCAATCTGTTCGGTGAGTGGCAGTTTCGGCAGACACCAAAGCGAGTGAAAAGGAGAGGTCAGACAGGTGTCATTCAAAAACTTTTCTTTTATATAATTGGCGTTCATAGATTGGTTTATTATTAGTCCATCTGAAATACACGCCCTTGCCCACCGTCAACCAAGAAGCAAGATCCCACGCAAAATGATGCGTGTTCAGAGCAGAGGAATGAGACTAATTCGCTGATTTCTTCAACTCTACCAAACCTTTGGATAGCCATTCTTTCCTTGAGATATTTTGAGACATGATCTGGCCTTTCTTTTGATGCAATGTCCCAGTAGCCATCTTTAGTCAGCACAGCACCAGGCATAACGCTGGTAACGATAACATTATCTGCTGACACAAAACGCCCTAGGCTTCGCACATAGGCATTGAGTGCCGATTTTGCTGCGCAATATGATGGCGGCCCCTGATTTTCCAATGATGATATAGATGAGATATGGCAAATGCGCCCCCACTTTTTTTCTCTCATTGACGGGATGAATGCGCGGTTTAACTCAATGGCCACCTCTACATTTAGGCGCATGACTTGGCGCCATTCTTCCACAGGTCCAAGCGGGTCGGAAAAACCTAAATTGCCGCCAATATTATTGATGATGATGTCTGGGGTAATAGATTTTTTATTAAGGTGTCTGATCAGAGATGCAGGGCCGTCATCCAAGGATAAATCACATGAATATATCTCGTGCGCATTTTTTTCTTTTGGAAGCGATGACAAACATTCTTCCAATTCGGATTGTGAGCGGGAAACAGCAATGACACTTACCCCTTCCTTTGCAAGGCTCTGACATATTCCTTTTCCAAGACCTCTGCTTGCGCCTGTCACGAGGGCTATTTTATTTTTTATCCCCAACTCCATGGTGTCCTTTTTTATAACCTATGTATGCTTTACCAAACCCATAGAAATTGGTGTAATCGGTTAACCCGAAAGATTTCGTTGTTGATAACATTTCCTCAATTGCGAGCCTTTGTCCGTGATAAGGGGACCCGCGATAGCACCAGTAATCGTCAAAAACAACCCAAGTCCCATCCGTGATTAGCGGTTCTAAAAAGTTTAAGACTGTTTTAGTTGATGAATATAGATCGCAGTCAATGTATGCAACCAGCAATTCGCCGTGTTGCTTGATGTGATCAATATTTATTTTTGGAAGCGATTCTTCGAAAAAACCTTCGACAAGTGTCAACTGATCGTGTTTCATCCCAGTATTGGAAATTATATTTGAACGAACCATTGCTTCGGATCCACCTTTATAATTTCCCTCGTAAAAAATGGGCATTAATTCTCGTGAAGCCCCATCTTTTTCATCTAATTTCGGTAAACCTTGAAAAGAGTCAAAGCCGAAATAATGTGCCACTTGACTGCCCCTCAATTGCCGGTAAGCATCGATAATTCCATGACCATTTAAGATACCGAACTCCATATAATAGCCGCTGGGCATAGATGATGCCCTCATAAACTCGCGTATCCAATGCAAAAGGTTTGTTCGTGATATGATATCGCCGCATATAGTCGGATAATAACTCGGTTGCATGTGATTTTAACCTAAACGAGATGTTATATATTGATTTTGCATAGCATAATAAACTGAATTTGTAAACTGAATTTGTTAGAAATATACTCCGAGCTTCCGTCTTGTCTGCTTTCTGTGTTCCCTCATTTGTTCGACTGTTTTACCATACAATTGCGCCATCCGTTGTTCTTTTTCATGTGTGGCAAAATTGATCCGATCATACTCATACGCCCTTAAAACCATCAGCTCATGGGGCGTAAATTCGTCCGTTGTAAGAAATGCTTGGCTAAAACCAAAACCTATAAAATTGGATGTATTTCAAGTTTACAGCAAAATCTGTCTAAGTTTGAGAAAAAAGTAATCCATATTTGAGACATCGCATGTTTTGTAGGGATATCCCAAACATTGTTAATATATGGTGATGGCCTCCGATGTTTTTTCAGTTCAAGTCAGTTTTGTTATTTTTCTTCAAGATCAATTCCGACGCGCCAAATCGCACATTTTTCGCGCTGAACCAAAAATAATTTACTTCAGCCATTTTCCTTCAAACATTGTCCTGCGATGTCCCCAGCATCTTCTGGGCTTGCTCTTGGGTCATGCCAGATTTCACCAAAGCATGGAGTGCTTGATCCAAACGAGATTCCAATGCCTCCTTTTGCTTCTCGGCTTCTAGCTTTTGCCTTTCAGCTTCCATTTTTGCGGTTGCCAGCCGCCGTTCCACCTCATCAGCGCGAGCTTCCACCTCATCAGCGCGAGCTTCTGCCTTGCAGGCACGAGCTTCTGCCTCCTCTGCCATCAAAATAGTGGATTCAGCCACGCCCATGTTGATCCGTTGCAACTTGATAAAGTTCTCGTAAGCACTTTTCTCCGCATCGGACAACTGCATCTCATCCATCGCCTCTTGTGCTTCCTTCAAACCACGCGCATCAAAGTCAGGCTGGACTTTCCCGTTTTTCAAAAAATAAATCCACTCGTCCAGCCCGTCCCGCGCCACATCGTTGAAGTTGTTCACTTTCAAAATATAATACTCTGGAAAGATATTTTCTACCGTTTCGGTCTGGAACAGTTTCTTCTGAGCCTCCGTCAATCCAAGGCGGTCGTGGCGGTGAACCCCCCGAAACTCCGTCCGTCCCTCGTAGAGGTAGTCTTCCCCTTGGCCGAGGTCAAAATGGATAATATTCACCGATAGAACGCGGGCGATATCCTTGTATTTGTCACCTTGCCCCAAACTTTCTACTAGTATTTTCGAAGTCCCGTAGAGCATCCGCTGGAAATAATCGTCTTCACGCGTATATTGCAACTCGATGATAATGCGCCGGCCCAAGTGGTCTTTCACCAGCATATCCACCCGGTTGAATTTGTCTGGTTCGCTCTCTTTGTTTCCCTCGCTCTCCAGTATTTCCTCGATCTGGATGTCGTCATGGAGCAACTCGGAAAGGAACCCTTCCAAAACGGCAAAGTTGGCCTTGGAGCGCAATAGCCGCTTTAAGGCCCAATCAAAGGTGACCAGTCTTCGTTGTTTTGCCATAGGTTGACTCTATGCCAAAACCCTGCTCTTTTCAAGCTCTTTCCAGAAAAGCTTCCTTGAGAATAGAGCTGGTTTGGATAGGGTTCCCACCATTTCTTGCTGGTTAAAATTTGGTGTGGTTTTCATATTTATTTATCCGAAATGCACTCCGAGTTTTCGCCTTGTCTGTTTTCTGTGTTCGCGCATCTGTTCTACTGTTTTACCGTATAATTTCGCTACGCGCATCTCCTTTTCAGGCGTGGCAAAGTTGATCCTGTCATATTCGTAAGCCCTGAGAATCATGAGTTCGTTAGGAGTAAATTCGTCCGTTGTAAGAAATGCTTGGCTGAAGCCAAACCCGCCGTGGTTCAAGAAAGAAAAGTTTTCTGGCAATGCCCCCATTTTTCTGGCGGTTTCGTACAGCTCCGTTTTCGGCAGTGGTGTAGCGATGTGAAAATGGACAACATCGAAATCCATTTGCTCGGCACAGGCTACGCTTTCACGAATGTCCTGCCATGTTTCGCCGGGAAATCCGATCACGAAATTGGCTCCGATGGCGATTCCCAGCTCGCGGCATTTTTTGACTATGGGTGGGATAATTTTTAAATTGAGCGGCTTGCGTATTATTTCATCTAGCACGCGCTGGCTCCCCGATTCTACAGAGACGGTTATCTGTTTGCAGCCGCTTTTTTTCATCAGTTCCAGAAGATCGTCGTCCAAATGCCACGCGCTCACGCTCGATGGTTTCCATGAAAAAAAACCATATATTTCAATGATTGCATTCAGCAGTTTTACAACCCGTTTTCGGTCTGCTAAAAAAAGGTCGTCTAAAAATAAAACTTCTTTAATTTCATACCTTTGAACAAGCATGTCCATTTCTTTCAAAATGCTGCTGACAGTCCTGAATGCAATGCCTTTTCCGCTAATTGTTTTCGTGGCGCAAAAATTGCAACCGTAGGAAGTTGTTACTGGCACGGAACGAACGCTAGAATTACCTTGATATTCCATTGTATTTCTCACCAAGTAAGGCTCAATATTTAGAACAGAATAATCAGGATCCACCAATTTTTTTATTTGGCTAATATAGCTTTTAACGGGATTGATCTGGACTTTGCCGTTACCGTCCCTCCAAGCCACTCCAGAAAAAGAAGCTATGCGACCGATGTCTCCCGCCAAAACCAATTTTATGAAGTCGGACACCCTTTCTTCCGCGTGGCCAAGAAATGCGTAATCCACATTCGTGTCACGCATGACTTCTTCAGGCATGACGGTGGGATGGACTCCGCCAAAAATGGTTTTAGCTTCTGGTGCAACGCTTTTGGCCATGCGAAAAACAGTCTCATATTGCATCCAGTACTCTGTCGCTTGGCCAGATAGGAGGATGATGTCGGGAGCCTTTTCGCCAATCTGTTTTTGACATTCTTCTTCGATAAGGTTTTTTCCGTTGGCATCAAGAATAGCAAAATCAAAATCCTCTTTGAGCAAGGCTGTCAGGAGGAGTGCGGCGTGTGGCAGTATGAAAAACGGTCTTTTTCCATTCCACCTCGTGTTGGCGATGATAAGGAGGACTTTGGCTTTAAGCGATGTTCTCTGCGTGTGGCTCATGTCTATAACTAGGAACCGAGAAGTTTGTTTTTTACTCTCTTGCAAATTCCTTCTGCCGTGAATCCCATTTTTTCGCAAAGGTGTTCGTAGCTGCCGTAGCCGTGGACAAAATCCTCGATGGCCATCTGCTCGTAGCGCACAGACCCTATGCTGGCACCTGCTTTCAGCACACGGTTGAATAACCCGTCGTGCGCCGAACACTCTTCAACCACCAAGGCCTTTTTTGTCTTCGCCAAGCTTGCTTGTGCCGTCTCATTGTCGAACGGTTGTATAGTAGGAAAATATACTATTTCCATACCGATGCCTTCCGCTGAAAGTTGTTCTGCTGCTGAGAGTGCTGTTTTTAAAATACTCCCGAAACAAAAAAGCGATATATCAGAGCCTTTTCTGACGACAAGCCCTTGCCCAACACGGATTTTTTCCCTTTCAAAAACCACGCCGTGCGGGATTTCTGGCAGTCGGAAATAGTGTATGCCATCTTGCGCATGGACTTGCTTGAAAAGTTCATCGAATTCCACCGGGCTACCGGGGCAGAAAATTTTTGCGCGTTTGAAATGGGACATCAGAGAAATGTCGGTGTAGCAGTGGTGACTGCAACCGAGTTGCGCATAGTCGAAAGCTCCGCCGACAGTTATGAAATGGCCAGATAGTTTCTGGTAGCCGAAATCGAGTTTTATCTGCTCGTATGCGCGCTCGATGATGAAAGGTGCTATGGTATGAACTACAGGTATCAGGCCGCTCATGGCCACGCCAGCCGCCATGCCTACGATGGTCGGCTCGCAGATGCCTACATTGTAATAGCGTCCAGGACAGGCTTGCGAAAACGGCTGTAAAATTCCGTGGCTGATGTCTCCCACCATAACAACAAGGCGGGAATCCTTTTGTCCCACTTCCAGCATTGTTTCTGCAAATGCGTTGCGCAGCTTTTTCATTCCAACTCCTTAAAAATCGCGGCAAGCTCTTCTGTGTTTGGTATCCGATGATGCCATATCCCGTGGCCTTCGACAAAAGAAACACCTTTGCCTTTGACTGTTCTGGCTATGATAGCTTTGGGCTTGCCAATCAGTGAATATGATAGAGAGCTAAAAACTTCGCTGATAGCTTTTTCATCATGGCCGTCCATTTCAAAAGTCTCCCAACCGAACGCCCTCCATTTGTCAGCCAGCGGATCCACAGGGAGAATTTGTGCGGCAGAGCCATTCAAGTCCACTATGGCAACCAAGTTGCCGAGTTGCTGTTTTGCCGCGACTAGAGCACCCTCCCAGATTGTCCCCTCATTACATTCCCCGTCACCAAGAAGCGCAAAAATGCGGTTTTGGCGGTTTTGAATACGCAAACCCAGAGCCAATCCAACCGCCATAGGGAACCCGTGCCCCAGCGACCCCGTCGAAGCCTCAGCCCCTGGAACACAAGTGCGATCTGGGTGTCCGCCGAGTTTTCCTCCCGGCTGGCTGTATGATGCAATCTCTTCATCAGACAAGAAACCGACCTTATGCAAAACTGCGTATAGCCCAGCGCAACCGTGGCCTTTGCTTAAAATAAAGTAATCTCTCTCATCCCAATCTGGCTTAGTCGGGTCGCATTTGAGCACGCGGGTATAGAGGTGGTTGACGACATCCACGATTGAGTATGAGCTGGGGATGTGCCCCTCTCCGGCCCGATGAACCATTTCAGCGATTTTTTTCCGGAGGTCTTTGTTGGGCAGGGTATTCATTTAATTATTTATATAATCCAGATTTTGGGTTCAAAAATCTACCACCCCATGGATGACTTCGCCCCTCTTCATTTTTTCTATTCCTTCATTGATTTGCGAAAGGGGAAAACGGTGCGATATGAAGCCACTCAAATCGAAGCTTCCAGCCCGCATCATACGCATGTATCTGGGGATTTCGATATGGGGTTGGCTCCCTCCGCCATGCGAACCCGCCAATATTTTTCCAAAGTGTAAAGGGAGCGTGTTGAGCGACATTTTCTGATCCCACGGCATGACGCCGACCATGATGCAACGGCTTTGTTCTCCAGCTAATGCAAAACCTTTTTCCAAAATATCGGGGCGTCCAGTTCCGTCCACAACAACATCTGGCTGGCCGCCACCCAAAATCTGCCGTACCGTTTCTGCAAAATCTTGTTGCCCGCTATTGATGCAGTGCGTGGCTCCTTGTGTGCGGGCTTTTTCAAGTTTGTGATCATGAATATCCACTGCAATGATGGGGTAGGCTCCTGCAAGTTTAGCACCCAGCACCACACCTAAGCCGATACCGCCACAGCCTATGACTACTACCGATTCGCCGATTTTCACCCGCGCATCGTTATTGATCACGCCAAACCCCGTCGTGACTGTGTCTGCCAAGAGGGCACAGGTATCAAAGTCTGTGTCAGCAGGCACAGCCGTCAAACGGTTCTCTGAAACTACGGCGTAGCGGTTGAATGTTGTAACAAACCCTGCATTGACAGTGCGGCTTCCCCATTTGTATTGAGAGGGGCGAGCTTCGATCCCTTTGCCAGGTCGCCAGTGCATAACGACACGATCGCCCTTTTTAACATGTCGCACCTCTGCGCCAATTTCCAAAACTATCCCGCCCCCCTCGTGCCCGAGCAAGTGGGGCAGAAAACGGTCTGACCCCTTGACCCCTTCAATCTCCCCAAGCTGCGAGCCGCATATCCGGCTTACCTCGACTTCCACGAGCACTTGGCCGAATCCGAGCGCAGGGATTTCCACCTCGTCCACCACGAGCGGACTCTTCTGTTCAACAAGGATGGCGGCTTCTGTTTTCATGGGATGAACCACCAGTAATCGCCCTTGTAACCAACTTCGCCGAAGAGCGTGACCCAATCCCCCACGCTCATGTAAGTCTCTGCCGTGAGTATCCAATCCATGAGCCGCCGCTTCTCATCCTCGTTGCGCCAAGCATCCACGCTCACGAACGCATGGCCACGGGTGACGCGCTGTATTTCCGACAACGCCCGTTTGCAGGCTTCCAGCGGCAGGTTGTGGATGCTGTTTATTGAGATAACCAAGTCGAAAGACGCATCTGGGTAAGGCAGCAACTCAGCGGAACCAATGTCTATGAGCGGCTCCATCTCGCCGTGTGCGTTCGCCTTAGCGTATTCTGAGACATCCAGTCCACGAACAGTAGATGACGGCAATGCTTGTTTGAAATCAAACATGAAAAAACCCTTTGCGCATCCAATATCGAGCAGAGCCGCATTTTCCGGGAGTTTGTAATATTCTATCATCCGTTCGGCCACCGTCCGCCAGCGTCCGTCGTAGCGGTAGCCGCCGTAGCCATGCCGCCTTTCACCATCGAAAAAATCCCGCCCGTAACGCTTTGCAACAGCGCGGTCTTCCGGTGTTTTTTGTTCAGCCCTTTTGGACAAGTCGCGTTTTACTCGGGGCAAACGGTCGAGGAGGTTTATCTCACCCATGGGAGGTAATGTTGCCTTTTTGCTGATAGATGAAAAGTGTTTTGTTTGGATGTCTCAAACATGGGCGACCGACGGGGATCGAACCCGCGACGGCCAGAACCACAATCTGGAGTTCTACCACTGAACTACGGTCGCCATTAAATGGGTTGATATTAAGACACAAAACGCCCGAGATGCCAATTGAAAAAACAACCGTTTTTTGCACCGCCTTTTTCAGAATTACTTGCCATACGGTTTTGTTGCTCCTAGACTCGCCCTATGGTCACTATCCATCCCAAACACACACACGCATCTTTCACATTGGTCGAACTCCTTATCGGCATCAGCATAATTGTAATACTGGCAGGAATGACAGTGGGCGGTGCCCGTTACGCCTCGTATGCCGGCAAAGCGAGCCGTGCCAAAGCGGAAATCAAGGCGATGGAGCTTGCCCTAGAAAATTTCAAAAGTGACCACGGCGAATACCCGCCTTCTGAAGACGATGCATGGACTAGCGTTCCCACGGGCAAAGGTGCCACTGAGCTTTACCAGCTTTACTCGAACAGTTTCACCGTCAAAGTTTACATGGAACTGAAAAACAGTCAGATCGGAAAAGCGGACGATAAAAGTTTTATCAAAGACCCTTGGGGTCAGCCATACGGATATAACACCTCCACCAACTCGGACGCCAACCCGTGCGCCCCCGGCCCCGCCATCTGGACTACGGCTGGCAACCCATCGAACACGAATAAGTGGATTTCCAACTGGGCAGACTGATTTCAGTTTGAACGGCAAATTTCATGTTGCGCTTGCCAGTTGAAGAGCTGGACTACAAACTTCCAGACCACCTAGTAGCAGCGACGCCTGCGGCTAGGCGCGATGAGGCACGCCTTATGGTCTTCGACCGCGCTACGGGACGGTGCGAGCATCTTGCTGTCTCAGATGCCCCATCGTTTGCGCACGAGGGCGATGCGTGGGTTTTTAATGATACCAAAGTTATTCCAGCGAGGATGGTGGCATCGGACGGAAAGACAGAAGTTCTACTACTGGAAGAAACATCTCCGCTACACTGGAAATGCCTTAGTTTTCCCGGCAAAAAAACCATGCGCGGCACGCGGCTCCAGTTCCTAGCAACCAGCGGAGACATGCATCCGCTTGATGCGGAAATTTTGGAAACACTGGAAACGGGCGAGCGAGTGGTGAGATTTTACCGAAAATTCGATCTCGGGATGTTTGGCCAACTGCCTATCCCGCCTTACATAGTGAAACGGCGTCTCGCCAGCGGCGAACCAGCCTATTTGCCAGAGGACACGGAACGATACCAAACGGTTTACGGGAAAAGTGAAGGCTCCGTGGCGGCACCGACTGCCGGGCTGCATTTCACGGAAGAAATCATGGGCAAACTGCCATGCGCATTCGTGACGCTCCATGTGGGCGTGGGGACTTTCCGCCCCATCAAAACCCGATTTGTGGACGAGCATGTCATGCACGGAGAACGGTTTTGCCTCTCCCCTGAAAATGCGCAGAAAATCGCGGTGGCCAAACGGCGGGTCGTTGTAGGAACCACTACCGTTCGCGCATTGGAATCTATGTCCGATTTACGGGCTCGCAGCGGGCTGACACATCTAATGATCACACCGCCGCACGCCTTTCGTCACACAAGTGCTTTGCTGACTAATTTCCACCTGCCCCGCTCCACCCTCATGTTGATGGTCGCAGCTTTTTTATCTGACGCGTCCAAATATCCAGAGAAGGACGGTCTCCCATTGCTGAAACAACTTTACGCCGAGGCTATCCGCAAAGAATACCGCTTTTTCAGCTACGGTGACGCCATGCTCATTTTATAGCACGGCCAATGCTGATATTTTCAACGCAGATTTTTCAGTTGCGACTCAAAGCAGAAAATAAAAAGGCGGTTTTCCGAAGAAAACCGCCTTGCAAAAAACAAATAAAATATCTCAGCGCTTGGAGAACTGGAACCGCTTGCGTGCACCAGGCTGGCCAGATTTTTTGCGTTCCTTAGCACGCGGATCGCGTGTCAAGAAACCGAGTTCCTTCAGCTTACCACGAAACTCAGGGTTAATGCGAATCAGTGCGCGAGCTGTGGCGTGGCGGACAGCACTTGCTTGACCAGCGATTCCACCGCCAGCAGCCTTGACTGCGATGTCGTAATCCTTGTGAACATTCACGGAAGTGATAGCTGCCAGAGCGACTTCTTGGAGACTCAGCGTCCCGAAATAATCTTCGACATCACGCCCGTTGACCAAAATTTGGCCTTTGCCTTTTTGCATTTTTACTGTGGCCACAGCCGTTTTGCGGCGTCCAGTGGCAATATATACTTCTGACATAGGTTTCCTTTATTTGACTTTGATGGGGATCAGTGACTGCGCTGCATGAGGGTGTTCTTGACCCTTGTAAACGCGAAGTTTTGTGAGCGTGGAACGGCCAAGACGGTTGTGGGGAATCATGCCGCGAACGGCTCTCATCACCAGCAACTCAGGATGGCGCACCAAGCGGGACTTGAAGGTCTCGGACTTGTGCCCGCCAACATACCCAGAAAAGCTCATGTACTCTTTTTGGATGTTTTTGTTTCCTGTGACGCGTACTTTGTCGGCGTTGATGACAACGACAAAATCGCCCGTGTCCACATGTGGTGTGAACTGAGCCTTGTGTTTACCGCGTAGCAGGACGGCCGCTTTTTCGGCCACGCGCCCTAGCACTTGGTTGGACGCATCAATTACGAACCACTTGCGCTCGATTTCAGAAGCTTTTGCACTGTATGTTTTCATGGATAAAGGGCGTTTAAACTACAACATTTTCTTTTCTCGTCAACGGTTATTTTAATTTTTTTTATAAATAATGATTTGGCTCTAAAATTGCCCTTTCCAGCCAGCTCTGGTAGTCTCCTACACATGATTGTACACGGAGAACATCGCAGAACTGTATGGCTTCACCCAGACAAACCCTATATCATTCAAGTGATAGACCAGCGACATCTTCCTTTTTCATTTATTGTGGAAGACCTTATATCTGTCACAGAGGTGGCCGTAGCCATACGCGACATGCACATCAGAGGCGCGGGCTGCATCGGTGCTGTGGCTGGTTACGGGATGCTTTTGGCTGCTATCGAGGCCGCAAAAACAGCAAGTTTCGATGGAGCACTCGCGGCCTCGGCCAGGCAACTTGTGGCAACGCGTCCAACAGCGGTGAACTTAGAATGGGCCGTAAAACGCCAGCTCGCAGCCATAGCAAACGCAAGCGGTATTGATGAAAAAATATCCGTCGCACGCTCTACCGCTGAGGTTATAGCCGATGAAGATGTCGCTTCCTGCCGCGCTATCGGGAGACACGGGCTGGCCATAATCAAAGAGTTAGCTGCCCACAAAAAGGTTGGCGAACCAGTCAATATCCTGACCCACTGCAACGCTGGCTGGCTCGCCTTCGTGGACTACGGATCTGCCACCGCCCCCATCTACACGGCTTTCGAGGAAGGCATCCCCGTCCATGTGTGGGTGGACGAAACTCGCCCGCGAAACCAAGGGGCACGCCTCACAGCGTGGGAACTAGGGCAGCAAGGCGTCCCACACGATGTGATCGTGGATAACGCTGGCGGGCATCTCATGCAACACGGGCAAGTGGACATGGTCATAGTCGGCAGCGACCGCACTACCCGTTGCGGCGATGTTGCTAACAAAATAGGCACCTACCTCAAAGCACTAGCTGCCAAAGATAACGGCGTGCCGTTTTATGTAGCACTGCCTTCGTCCACGCTAGATTGGGATAAGCGTGACGGCGTAGCCGAAATCCCAGTGGAAGAAAGAGACAGCACGGAAATATCGCACATGGAAGGCTGGAGCGGGACAGGCACAGAGACTGTTCGCATACTGCCAGAAGGAGCCACCGCAGTAAACCCTAGCTTCGATGTCACACCAGCACGCCTAGTGACAGGGATCATCACGGAGCGGGGCATCTGCGAAGCCAGCGAGAACGGGTTGCTCGCACTTTTTCCAGAAAGAAAATAGCATCAGACATCCTGAGGTCTCTGGGTAAGAAAGTGGAGGATAAGGAAAGGGGATGAAACCGAATGGCGAGGAGATGGAGAGTGTGGTGCAGGCATCCTTGCCTGAATCTTCTGCTTTCGGCGACGAGATGTCCTTATAGAAGAGGCGGGCTGGAAGCCTGCCCTCCGTTTTAGGAGCTTCGCTTTTGTCAGAATAGATCGCCTCTTTTCTACGGAGGTCAGGATGTCTGAATATTGCGTGCCCTCAAATAAGCTTTTTCAACTCACTCGCAAAATTATCCAGAACCAGTTTTTGATCGAATTGCCTGACCCACTCTTCACCGCGCTTAGCACAAGCAGCTAGTTCCGTGGAGGCACTGATAATCTCTCGCACAGCAGAAACTATGTATCTGGGACTTGGCTCGGCATGGACTCCAAATTTTTTCTCTCTGTTCAGCCTGACCATCTCGCTTTTTTCATCGGCCACGAGTAGCGCGGGACGCCCGCACGCCAGACAGGTTAGAAGTTTTGAAGGCAAAAAACTCGCGCCCGCCCCTGGCCTCTCCGAAACCGCACATATATCGGCATCTGCCATCATCTCAGCAAACCCTTCCTCACTCTGCAACGGAATGAGATGAGCGAAGGACAACTGTTCCAAACGAATTTTCTGCTCAAGCTCACCTCTGAGTGCCCCGTCCCCACACAAAACCCAGCGCACCACTCTCCCCGCACCCATTTCGCTTTTTTCCCAAAGCGCAGCCGATTCCAAAAGGATTGAAAGCCCCTGCTTAACCCCGAGGTTACCAGAATAAACTATAAGAAAATCGTCCTTTCCCCAGCCCATACGCCCTCTGAAAACACCTCGCGGCGGGCGTTGGACCCAGCGTGAAAACTCTGCGCTATTTGGAAAAAAGAGGAGTTTTTTTTCTGGCACACCTTTCCGTTTGAACGCATCAAGCATCCCCGCGCTTATCCCAGACAGACGAGCCGCCTTCCGATATGCGAGCCGCTCCAGGCCATAAAGCACCTCCGAAAAAACGCCCGCCTTATTGACCATGCCGAGACTGAATGCGGCGTCAGGTTGCAAATCCTGCACATGAAAAACAAATGGAACTCGCTTGAAAACGGAGAGAACCCATGCAGCCGCCCCCAGCAAAAGCGGCGGCGAAACGACCACAAAAACATCTGGTCTTTTCAAAAAAAGAAAACGAAAAAACGATGTGATAACAAAAGATGCCTCGTGCGCGACCCGCTTCAATGCGCCTGGCTTCTCCGGCACAAAATGCCAGCACCTGTGGATGGCTACCTTCCCGTCTATCTCATCCCGAAAAACAACACCTTCGTCCCCTGCCCTTTTTTTCCACTCTGGGTAATAAGGGAAAGTGGTCACCATCCCAACACTGTGCCCTGCCTCTGACAGATACCTGCAAAGTGCCGTATTGAAGGGCGCAATACCCGTCACCTCAGGCGCGTAGTTTATCCCCCAGACGATCACTCGCATGACGACTTTTTCTCCCGCTGTATTTCGCGCATTTTCAGGCCGATGAGATATTCATAAAAAGCAATGTTTGCGCAGTAATCCATCCCAGCCTCGCCTTCGAGAAACCCACCTTTTAAAAAATACGGAATGGCAAAACGAAAAAATGGCCAGCCTGGAATACGATTAAGCAGCGGTTTCAGTGCTTTATTGCGGAGCGACGCATGAGGTGAAAAAATGGATTTCCATTCGACACTCTGGCCTAGCCGCTCGTGCGCCTCCTGCAATGCGTAGCGATTGTGCCGATCCCACCATTGCGTCCAACCCTTTGAAAATGCAAAATGGAGATACGGCTCGCGCAAATATTCAATAGCACCTTGGATGGATGATTCTTTCTGACCGTGACCGTAATTTACAAACCGCGCCCGCCCGCGTCTGACAAGGCGCAACTGCCATTTTGGAAATCCATCGCTACGCTTCAACCACCTGCCGTAAAGCATGGTTTTCGAACAGCAATAAAACCCGACTGCTCCACCAGCCCCCTCAACCGCCGAGCGAACAGTTTTCGCAAAATCGGATGTTGCTCTCTCGTCTGCATCCAAAAATAAAACCCATTCGGATTTCATGTTTGGGAGGTCTAGGGCAAAGTTTCTCTGTTCGCCAAAACCGAGAAACTTTTGCGCAACGACCTGTGCCCCCGCTTCTTTAGCGCGTTCGGCAGTGCTGTCTGTGCTGTTTGAGTCCACCACGAACAACTCATCGCACCACGAAAGCGAGCCGAGACACGCTCCTATCTCAGCTTCCTCATTCCGCGCCAACACAACTCCAGCTATCATTTGTTTATTCTGGTTTCAAAAATGAAAACAATGCCCGTTCGCCACGCCCAGTCAGACTCGCAAAAACAACTCCAACAACGGCGATTAAAACAATCCACTGCCAGCGCAATTTTTTTTCACCAAACAACGCGTAAACCAACACGGGGTTGATGTGCGAGACATAACGGTCAAAACTGTTGAACCCAAACGCCCCCCCGATGCAAAGATGAAAAATGAGATGCCCAAACGCCCCAGCAGCACAGGCCAAATGAAACGCTTTGGCGCGGAGTTCCGAGCATGTATTCGCACGGAAGACAAGCAGCACAGGCACGGCAACAGCTAAAGCGAGAGAGGCCAGCACCGAAGCTTTTTTGGCCAGCGGCACGGCTGGCTGGCAAAGGCCGATGGCCATAGAATAACACGGCCATGTGACAAGTTGTTTGGGATAGATGTCGCCGCCTTGGAGAATGAAATATTCGAGCTGGAACCGTTTTTGTGGGAACATCTCACCTATCTCCATCTGATTCCATAGAAGATAGATAACGGGCAACACTGCGAGAGATATAAGCTGGAACGCAATTTTCGACAGAGCGTCTTTTTTCCAAAGCCCATAAAAAACAATGAATGGGATGATAAAAAAAAGTGCTGTGTTGCGCACCACGAAAACATATCCAGCAACCGTAAGTAGAATGATCTGGCGTGCTCCAAAGCCATCACGCGACACAGCGAACATGGCACAGAAAATAAGAAAAAAAGTGAGACCTTCGCTCATGATGAGCGTGCTAGATGCAAGCCAGCTAGGGACGAAAATCGTATATATGAAAGTCAACCGTGCGGAGCGGAAAAAAAAGTGGAATAGCGCGATGGATGCGAGAGAGAAAAAATATGAAACGGCGTAGCCTGAAGCGACCATATCGCCGAGAACCATCCCGAGGGGAGCCATGAGCATGGAGAGCCCAGGAAACTGCCTCAGCTCGAATCCGCCTTGGTTCGGGATATGACCATGCCGAGCGATGAACTCAGCGATCTGGATATAGTTGCCCGGGTCAGAAGTGAGGTGATGAAAACCGCGCAGATCGTAGGCGGCAAGAACGAGAAAACGGGTAAGAAAAAAAATGAAAAAGGCCGAAAACAAAACAGCCCATGCGGGCGCACGGGCTGTTTCTTCGTCAGTCTCTAAAAAAAAGATTCTTGCCAAGCTTTTCAAGGTAACATGTTGTAGCGCACTATGCAGTAAAGCGCCCTAAACGCGTCCTTCAAGCCGATTTTTTTACCTTCATCGTAAGTCCTGCCAGAATACGAGATTCCCACCTCATAAATCCTCCATTTTTTACGCGCAATTTTTGCGGTAAACTCTGGCTCGAACCCAAAACTTTTTTCTTGAAAATCCAACCCCTGAATCACTTCCCTGCGGAATACTTTGTATCCTGTCTCCATGTCGGTGAGGTTGAGGTTCGTGAACATGTTCGACATGAGCGTGATGATGCTGTTGGCCACTCTGTGCCAGAAATAAACGACGCGGTGTTCATCGCTCCCCACAAAACGGGAGCCGAATACCACATCCGCCCGCCCGTCTAAAATGGCCTTGAGCAGTTTTGGATATTCCACGGGGTCATATTCCAAATCGGCATCTTGAATGATTATAATTTCGCCCGTGGCCGCATTGAAACCTGTGCGGAGCGCAGCACCTTTGCCCTGATTTTTTTCGTGGAAAAGAACCTTATCAACTTTGGCTGCCACTCTGTTTTTCAACAACTCAATCGTCCCGTCCACAGAGCCGTCATCCACAATAATAATCTGGGCACCGCCTGGCAAGGCTCTGCGGACAGCATCCACGACAGATTCAACTGTTTTAACCTCGTTGAACACGGGCATGACCACCGACAAGCTTGGCGTATTACTCATATCTTCCCCTAATGATTTTGGCAGGATTTCCAGCGCAAACCATAGCGGGTGGAACATCGTTTGTCACTACTGAACATGCCCCCACTACCGCTTCATCGCCCACAGTAACGCCGGGCATGATGAATGCCCGCGCTCCCACAAAAGCTTTTTTTCCGATCTTGATGGGTGCCGTGACCAATGGCAAACGGGGATCAGCAAAATTGTGTGTCCCCGAACACAGGTAAGCTTCTTGCGCAATGGTCGCCGCCTCGCAAATCTCAATCGGTCCAAGGCTATATGCATTGGCACGGTCGCCGATGCAGGCTCTATGACGGAGCGTCAAGTTCCACGGCACCTGTATCCGCGCTCGCTGGTGGATGAATGGATAGCCCTCTATTTTAACTCCGAAAACCCTAGCCACGAGTAGCCGCCACGGGTTAAGTGGCTTCGGCGTCCACACGCACAGGAGTGCCCACGCCACGCCCCACAGCACCTGCCCGATGCGTTCGCGCATCGTCCACGGCGAATCCCAAGGTGTTTTTTGGTTATGTGCTTTTATATTTTCCATCAGAGAGCTTCTATCACTTTGCCAAAGATTCGTTGTTTTAGCATTGAGCCAAGTCAGATAATTTTTTTCTTACTGGCCACACGCTTTTCTCAATAGTCGCCACAGCAAATACAGATAGCAAAACCGATATTGCCATTACAAACAAAAACCCGCCTACACCTTCTGGAAATTTATCAAAAAGATATTCGAACAGCCAGATGACAGATATATGAACGATAAAGAGTCCATAAGAAATCTGCCCTAAAAAATTATCGTGCGGTATGCGGGCGGCAGTTGTTGTTACAAACGCCAAAATTGGAATACCTAAAAGAAACCCCATTACGACCGACTGCATTTCCTTAGAAAATCCACCTTTCACCCCCAAACCAACGAACAGCACGAGAACCCACGCCCAGCATATTTTTGGGAAAAAGCGGTCAAACGAATCACAGTCTTTCGTTTTGAGACTCCTGTAAAGTGCCGAACCCGTTAGAAAAATAAAAAATACTCCTGGAAATAAATGGTAGCCCCAGTCTATTGCAGAAGACATTTTCCCTGCCATCGCGGCAGAAAAAATCATCAGGGAAACACCACCAAATAACCATTTTATTTTTTTTTGAAAAACCACCAACGGCAGCAAAACATAAGCCTGCACCTCCGCACCCAAGGACCGTGCGACTGGTAGTATATAATTTTTTTCATCAGGCGGAACATCAACAAACATGCAGTAGTTTAACGGAATTATGGTGATGTGTGTGACTGTTTTAAAAAACGACAATGTCGGGAACCTGAAATCTGTCGCGAACAAAAAAAGTGCCGTCAGTAGCAGGAAAAATATGTAAACTGGATATATGCGAAAGAAACGCTCCGCATAAAATGCTAATGGCCTGCCCGAAAATTTTTCTGCCATTAGCTTGGCTACCACGAAGCCGCACAGCATGTAAAAAACAACAACGGACGAAATTCCAAAATTGCCTATACCAAGATGCCCCAAGTGCGAAAGCACAACAAATGTCGCCAAAATAAAACGGAGAGAACCAGTCATATTAATTCAAATCAAAACGCTACAACATCCTTGCTGATGTGTGCCTGTCCAAAGTAGATATTTTGCCTCTTTTCAGTTTTTTGCTGATTTATTTTTACGATAGTAACTTTCAACTCGAAGCCATTTCAAGAAATAAAAATCTATTTCTTCGTCAAACAGATCGGGCTTCTTGGAATCTAACTCATATAGATGATTTTCTTCAACCCCAAAGGGGTTTTATCTATTAGCCTAGGAGCCTGTCGGACTTAGAAACCAAAATTTTCCACCAATTTTCCGTAATTCCGTTTTTTTTAGTTTGATCTGGTGCCTGAGGTGATTTGATGAATGTTGGTTGGGCAATTTAGT
>Ga0316611_1000262_pt1 | contig 19519 bp, 15 predicted proteins | sample MIS2016202_MG_FD_207675 | JGI IMG/M metagenome (GOLD analysis project Ga0316611, IMG submission 207675) | Microbial mat bacterial communities from Middle Island sinkhole, Lake Huron, Michigan, United States - MIS.2016.202 | ecosystem: Environmental > Aquatic > Freshwater > Lake > Sediment... | reverse complement strand
CATTGTCCTACAGTGAGGACAAGTGGATAAATCAGAAACCCATGATAGACCTGCTTTTAAGGGCATTTTAAGCTCTGGCTCTTTTGTCAAGTACAATTTATACCAATTTTGATGCGTTTACCCTGCTTCGTGTTATTGGTATAAACGATAATGTCCGCAGCCTTAGTACCAACTTCCGTACCAAACTGGATGCTGGCCTCTAGGTCAATTTCATTATCTTTGTAGCCGTATCGATGGATCAGTTTATAGACCCAAAGTTGCCGAACAATCTCTTCAGGTGCAGATTTACCACCCTCAACAAATACCTGCACCTCTTCATTACCAGATGAAAACGGAATAAAGCTCTTGAGATAGTACTTGGTCTTGCCAGCATCCCGACCAGTCGCAGCAGTTTTTGAATAAATGGAAAGGATTTCGTGAAGTGGCTTACCTAAAATCTCGAACTCAGTAAGTTCGTACTTAGTACCAGGCTCTTTAAAGATTCGGTCAATGATCTCTTTGGTATTTAGGGTCGATTCTTTCACAAGATCTATGGACATTAAAACGCGCGATATTTGATACGTGAATTATTGCAGTAACCCGACATCGATCCAAGGAGTTTAAGCGGAATACAACCAGTGCTTCTTGCGCCATAAGGAGCCGGGTTGACACATAACTACTGATTAGGTGGCGATTAGCTGCCTAGTATGCTTAAGACTCCAGGAATTTGAACCCTCCATAACTAAGCTTTTCTAAAACCCTAGCACATCAATATTGAGGTGTCAAAGAATTGCTCAATCTAGCATATACAAAACTTTATTTTTAGCTAAGGACTTTAACTGGCACGGGTTTCAGTTTTTTGGAACATGGATGTTATACAGAATAAAGCGGATATACACCTTAGCATCAACAAGCTATAAGCCTTTGCTGTCAAGAGCTATCGTGCTAAAGGACAAGACTGTTATGCTGCCGCTTTTGCCATGGAGTCCCCCCACCCCCCAGCGGCAACGGTTCCTTCAAGCCCACAATACAAAAGAATTGGTTCCGTTAGAGAACGATCGCCCCTCCACAGAATCAACCCCATCGCCCCAACCATCGGGTTCATAGCCGATCCGCTAAAATAAGCCAAGCCTGTTGATTTTCATCACGTTAGGGGGATCACCGAAACATGGCTGAACTATCCACATTGCCCATCGCCAAACTGACATTAACGGATTTTTTGGCAATACCCGAAACAAAACCCGCCTGTGAATTTATCGATGGAGCCATTGTTCAAAAACCAATGCCTCAGGGAAAACATAGCGCCATTCAGAGTGAATTAGTCCCCCGGATTAATGGGGTGTTAAGGAAACACAAAAGAGCACGGGCATTTTCTGAATTGCGCTGTACCTTTGGCGATATTGCTCCGCAAGGGCAAGCCCAACGCTCCATTGTCCCCGATGTCAGCGTATTTGCTTGGGAACGCATTGCTTGCGACCCCTCAGGGGAAATTGCCAATACTTTTCCCCTCGCTCCCGACTGGATGATTGAAATTTTATCCCCCGATCAACGTCAAACGCGAGTCGTGAAAAACATCGTTTATAGCTTGAAACATGGCGGGTTAATGGGGTGGTTAATTGATCCCGACGAGCGCACCGTCTTTGTTTACTTCCCCAGTGGTGAGATGGAGATTTTTGATCAGCCGGAAATAGAATTGCCTGTACCCCTGTTTGCCGAAGGATTGGGGTTAACCCTGGGTGAACTGTTCGGCTGGTTGGCCCTGGATTGTTAAGCGACCCCCACCTACAACAAGCCACGAAAAACCCCTGGGGAGAACCCAGGGGTTTTGCAACAGGCTAGACTAACCTTAGTTTTTCTCAAGCAAAATGCGTTGGGTATCTTGATGGGAAATAATTACCTTATTTTCCTCGTCGATATCCACCTGGGCAGCATCGCCACCCTTGAGGCGACCGGAGAGAATTTCTTCGGCTAACACATCCTCCAAGAGGCGCATAATCGCCCGGCGTAAGGGCCGCGCCCCATAACTGGGGTTGTAGCCCTCTTCCACGAGCCGCTCCTTGAACTTCTCGGTAACGTCGAGGCTGATTTCCTTCTCGGTGAGGCGTTTGAACACCTCTTTGAGGAGAATATCGGCAATCTCTTTCACCTCCGGCTTGCTGAGTTGACGGAAGACGATGATTTCATCGAGACGGTTGAGGAATTCCGGGCGGAAGTATTGCTTCAGTTCCTCATTGACGAGGGAACGAATCCGGTTGTATTGGGCTTCGTTTTGATCATCTTCCAATTCAAACCCTAAACCGCCGCCGCCTTTCTCAATCACCTTAGAACCGATGTTCGAGGTCATGATCAACAGCGTGTTTTTGAAATCTACCGTCCGCCCTTTAGCATCAGTGAGCCGCCCATCTTCGAGGATTTGCAGCAACATATTGAAGACATCGGGGTGCGCTTTTTCGATTTCGTCAAACAGCACGACGGTATAGGGGCGACGGCGGACGGCTTCGGTGAGTTGACCGCCTTCGTTGTAGCCCACATAACCCGGAGGGGAGCCGATCAGTTTGGAAACGGTGTGCCGCTCCATATATTCGGACATATCCAGGCGGATCATCGCTTCTTCAGAGCCGAAGAAGTAGGCCGCTAAGGATTTGGTTAACTCCGTTTTACCTACGCCGGTAGGGCCGGAGAAGATAAAGCTGGCGATGGGCCGGTTGGGGTTCTTCAAGCCAACGCGGGCGCGACGGATGGCGCGGGAAACGGCGCGGACGGCTTCTTCTTGGCCGATCAGCCGCTGGTGGAGCGTGTCCTCCATGTGCAGCAGTTTTTCTGATTCCGATTCCGTCAATTTGTTAACGGGTACGCCCGTCCAGGAGGCGACGATGTGGGCGATTTCTTCGGAATCAACGGCGGGGCCTTCTTCGCTGTTCGTGCCTTCGTCTTTTTTGGCGGCGGCAATGGTGCGGATTTCGGCTTTGATTTCCATTTCCCGATCGCGCAATTCCCCGGCTTGATCAAAGTCCTGGGCGCGGACTGCATCATCTTTTTGCTTCAGGACTTGGCGCAGTTCCTTATCCAGTTCCTTCGCTGCGGGGGGCAGTTGGGAATTCATCAGGCGCACCCGGGAACCGGCTTCGTCGATCAGGTCGATCGCCTTGTCGGGGAGGTAGCGATCGCTAATATAGCGATCGGACAGTTTTGCCGCAGCTTCGAGGGCCTCATCTAAAATTTTCAGCTTGTGGTGCTGTTCGTACCGTTCCCGTAAACCAAAGAGAATTTCAATGGTTTCCTCCACCGTTGGTTCACCCACCATCACCGGCTGAAAGCGTCGCTCTAGGGCGGCATCCCGCTCAATATGTTTGCGGTATTCATCGAGGGTGGTGGCCCCGATACATTGCAGTTCGCCCCGTGCTAAAGCGGGCTTGAGGATGTTGGCGGCATCGATCGCCCCCTCCGCAGCCCCCGCCCCGATGAGGGTGTGGACTTCATCAATCACGAGGATCACATTCCCAGCGGAACGGATCTCATCCATGATTTTTTTGAGGCGTTCTTCAAATTCCCCCCGGTATTTCGTCCCGGCAACGAGCAAGCCGATATCGAGGGTGACGACGCGCTTATCTTCGAGGATGTCGGGAATATCTTGGTTGGCAATCCGTTGGGCTAACCCTTCGGCGATCGCCGTTTTACCCACCCCCGGCTCCCCAATCAACACGGGATTATTTTTGGTGCGACGACCCAGGATCTGGATCACCCGCTCAATTTCCTTTTGACGGCCCACAACAGGGTCGAGCTTACCTTCTTTGGCAAGGTTCGTGAGGTTGGAGCCAAACTCATCCAGGGTCGGGGTTTTGGTGCGTCCCCCTTGGCCCGGGCCGGCGGAAACTTCCGCAGTTTCGCCCAACATCCGGATCACTTGGGTGCGGACTTTCGACAGATCAACCCCGAGATTTTCCAACACCCGTGCCGCCACGCCCTCCCCTTCCCGAATCAGCCCCAGGAGTAAATGCTCGGTGCCGATGTAGTTGTGGCCCAACTGGCGGGCTTCTTCGAGGGAAAGCTCTAAAACTCGTTTGGCGCGGGGCGTAAAGGGGATCTCAACGGCGACAAATCCCGATCCACGCCCGATAATTTTCTCAACTTCGATCCTTGCGTCCTTAAGGTTGACCCCCATGGATTTCAGCACCTTGGCGGCAACGCCTGTGCCTTCCCCAATCAGCCCAAGAAGAATCTGCTCCGTCCCCACGAAGTTATGTCCGAGGCGACGGGCTTCCTCTTGGGCGAGCATAATCACCTTAATAGCTTTTTCTGTGAAGCGTTCAAACATAATGCTCTATCACCTGTTGCTGGCCCATTGTCTGCCCATTCTAGCACAGCGATTTTAATCCCTGGCCAATTGGTGGGATCGGTGAATCAGAATCAGTTTGGGACGGTTTTCGCCTTGAAAATTGGGCCGATTAAGGCTAGGGATTAGGTAACGGGGGCGGGATCAGCGCAGCGAAGGGGGATAACTGCCAGCCGTGGTGAGCAATGTGCTGGGTGACTTGGGCCTTCCAAAGGTCTAATTTTAGGGCAAACTCGGGCTGATGCAAGCCTTGGAGCCAAAAAATTAACGCATCTTCACCGGTTTCGGGATAATAACCCTTGCGGCGACCAATTTGGGTAAAGCCGAATTTTTCATAGAGGGCGATCGCCCCCTCATTACTGGCCCGCACCTCCAACGTGGCCCGCGCTTGGCCCCGTCGGGTCGCCTGGGCCAGCAGTTGCCACAATAACAATTGCCCCAAGCCCTGACGGTGATAGTCGGGATGGATCATTAATAGGGTGATGTGGGCTTCTTCTAAAATGGCCCAGAAGCAACCCAGGCCAATCAGCGCCGGAGTTTCTCCACGGTCAAGGGTGGGAACAAGCATCCATAGCTCACTATTGGGGCTGACAATTTCCCGCCGGTAGCTCTCTAACCCCCACATTCCCCCTAAACATTGATGATCAAGTTCCACCACCGCCGCGAGATCGGTGATGGTGACAGGTTGCATCCGTAGGTTGGGGAAAGTCACGAGGGAAGATTGTACACTGGATGGGTTAACCCTCTCGAAATTCCTCACGATTGCCGATGTTAGCCACCGAACCGACCGCCACGATCCTCACCGGACAACAGTATTTAACCCCCCCCGACACCGCCCCCAACCAAGCCATTTTTCCCCTCACCGCTGGCGTGAATGAGCAAGACCATCTCACCCTAGGGGGCTGTGATCTGGTGGATCTGGTGCAAACCTATGGCTCTCCCCTCTATATCTTGGATGAGCAAACCCTCCGCACCGCCTGCCAACAGTACCGCGATGGCTTTGGCCAATATTACAGCGGTGAATCTTTAGTGATCTATGCTTCCAAGGCTTGGAGTTGTTTGGCGGTCTGTGGGATTGTGGCCAGTGAGGGTCTAGGGTTTGATGTGGTGTCCGGGGGGGAACTCTATACGACGTTACAGGCGGGGGTCGGGAGCGATCGCATCTATTTCCATGGCAATAATAAATCTGAAGCAGAATTGCGCTATGCCGTGGAGCAGGGTTGCACGATTATTGTTGATAACTGGCTGGAATTAAACCTCTTGGCGGGCATTGCCACGCCGGGATCACCCGCCCGCATCTTCCTACGCCTCACCCCCGGCATCGAATGCCACACCCACGAATACATCCGCACCGGCCACATTGATAGCAAATTTGGCTTTGATCCCAATCAATTGCCGGAAGTCTTCGCTTGGGTGGGGGCGCGGCCCCAACTCCATTGCACCGGCCTCCATGCCCATATTGGTTCGCAAATTTTCGAGCGGCAACCCCATCAGGATTTAGGGGGCGTGTTGGTGGATTGGATGGCGGGGGCGATCGCCGCCGGCCTGCCCATTGATACCCTCAACATTGGCGGCGGTTTGGGGATTCGCTACACCGAAAGTGATGATCCCCCGAGCATTACCGAATGGGTGAAGGCTGCCGCCCAAGCCGTGGAATCCGCTTGCCAGGCCCGCAACCTGCCCCTACCCCGCTTGATCTGCGAACCGGGGCGATCGCTCATCGCTACCGCCTGCGTCACCGCCTACACCGTCGGCTCCACCAAAACCGTCCCTGGCATCCGCACCTATATCGCTGTCGATGGGGGAATGTCCGATAATCCCCGCCCGATCACCTACCAATCCCTTTATCGCATCGTCGCCGCCGGTCAAATGTCCGCCCCCGCCACCGAAACCGTCACCGTAGCGGGGAAACATTGCGAATCCGGGGATGTGGTGATCCACGATGCCCAGTTACCCCCTGCCCAACCGGGGGATGTGGTCGTTGTTCCCTGCACGGGAGCCTACAACTACAGCATGGCCTCCAACTACAACCGCATTGGCCGGCCGGCAGCGGTGGTGGTGCATCAGGGCGAGGCGGAACTGATCCTCGAACGGGAGAGTTATGAGGATTTGGTGCGCGGCGATCGCCTTCCAGCGCGGTTGAGGAAGTAGGAAGTGGGGAAGTGGGAAGTGGGAAGTGGGAAGTGGGGAAGTGGGAAGTGGGAAGTGGGGAAGTGGGAAGTGGGAAGTGGGAAGTGGGAAGTGGGAAGTCTGAGTTGATGTAGGGGCGTTGGCGTAAGCCTGCCGGAGGCACAAAAATTTTTCGCCCCTCCCCAGATCAATATCCACTACTAGATCCCTCTCCCTACTTCCTACTCCTCACTTCCTACTTCCTACTCCTTACTTCCTACTCTTCACCCCCCCAAGCAATTCAATTCAGGAGACGGGAGAAGATCGTTGATAATAGGGAGGATCACCCACAACCCTCACTCATGTTTTCATTGGGTTTTGTGAGTCTTCCCTGGCTCTCGCTGCGCGAATTTATCGATATTGCCCTAGTGCTGCTCCTCACCTATACCGTGTTGTTGGTGATTGGCGAGCGGCGGACGTTGTGGATGGTGCGAGGCTTAATTTTGCTGATGTTGGCTACGGTGGTGAGCGATCGCCTCGGCCTGCGGCATTTAAGTTTTGTCCTCGAACGCTTGGTATTGGGTTCAGCAGTAGCCATGGCCGTTGTATTCCAGGCCGAATTTCGGCAATTCCTCGAACGGCTCGGGCGGGGAGAAATTTTACAACTCTTCAAACCCTCCACCCGTCCCATCCTCCGCCCCGACAGTGTTATCGATGAAATGGTTGATGCCATTAAAGAACTCTCCCAAAACCGTACCGGAGCCTTAATTGTGATCGAAACCGGCCACCCCCTCGATGAGCGAGTTTTTTCCGTCCCCGGGGTGATCCTCAATGCTGAACTCTCGAAAGAATTGTTACAAACCATCTTTCAGACCAGCACTTTGCTCCATGATGGGGCCGTCCATGTGCGCGGTTCACGGGTGATCGCAGCGGGAATTATCCTCCCCCTCTCGGAGCGGGTCGCCTCTCGGCAGTTGGGAACCCGTCACCGGGCAGCAATGGGGATCACCGAGCGAGTGGATAACTGTATCTGTATTGTCGTTTCCGAAGAAACCGGCTCCATTTCCCTCGCGGAACATCGCCAGTTGAATCGCCCCCTCACCAGTAGTAAACTGCGAGAGTTACTCAAAGACCGTCTTGCCCCCACCGTAGAGCGAGAAGCCGTCAGTCGAATCAGCCGACAACTGGGCGCACAGGGCTGGGTCTTCCTCCAGCGTTTTTTCCGCCCCCTCTCCGACCGAGACCCCTGGCCCTGATCCCACTCCCCCCTTCCCACTTCCCACTTCCTACTTCCCACTCCCCCCAAAATGTTCACGACCTCCATAGAGGGTGTATTTTAAGAAATGTATCAATTTTGGGGTATTCCCTCCCCTTTCGGGTAATAGCATGGAGGGCTAATCTGATACCGGCCATTTTGCCATTTCAATTCTTTTTATGATGGTTAAGTCAACTTCCCTCTTGGCAACGTTACCCCCGGATTTAGAGCAAGACCGCTTGCCGCGTCATGTGGCGGTGATTATGGATGGTAATGGCCGCTGGGCAAAACAACAGGGGATGCCCCGGGTCATGGGCCATCGTCGGGGGGTGGATTCCCTGCGGGATTTGCTGCGGTGCTGTAAAGATTGGGGGATTCCGGCCCTCACCGCCTATGCTTTCTCAACGGAGAACTGGGGCCGGCCCAGCCATGAGGTGGATTTTTTAATGACGCTGTTTGAGCAGGTGTTGCGGCGGGAGTTGGCGGAAATGATGGCGGAAAATGTGCGGATTCGCTTTGTGGGGAATCTCGATGCGCTGCCGCGATCGCTCCAGGATGAAATTTCTCGCTCGATGGATGATACCAAAAATAATCAGGATGTGGAGTTCACCGTCGCCACCAACTACGGGGGCCGCCAGGAAATTATCCAAGCTTGCCGGGCGATCGCCGCCAAAGTCCAACAGGGGCAAATTAGCCTGGATCAAATCGATGAAAATTTATTTGAGCAGCATCTTTATACATCGGGGTTAAGTAATCCTGATCTATTAATCCGCACCAGTGGCGAAATGCGGATCAGCAATTTCCTGCTCTGGCAAATGGCCTATTCTGAAATCTATGTCACCCAAACCGCCTGGCCCGATTTTGACCGGGAAGCCTTCCATCAAGCCCTGCTCAATTACCAAACCCGCGATCGCCGTTTTGGTAAAGTAAAAAACTAAGCTGATGCGTTTAAACCGCTGATTTCCCACGGTGAACCCTTTAACGAACTGGGGGCAGAAATTTAAATGATCAACCGCTTAAACCCTAACCGATACCCCAAACGCGCCCTTGATCAATCCCCCCATCACCCCCCCACCCTTAACCAGTCCCCAACTCACCCCGCCATCATCAAGAAGCCCCCAACTCACCGCCCCGCCCTCCAGAAGCCCCCAACTCACACCCCCAACCTCCAGAAGCCCAAAACTGACCCCGCCACCGGGCAAAAGCCCCCCACTCACCCCTCCCCTCTCTCAGGAAGACGGGAAGCAATCACCCCCTCAAAGATCCATTCAAAACCACCATGCAAATTTCCTTCCGTGAATTTAACCCCTTTGATCTCTGGATTTGGATCGAATTTGAAACCGTTTCCACCGGCCAAGAGCAGCAATATTTAGAAGAAGTCTTTAACTCCTGGTTTTATTTGGGCAAATTGGGAGCCTTTAATGCGGAAAATTTGCAAGTGAGCGAATGCGGCGAAGATTTGAGCTATCTAGACTATCGCCAAGATGAGGCAGATCAAGCGATGATGGCTCCGATGCACAACATGGGCGAATTTGAATATTTAGGGACTTGGGGCCGATGTTGGTTTGATTTAGGAACCAGTGATAATATTGCTCTAGATGTGTTGATTAATGCGCTGAACCATTTAAGCAATGATTATATTGCCATCCGCCAGGTCATTTTTGGCGGCGAAAATGAAGATTGGCCCCTCGAACAACACCATCAAGCCCTGTTTAATTAAGCAAGATTCATGAGTAAAAAGAGTAAAATTCGGGTGATCACCCTCGCTTTAATTCACCGTGGTGATGATTTTTTCCTTTCCCTCGGCCGTGACCCTGAAACGGGTCGGGAGTTTTACCGGGCCTTGGGGGGTGGGGTGGAGTTTGGCGAAACCAGTAGGGAGGCACTCCAGCGGGAATTTCAGGAGGAATTGGGGGCAGACCTGGAAAATATTTCCTATTTGGGATGTATTGAAAGCCTATTCACCTACAAAAATATCCCCCGCCATGAAGTGATTCAACTCTACCGGGCAGATTTTGTTGATCAGCAATTTTATGATCGGGATGTGATTCCTTTTCAGGAGGGCGATCGCCTCAAGGAAGCCCGTTGGATTCCCCTCGCAGAATTACAGGCAAACCCCGATCGCCTCGTCCCCGCCGCCTGTTGGCAATACCTCGATGAATTAGCCCTTTAACTCACATTCCGCAGATTAAGGCCAATTATGCTAGTGAACGGTGCGTCAGGCACAATTCAACCCTCAACATCATCATCCGGTCTGACGCACCCTACGATTCAATCGTAGGGTGCGTCAGAGCGATTAATCTATGATGCCAAAGAGCAGCGTCACGGCTGACGCACCATTTATTGAGCAACCTGTGAAATGTCGGCTATAAATCAGGGCAAACCATGGGAGGAGGGCGAAAAAGAAGGCGAAACGGAGGGCGAAAAATTTTTCGCCCCTACTTTGTACTTTGAATTGCTGCCTGGGCCGCTGGACTATTGAGGAATCCTAAAAAGGCTTGTACTGAGGGGTTGGGGGGATTTTTATAGACATAATAGAGCGTGCGTTGATAGGGATATTCTGCATCAAAGGGGTTGAGGCTATCAATGGGAACAATCCGCACCGTTTGTTGATTGGCTACCTGTTGGGCGGTGGCGTAGCCGATGCCATCATTGCCTAATTGTTGGAGCATACCCGTGGTTTCATCCCGTTCCATTTGGACAAGATTGGGGCCGCTGGGATTTTGACTGGCTAACACCATTTCTTTAAAGGTGCTGTGGGTTCCACTCACCGCCGGACGATTGAAGGGGCGAATTGGCTGACTGGGGCCGCCGACTTCTGACCAGTTGGTGATTTGGCCCGTAAAGATGCCTTGGACTTGGGCTTTGCTTAAGCCGCCACGAAAGGGGTTATTAATGCTGACGACGAGGGCGAGTTGATCGGGAACGACGGGAATCGCTTCCAACCCTTGGCTTCTTTCCTGTGGCTCCAAAGCACGGGAGGAGGCGGCGATGTCGATTTGACCGGCAATCAGGGCATTGATGCCTTCGGTGGTTCCCCTGGCTTGGAGGGTGATCACTGCGCCGGAGAATTGGGCTTTAAAGCTGTCGGCGATCGCCCGATTAAATTGCGCCATACTCGTGGAGCCGTCGATCCAGATTTGCGTTCCCGTGGGAATCTGGCTAGGAATTGCAAATTTATTCGTGAAGGTTTGGCCGGGGTTCGCGGTGACGGTTCCGGGGGAAGCTGTGGGGTTTTGTTCAGCGGTGGGGTCTGGAGAGCGGCCCAAGAACCACCAAGCTCCACCCCCGACGAGGCTGCCGGTGATCACGAGGGCGAGAACGAGGGCAACGGTTTCGTTTTTTTGGCTCATGTTCTGGAGGGGGGAGGCTTTTAGGGTTTGTTGCTCACATCCTAGCTTAGGGGCATAGGCGATTGATGGGAAGCGTTTGTTGTGAGAACTTTAGTTCTCTGCCCCATTGAGATACATTCCATGATTGGGATTAGAGTTTCTATCATGGGTTGCCATCAATGACTGGATCGCGATCGATATAACCGTCTTAAAAAAAATTAAATATGGGTGAAGTGATTAAGAACTAAACATCTTTGGATTTTTGCTGGATGAAATCTGCTATGGTTCAGATAGGTACAGTCTTTGTCTTGATAACTCAGCATGGTGAGGGTTCATCGTGCAGACTTTAGTCCGCTCCCTCAACGGTAGCCTGTGGGAGATGTTATCGGCAAAAGCGGTATAGATTCATGGTTTCTGGTTTGACTATTTAAGTACAGTTTAAAGTATAGTGGTTGTTCGTCTCATAGACTGCCACTCCCTCAACATAGTGGTTGCAGTGGATTTTAGGTGGAAAAGCTAGAGCCTCTGCCATTCGTTTGTTATCCCTGCGAGCGATTGTTTTGTGAATTTTCCCCATAATCATCTCAGTCCCGTGGAATTACAAGGTGCGATTCTCCCGGATCCCCTAACGGTGTCCCCAGACACGACTGTTCAGGAGGCGATCGCCCTCATGGGCGAAACCTATGCCCATTGCAGTACCCATGAACCTACTAAGCAGAGCCTCCAACTCAAGGCGAAAGCAAGCTGTGTGTTGGTTGTGGTGGAAAATCGGGTGGTGGGGATCCTGACGGAGCGGGATGTGGTGCGCCTGAGTGCCCAACAACAGTCCCTCACGCACCTGACAGTGGCGGCGGTGATGACCCAACCCGTGATGACTCACCGTCTATCGGACTTCACCAATCTATTTACGATTATTGAACGATTCAAGCAGGAACAGATTTGCCACTTGCCCATTGTTGACGATGGCGATCGCCTGCTCGGCCTGATTACCCATGTGAGTCTCTGGCAACAAAGCTCGACTCATCTCTTACGTCTGCGCTTTGTGGGGGAGATGATGACTCGCCCGGTGCTGACCGCCGGGCCAGATTGCTCGATGCTGGAAATTGCGCGGTTGATGGCGGAGCATCAGGCGAATGTGGTGGTGATGACTGTGCCGGGGGGTAGTGTAGATGCACCCTTTGAGCGGGCGGTGGGGCTGTTAACGCAATGGGATTTGGTGCAGTTTCAGGCTTTGGGCCTGAATTTGGCGCAAACCATGGCCCGCAAGGTGATGAGCGCTCCTGTATTTACGATTGGACTGGAGGCATCCCTCTGGGCGGTGCAGCAACTGATGGATCAGCACCGGATTCGGCAGGTGATTGTGGTCGGCAAACAGGGGGAATTACTGGGCATAATCACCCAAAGCAGTATTTTAAAAGTCTTTAATCCCCTTGAACTCTACACCTTGGCGGAAAGTTTGGAGAAACAGGTGATGTGTTTGGAGGCGGAGCGAATTTCGCTGTTTGATATGCGGGCGGCGGAGTTGGAGCGGCAGGTGCAAGAGCGCACGGCCATGATTCAGATCCAGGCGGAGCGCGATCGCCTCATGGCGGGGTTGGCCGCTCAAATTCTCGCCTCCCTGGATGTTTCCGTGATTTTAGACAGAACTGTCCGTCAGGTGCGGAAAATTTTAGGGTGCGATCGCGTCAATATTTGGCGGTTTGAGGCGGATTGGGCCACCGTGGTAGTGGCGGAATCTACCCATTCCGACGTTTCCTTAATCGGGGAACGCATTCACGACACCTATTTTCAGGAAACCCAAGGGGCGGTTTATCGCAACGGACGGATTCGGGTTGTGCCAGATATCTACACTACAGAGATGTCGGACTGTCACCGGGAAATGCTGATCCGGCTTCAGACGCGGGCGAAAATCTTAGTCCCCCTCTGCTGTGGGGATCAGTTGTGGGGCCTGCTCAATGTGACAGAAACCCAGCCCCGCAATTGGCAACCCACGGAGGTGGAATTTTTGCGATCGCTCTCGATGCAATTGGCCATCGCCCTCCAACAGGCGATCCAACACCAGCAACTCCAAGCGGAAATGCGCGATCGCCAACAGGCGGAATTAGAGCTTGCCCAACTGAACGCCGATCTCAAAGCGCGGGTGAGCGATCGCACCGCCGCCCTCACCGCCCGCGAAGCCCGCTACCAAGCCCTGATGGAAGGGGCCAGCGATGCCATTCTCTTAGCCAATCCCAAGGGCTACATTATCGAAGTCAACGAAAAAGCCGCCCTCCTGTTAGGGTACAAGCGGCATCAATTGGTTGGTATGCACGTCACCCAACTCCACCCCGCAGAAACCTTAGCGATCGTCGCCGAAGCCTTTGAAGCCCTCGCCAGCGGGGAACGGTTCCAAGTTGTCAATCTGGACATCCTGCGGCAGGATGGCGAGCGCGTGCCGGTAGACATCAGCGGCTCGGTGATTGAGGTGGGGGGAGAAACGATTATCCAAGGCGTGTTCCACGATGTACGGGAACGCCTCCGGGCGGAACAGGAGATCAAAACCGAAAATGCCTTTCGCCAACTCATTTTAGAAAATCTGGGGGAGGGGTTATGTGTCTGTCATGCTTGCCCCGACTATCCCTTCGTTGAGTTCACCGTTTGGAACCCACAAATGGAGGTGCTCACCGGCTACACCCAAGCAGAAATCAATCAACTGGGCTGGTATCAAACCCTTTACCCCGACCCAGAGGTGCAGGCCCAGGCCATCGCCCGCATGGCCGCCATGCGTCAAGGGGATCATATTCAGTCCGAAGAATGGACAATTCGCCACCGGGATGGCTCCAACCGAATTTTGGCGATCGCCACCTCCCTCTTGCAAACCGCAGAGGGAGAAACCAATGTGTTAGCGGTGATGCAAGATGTCACGGAACGCCACCAAGCAGAACAAACCATGCGCCAACAGGCGGAGCGAGAAATACTCCTGCGGGAGATCACCCAACGGATCCGGGAATCCCTCGACCTGCAAACTATTTTTAATACGGCCTGCGATGAAATTCGCGCCTGTCTCCGGGCGGATCGGGTGGGCATTTTCCAATTCAAGCCCGACTCTGGCCACCAGGACGGCGAATTTTTAGCGGAATCGGTGGTTAACGGTTTTCCTTCTGTGCGGGGGATCTGCGTCCATGATCGTTGCTTTGGGGAAAACTACGCTGACCTCTATGCCCAAGGCCGCTATTACGTCGTAGATGACCTCTACCACCATGGCCTGACCCCCTGCCATACCGATATTCTCGCCCAATTTCAGGTACGGGCTAACCTCGTGATGCCGTTGCTTTGTAACCAAGAGTTATGGGGGCTACTGTGCATCCATCAATGTCATGGCCCGCGCCATTGGCATCGGGCGGAAATTGATCTGGGGCATCAATTAGCCAATCAGTTGGCGATCGCCATTCAGCAGGCGCTACTCTACGAGCAACTACAAATCGAGTTACAAGAACGCCAACGGGCAGAAGCACTGATCACCGAGCGCAATGAAGAACTCCTCCGCGCCACCCGCCTCAAGGATGAATTTTTGGCCAATATGAGCCACGAACTCCGCACCCCCCTCAATGCCATCCTGGGCATGACCGAAGGATTACAGGATCAGGTTTTTGGCGGCATTAATGGCCTACAACTCAAGGCCCTACAAACCATTGAACGGGCCGGTTCTCATTTGCTAGCGCTGATCAACGATATTTTAGATGTGGCTAAGATTGAAGCGGGCCAGGTGGAATTAGAATGCGCACCGACGGCGATCGCCCCCCTCTGTCAATCCAGTCTGACCTTTGTCCGACAACAAGCACTCAAAAAGCAAATCCAACTGGCGGTTCATGTGCCAGATCTACCAGATATTATCCTGGATGAACGGCGTATCCGTCAGGTGTTAATCAATGTGCTCAACAATGCAGTCAAGTTCACCCCCGACAAAGGGCAAGTCACCTTAAATGTGATGGTGATCCCACCCCAGGATCTAGAGCAGCAAAAACCCTTGCTGCGGTTTGCCATCCAGGATACAGGAATTGGCATTAGTGCAGACAATATTCAGAATTTATTCCAACCCTTTATGCAAATTGATAGCGCCCTCAATCGGCAATATCAAGGTACGGGCTTAGGTTTGGCCTTAACAAAACGGATTACAGAACTCCATGGGGGGCAAGTGAGTTTAACCAGTGAATTGGGGGTGGGCAGTTGTTTTATGATTGATATTCCCTATCAAGCTGCGGTGGTGCTTCCCCAAGGACAGCAGAATCAGCTTGAAGCTGGGTTAACGGTATCTGATCCCCTGATGCGATCGGAGCCATTGCCTCAAGCGTTGCTCTTATTGGTGGAAGATAATGAAGCCAATATCAGCACCATTTCGAGTTATTTAATGGCGAAGGGCTACCGTATTGAAGTGGCAAGGGATGGGCAGGAGGCGATCGATCAGGCGGTGGCATTGTCACCAGATTTAATCTTAATGGATGTGCAAATGCCGGGAATGAATGGCTTAGAGGCGATGCAACGGATTCGTGAGATTGAACTGTTGGCAACAACACCCATCATTGCATTAACGGCCTTAGCGATGGAGAGCGATCGCGATCGCTGTCTTGCCGCCGGAGCCAATGAATACCTCAGTAAGCCTGTGCGATTAAAAGAACTGGCGCAACTGATCCCGCAGTTAATCCAAGGGTCTTCAAAGTTTAAGGCGATCAGCTAAATTTACAGCCCTTTCGCCAATCATACAAAACGATCTCACAGTCCCTCTCCCGCTCTGGGAGAGGGATTTAGGGTGAGGGGATTTCTTAAGCAATGACTGAACAAGCTGTATTCAAAATTAAAGCCTTGCTGTAGGGGCAAAAAATTTTTGTTCCTCCGGCAGGCTTACGCCAACGCCCCTACGCAGATTTGGTATCCAATTGAGCCAATTTCAGTATATTCCCCGAAGAACCCTGGCGGACTCTTGTGCGTTTAGGAATAACATGATCAGGAATATCCCAATACTTTGATGCTTGCGCCATATTATAACTCAACAACCTTTCATTTTGTTGACCGAGGGTGTAGGTTTGGAATGATTGGGGATTGAGTTGCATGGCCTTAATAATTTCATGACCCAAAGATTTAGCAAAAAAGGGGATTACTGCATTGCCAATTTCTCTAAAACCATGCCAAATTGTATTGTGAAAATGAAACCAATCAGGAAAAGTATGTAATCTTGCGGCTTCTCTAACGGTAATACACCGAGGCACGCCATAATGAATCGGTCTAGGGGCGGTATATGCACCTTTATCACGGTTTGTTCCTGCTCTTAATGTATTACATTGTCCATGGGCAGATAATTTAAAAAATCTACTGATTGGCTCTACTGTTCCGGGAGTAGTAGCTTCAAATCGATCCATTGATGTTTGGGTATGATTCGAGCCAATATGACCATAAACCCTTGCAGAAACTTGCCGCTGATGACACAGACTAAATTCACCACTCGATTTTAAAGCAAAACTTTTCCTAAACCCTGAATAATCTAATTGTGATGAGTCTATGCCCTTATCACCTTGTATGTAGGCCTTGTGCTTGGTTAAATCATTGATTGCCTGGTCACAGGTTGACATTAGCATTAACGGATTGTCCAATGTAGATAATGTATTCAAGTTTAGGTCTGAATGGGTTTGCTCAGGGTAAATAGCTGGATTAACATCAAGCCTTGAACCAATGAGAATCAGTCGTTTTCGATTTTGTGGCGCACCATAATGGGATGCGTTTAAAACTCCAATGGGTTTTTGGACTAAATAACCAATATTTTCAAATGCGGTGATTAATTCTACTAAAAACTTTTTGTGTTGACCGGAGGCAATGCCAGGAACATTTTCAAATAAAAAATATTGAGGCTTAATTTCTTTGACAATTCGCAAGTATTGAAATACTAATGAATTTCTGGGATCGTCTAGTTGCCTTTTGCCCATGTGTGAAAAGCCTTGACAGGGTGGCCCCCCGGCAATTAAACTTACTTCACCATCAAACCCTTTGCTTCTTAACGCCTGTCGCAAATCCTGAGGCTTTAACTCAGCAATATTTTTGCAAATACTTGCGCCGTAGGGAAAATTAAAATGGTGTACTAAGGTATGGACTGCATCAAATTCAACAGCAGCAGCAATATCAAATCCAGCAGCTTCTAAGCCCAGAGACATCCCACCGCATCCGGCAAAAAGATCGATGGCGATCGGTCGTTTCATGCTTTAATTTCAAAAAAAATCACCATGGTCTACAATAGCTTATCGCTGATCAAAATTGCACAACATCACAGCAAGCTGTTGATGGGGAACCTTGGAGATGTGCCGCAATTTGCCCTGGGATATGGGGGTCTGCCGTCTTCAGGGTGATGGGTAGGCCAATATTAAAACCCGGTTGCCTGTCGGGGTGAAAATTTTTCGCCCCTACTCGATGACGTTGTTGTCCCACAACAATTTATCTAAAAGGAAATTATCAAGGTTTTCAAAACTGGAGGCATAGGTAATTGTTGGCGTTTCGTAACCCTTGAGGGATACGGTGTATTCTGTAAATCGTTGCTGGGCTCGACCTAAACCGGCGAGATAGTTGTAGGTGGTTTCTCCGAGGGCGATGTCGTGGTGGATCTGTTTCGTGCAGGATTCCAAACGGAAAGCGGCGTTTACTGTGTCACCAATGGCGGTGTAGTCGGGGCGATCGCCCGTCCCCGTATTGCCCACCATCGCATAGCCGGTATTAATCCCCACCCCAATGCGCAGGGGGAAAGGGAGCGTGTAGTGATTCCCCAAATCCGCCGTCATTTTGTTGAGGTCGCTCACCGCCTGGAAAATTTGGATCACCTCATCTTTGGCGATCGCCTGCTCCCCGTGGAACCAAATCGACATCACCGCATCACCAATATACTTATCCACCCAACTGCCGGAATCGCGAATGATTTTTCCCGCTTGGCGAAACCAATCGCCAATCAGATTGGAGAGGATTTTTTCATCAATTTTGCGCGTCAACACCGTGAAGTTACGAATATCCACCACCAACACCGACATCAGGCGGCGGACATGGAGGACAGAGGTTTGAGTATCTTTCGCCCCCAGTACCGGCTGATCCTCTTCCCCTGGATTGAAAAAGTGCAGTTCGCTTTGGCCGAAGGTGACGCGATCGCTATGGGTCAGCACCATCGGCACATTCACCCGCCGCCCATTGATAAACGTACCGTTACGACTGCCCAGATCAATCAGATAAAAAATCCCCGTTTCGGTATATTGCAACATCGCATGGTTACGGGAAATCCAGCGATCGGGGATCACAAAATGGTTTTCTGCGCCACGACCTACCGTCCAATGGTTGCGCCCGACCAAGGGGAGATAGCGTTTGCCATTGGCAGCGCGCAACAGTAGATAGGGAATGACTCCCGAAGGCATACAGAGAATCTCGCTAGGCAACGTTGGGGGATTTAACTGTATTTTAGGGGGGGATTTGCAAAATGCCACGGCCGGATTGCTTTAACTGGCCCTTTAAAGCACAAAATACACCGAAGCCCAAAAAATACCATCTACCAATAATGTACTCAACACCGCGCCACTAAACACCCAAGTGGCGGGACTGTTGGTTTTGAGAGGAATGCAACCGATTAAGAGGAGGAGCGTCACCAGCGTTGCGGCACAACCGAGGCCCCAAGGGGTTTCCATTTTGGCGACGGCTTCCCGGAGCAGGATGGAAATATTTTCCGGTGGGGCGTTGATCGCCTGTCGCCAGTAGGGGATCAAATCCGTGAGGTAAAAATAGCCATCGGTGATTGCCGTTCCCACCAGGGAACCGAGGTAAAAGCTATGGCCGACTTTGCCCACGCCGGTATAGAGGCCCCAGAGGGCGAGGGGGAGGGCTAGGGCTTCAATGGGCAAATGCAACAATGGCTCACTGCGCCACCAACCCCAATAGAGCGAACCCGCCAGCCAACTCCAGCTAAACCCCTGTAATAAATCCCCCCACCACCGTTGGGGATAGCGATAACCGAGCCAAGCCCCCCCCAACCAGAGGAAAAGGGTACAGGCCAAGCTTACCAAAGGGAAACTCCGCACTAAGGGCGCTTGGAGAAACACGGGGATTGAAACCAAGAAACAAGCCCAACTAAAGGCGGGCCAATGGCGACGGGTAGCCGGAGCGGGGGATTCAAGTTGAATGCCTAAAAAAAACCAAGTCAGTTCAAACAAGGGTTTGGCCTGTTCGTTGCAAATCTTTACCTTAATTAAGATACCATGTTTTGATTCGACATATTCAAAGGGGCAATGGTTTTTACGCCTTACCCCATCAGCTTTTACGGTATATCCCCCCTGGGGGTAGATTTTCATAAAAAATATAGCGGTAAGCGGGAAACTCAGCGGCTTGAGCCCTGAGAGGAAAGCGACTCGGCGAATTTATTCGCCGTGGTCTTCCTGATGATAGACTTACATCCATCAGCGGCTGTTATGTAGTCAGTCCGCTCCAAGGGATATGCCTAGAACCTTAAGCAATTAATGG
>Ga0316611_1000261_pt1 | contig 19606 bp, 35 predicted proteins | sample MIS2016202_MG_FD_207675 | JGI IMG/M metagenome (GOLD analysis project Ga0316611, IMG submission 207675) | Microbial mat bacterial communities from Middle Island sinkhole, Lake Huron, Michigan, United States - MIS.2016.202 | ecosystem: Environmental > Aquatic > Freshwater > Lake > Sediment... | reverse complement strand
AGTTTGTGTAACCTGGGTTTGTACTGATGGGTTTACTCTGTTTTTAACAGTTTCAACTACATTATTTAAACGCGTTAAAATAGCAGGCTTTGTTTTATTGCTGTTGTTTTGTAAAATTTTAGCTGTAATACCTAATACTTTTTGTCCAATCAATTTGGCACCTATGCCGGCACCAATACCAGTACTTGCCAATGCTGTACCTGTGGCAATAGGTAAACCCACTTTTATAATTTTTCCTAAATTCGGGATTGTTTTTGTTTTCATATGGTTGGCTACTCTTTTTAACGAAAATTCGCTAAAAGGGTCATCCATAACACCAACATTTTCCAAATAGTTTAGGTACTGCAGGTAATTATTATAATTGGAAAAAATATCATCCCGGTCAAAACCGGAAAAATCGGCAACAAAAATCTGAAACGCGGACGGGTCGCGTAAATCGTTAATTAAAACGGCTTTTTCGGTTTGGAAGTTTGAAAATTCCAGTTCATCCTCGGAGCTGTAATTTTCAATTTCGCTTTTTATGTCGATTGTAAGTTCCGGTAAATATTCCGTAACTAATTTTTTTACGCCTGTGTATACGGGTTGCATTGCATTGAGATTTTTCACAACTTCAATTGCTTCGTGTTCAGTTAATTCATTTAAATCCATGTTGTTTTCTCCGTTTAATATTTTTAAATAATTTAAGGCCTTTAAATTGTTATTATGCTTATAATCAAACATAAAAGCCCGTTTTAATTGTTCAATAACTCGTTGTTTTTGTTCGGTTGTTGAAAAATTAAATACATCGGTCATAGCATATACCGAATTTTTCAAGCTTTCCGGGAACTTTCCGGCAACCCGGTTAAATGCGTAATTATCGGCCTCAAATTCGTTTTTAGTCTGCAATTTGTAATGACCAATTTCGTGCATAATAATAAAAACCTTTTGTGCCATAGGTAAATAATTATACTTTCGGCTCCAATAGATTGTCCCGGTTGGCCTGTGTACTTTGGCCGGGGTTGTACCTAAATCATCAACAAAAACAATTTTCATTTATACATAATTACAATAATCGGAGTATTTAAACAGTCCGGTTATTTTGGTTTTTAAATTGTCCTTATTTACACCGGCGGCACGGGCTAACAAACCAACGGGTGTCCAGCTTGCAGCTTCAGTAACCACATTGGCCACACTGCCACCAATACTTTTAAGTGAGCTAACACCTTCCTTAACAATACTGTTAACGGCATTAGTACCGGTATTTGCTGTTTTTTTTCCGATAATTTTATTGTAAGTTGTTTCATCTACAATAGCCGGGTATCCTTTTGCCAACAATGCCGCCTGGGTATCGTTTCCAAATAACCCATCGGACTTAATGCCTAAGGCCGTTTGAATATTGGCTACAAGGGTTCCTTTCATTCCTTTTTGAATAGGGAATTTTTCTACCGAATAACTTACGCTAACCGTTTTCGGTTTAGTTTCCTGGTCGGTTTTATTGTTGTTTTCTTTTTCCTGATTGTTAAAATCGGTATTTTTTAAATCGTTAATAAGCTGCCTTCGCTTATATTCCTTAAAGCCAAAATAGGCCGCAACTGCTAAAACGATTAAAACAATAAAACCAATAATTAAGTTTTTATTTTCCATTGTATTTATTTTATAAAAAAAACCGGCAGCCGGTAACCGGAGCCGGTTTTTTTAAAAAAATTACGATAATAAGTTATTTTCGTTTGCCTGCTCTAATAGCGGCTTTTGTGATGTTCCGTTTTGCCAATTGTGCCTTTTTCTCAAGCGTTATACTTGAGTTAACAATGGCACCAATGTTGAAAACAAATTTCAATTCGGAATACGCGTTACCGTTTACCAATCCAGGCATTTTAAAAATGATAAGTGAACTTGAACCGAAAATTAAACTTTCGGGAACATTGATTTTTTTATCCTGGTTGTTTTCCACGCGCAAATAATCGGTAATTGGAATTTTCTTTTCGGCAGCTTGCGAAAAAGGATTCACAACATATTGGCGTATGTAATCGGGAAATACCGATTTGTCGTTAGCCTCAACAATAAAGTTGGTAACACGCATGGTGTTAAATTTGGCATAACCGATAAAATCGCGAATTTTAAAATCGGGCGAAGTAACAGTAATTTTTTTCGCAGGGTTAACTGCATCAACGAAAACATCACCATCTGCAGCCACAGCATCAACCGCAAAGTTGGCACCTAAAAATGCTTCAATAGCAGTATGTACTAATTCGGAGGTTTTTGGGTCTACCTTATCGGTATCGTAGTAAGCCGGGAACATAACAATAGTTTTGTCCACTCCGGTGGTGTTCACAAATTTCATGGTGTATTTGCGTCCGGTTTTTGCTTCGCCGGCAAATCCTGATGCGCTGTCGCCAAAATCGATAGTTAAATCGCCATCACCGCTGTACGATTCCATAACGATTTCGCTTATATCATCGCCGCCAAAATTACTGGTTAATCCTTGTGCAGCTAATTCTTGCAATAATTCTTGTTCGCTCATAATTATTAATAAATTTAAATTGTAATTACTCTGTTTTGTTATCTTTAGATTCGTTTTTTGGTTTCGCTTTGGTTTCAAAAATTTTCTTACCAAATGCCGATATACGTGTGTTTCCGGTTTCGGTAGTTTGTTTTTTAAAAACCGTTGCCATAGCAATAAGTATTAAAATACCAATTACTACATACAGTAATTTTGCACTGTTATCTTTCATAAGATTTATAAAATTAAAATTGAATAAGTTAATCGCCTGCTAATTTATAGCAGTATAAAAAAGGGAGTTGGCTTTTGGTGGGGATGGTTGTAGATAGTTGTTAATAATTGTGCTTAATTGTATTTCGTGGTTTAAATTCGGTAATTGAAATGCAAAAATGTTCACAAATAATATTCAATTGGGCAGGGGATATAACCTTTTGGTTGTTTTTGTAATCGGTTAACTTTAATTTTTCGTACAATAAACTTTGATGCATGTATTTGCGTAAAGTTTCTCGGCTAACACCCAAAACGGTTGCAATTTCGTATTTAAAAACACATCGAATACCGGTGTTCATGTTTTAAAATTTCAGAATTTCGTAATAAAACTTATTTCCTTTATCATATTGTATATTAACTTTTTGTTGCAAATTAATAACCTTATCAATATCGTAAATTACATCGCTACGCGTTTTGGCCGTTTCGTTTGTTTTAAATAAAGCCAAATGACTTGCATACGAATAAAAAGCCTTTGGAATTTTACTAAAACTGTGAGCCACCGCAAAAATATCTATCATTTGTTGCCGGCGACTAATTAATAAATCTTCCAGGTTATTTTCAACCCTGCTATTAATATACCGTCGGGAATCATCAAATACTAAAATACCATTGTAAAACCGTTTTAGTTCATTAAACAAAATTTTATTCATGTGGGTTTTACGTATTCCGGTAAATGTTTTCAGTTCATTGCTCCTTACATCGATATGTTCCACTTCCAGCCATTCGGCAATATGGTTTGTTACAATTAAAGCACGTTGGCCGGTATCTATTTTGTTTTGAATTAATTGTTTGCAAAAGGTTGTTTTACCGGTGCCATTTGTACCAACAATTAGTAATAAAAAAGGTGCTCTCATTAATAATTTGTATCATTAATAGCTATATTACTTTCATTATCAGTTTTTAAAATTTTCATTTTGGCTTTTCTTTTTTTTGCCTTTATCCGATTAATCATTTCCTGTTTTTTTTGTTCAGCTTCTGCTCTTTCTTCTCTATCTTTCCTATCTAAACTTGCTTGCATAATTACCGGGACATAGGCACCCACAATAACTAATCCCAGTTCGGCAGCCGGCGACAATACTGTATGTGTGCTTGGCATTAATTTAGCAGCCACTTTCGCTATTTTTTCAATACTTTCTACTGGCAGTTTATATTTGTCGGCCAAATCGGTATCCTTTGCAATAAGTAAGGCTATAAGGAAAGCAATAAGCAAGTCAGCAGCTTCTACCAGTTCCCGTGAAATTTCGGTGTTTTGTTCCTTAAAATCCGTTTCTGGTTGTAAAGGTTCACTAAATTCATATTCAACTGCATTATTCTGCTGTTTAGTTGTATTGTCGTCGGTAAAATCATCAGGTAAACCAAACTTTTCAACCGGTTCGGAAAATTCGGTTAAAAAATCGTAGTTTTTATCCGAATTTGCATTTAAAGTAACACCACCGATTATCATTTTTTTTGTGATTTAATAAATTTCATTAAGTCAATTAATGTTTCTACATTTAAATTAATGTATTGATTTTCTTTATTGTTAAGCATAATACTACATGCATTAACAATAGTTTTATTGTCGATGTTTTCAACAGTAACCGGAATGGCCAGTAACTCATTTTCGTCGGGTGTAATTAAAATAGCAAATTGTTTGTTTTCTTCCGAATTATCGTTAAACCATTTAAAAACTAACGGCTTAATTTCCTCTAATTTAGGAGCTAACAATAATTTTATTTCGCTGTAATCGTTTGTTAAAAACGGTGTAGCCAACTTAATTACATCCGTAATATTTAAACTCATTTTTGTAATTTTTGCTTGTATTGTAAGTATAAATTCTGAACGGATTGAATACCCATTTTTCCCCAAAGTATTTGACCACATGCAATGGCAACTACACAGTTTAATATATAATTTATCCGGTTCTGATTTTTGTCGGGCGTTGAAATTGTAACCAGGGCTGTTTTATCGGTGTTTAGTTCTATTCCTTTTACAACTTCTTTGTTTTCAATCATTTTATCAATAATGTAGCTGTAAAACGAATTTAATTTTATCCTAAGCTCGTTTTGTGGTATTTCGGATAATGATTGATTTACGTTTTTTAAGGCAATTAATTCAGTTTCGTAGGCCGTGTTTTCATCCGAAATTTGCGCTATTGTGGCTTTTAAGTCACTAATAACTTTTTCTTGTTGTTCAATTTCGGTTTGCAGGTTTTTGATTAACACAATGTCTTCATCAAATTTTTTGTAAACTTCGGTTATAACTTCTAATGGCTTTTTTTTATCGATATGGTCAAACACCATAATCACCGCTTCTTGTTTGTTGTAGTTTTCGGAATCGATAGTTAACTTATCAAATACCCGGTTTAATAGCTTAATATTTTCATCGTTAATTTTAAGCCCTATTGTTTTACCTATAAACTCATCAGTTAAAAACATATTTAATTAGTTTAATTATTAGAACTTCAAAATTATTAAACTCAATTTTGATTTAATAAAAATGATTGTTTAAATTTGATGTCAGTTTATAAAACTATAATTAAAACGGTTAACTAATTATCCGAAAAAGTTAACCAGTTAACCGAAAAAGTTAACTAAAAAATTATTTAATAATAATATCGGTTTACACAATTGTTCCAGGTGCGAATTGGTGGATGGTATCCGGTGGTTTCGGGTAATGGCTCTTTAAATTTAGCCGGGAAATATAATGTTTTACCATTGTTTGCCTTAATATCAAAAGCATACATTTAACATATTAATTTATAAAGTATTGCAAAAAAATTAATAAAAGCCTCTCTCTCCGCAAAAATTAAAATATTATAGAAAGTAAAAGTATTTAAATAGCTCTTAATCTTTTACTTTCTTGTATTTTAAGATTCAACAAGAAAAGGTTTTTTTAATGTGCTTTTGATAAAATGTTTTACCATTGTTTTACCTAACATTTTATCAGCATGAAAAAAGTTTACATAAAATCGTATCTTAAATCGGATAAACTACATTCCGATAAATCAGCAACAATTTATATTCGTGTTACAATTGATAGAAAATCGAAGTACCTAAGTACCGGTATACGGATTTTACCAAAGAATTGGAATAAAGGTAAAATAAAAAGTACCGAATTTGATTATATTACAAAAAATAGTATTGTAGAGCGTAAAATAAAATTTGTAAACTCAATTATAGATAAGTTAATTAAAGAGGAAGCTTTAATTACATTTGAAATAATTGAATCGGAATTTAAGAATAATTCAGCTAAAGCAATTGATTTTTATGATTTTGTTCTACTGGAAATAAATAAACGAGCATTAAGTGCGGAAACTAAAAGAACTTATAATACCCAAATATCAAAGCTAAAACAGTTTAAGCCTACCATAAAAATTACCGATATTAATTTTGACTTTATTCAATCATATAAAAATTATATGATTGCAATAAACAATTTACCAAATACATACTACAAGTCGTTGTCGATGTTAAAAACATTTTTAAACTGGTGTATCGAAAAAAAGCTATTAAAAAATAATCCGTTTGAAAATATACACCTAAAAAAGATGCAAGGGAACCGGCAATATTTAACACCGGGCGAATTGGAAATATTGGAAAATTTATATTTTTCAAATTCATTATCAATTGATAAAAGTAGCGTGCTTCGGTATTTTTTATTTTCATGTTATACCGGTTTACGGTTTACCGATGTTAAGAATTTAAAAAAGCATCATTTTTACAAGGAAATAATTGACAATACGGAAGTTGATTTTATAACAATTAATATGCATAAAACCGGATATAATGTTACAATTCCGGTTATTCCAAAAGCAAAAAGACTTATTAACTTAGATGGTAAACTGGAGTATGAAAAAATTTTTACAGTTAGATGTAATCAAGTTACAAACCGACGTTTAAAGGAGATTATTAAAAATACAAGCATTGATAAAACAATTAGTTTTCATTGTAGCAGGCATACATTTGCCACCGTTGCTATTGAAAAAAACATACCTATTGAAACTATCAGTAAAATTTTAGGCCATACCGAATTACGGACTACTCAAATTTATGCAAAAATTACACAATCCAATAAATACAAACAAATGCTAAAGCTTGAATGAATCCTGCTAAGGTTATAAGGTTTTATAATAATTATTTTTTAAAAAAATAGAAATTTTTTTTTTAAAAATAAGTTACACGTTACACCAAACCTTGTAACTTATTGTATATTAGTGCCGCGATATGGTGTAACTTAAAAAAAAAAGTTACACCAAACTGGTGTAACTTGGTGTAACTTGGTGTAACTTATCTTACACCATTTAAATTGCTGTATTATTGTAATTTAAAACGGTTGGTGTAAGATGTGTACCTTTTTTTGAATTTTTTTTATTTTTTTGGCTTATATATTATCTATATTATTTAAAATAATGAATATGAATACAATACCTTAATAAAATATTTTTTTATTATTTTTTAAACTTACAGCCAATTTAAACAGGGTAAATTTACCAGGGATTGTATACATGCCGGCATACTGCAATGCAATTTATTTAAGCGGCACCGGGACGTTAAAAGATAAAAGTTAAAAGATAAAAGGGAAAAGTTATAAGTTGAATTGTAACGGGGGTTACAAGGGGGTTACATTTTAATTAAAAGTTATATGGCATAAAAAAAACCGGCACCAGGGCCGGTATATTTAAAGTGTTAATTCTGCATCGTTAAATTGTTTTTCAATTACAGGAACGTTTAATTTTGCGTTTCGTAATTTTTTGTGTTTCTTTTTTTTCATGGTCTTCATGAAATTTTTAGGATATATAATTCCTTTGCGGTTATTCTTTGCCATTTTTTAAGGTGTTTGCGGTGTAGGTTGCAATTGTAATACATTTACTATAATCGGTATCCTCATAAAATAATCCCATTCGGTTAAGGGCTAAAAAATAGCTTTTGCGTTTGTTGTAATAATTTAATTCCGATTTTAAAAACCATGCTTTTTTTCCTAATTTTTGGGCAATAAACCATTTTTCCAGTAGTCGGGAAGTACGGCCGTTTCCATCTTCAAAAGGATGTATTTTAACAAATACCAGGCTTAACATAAAACCATAATAAAACACGCCACTTGTTGTTAATTTAGCCTTTAACAAAAAATTCATATCGGAAATTAATTTTTTAAATTCATAGTTTACAGTTTCTTTTGTGGCGGCTGTGTATAAAACGTCTCCATTTTCGTTATAAATAACTTCATCAAGTGTTCGTATTTTACCCTGCGATTGTTTTATAACTAAGTTTTTAGATAGCAAATTATGAGCTTTAAGTAAATTTGCTTTATTTAAATTGTTGTTTTGAGCGAAAACATAGGCATTAAATAAATCGTTTGTAGCATTAATATATTGTGGTGCAAATCGTTTTTTATGTTTAAGGTATTGTATTAAATCTTCGGAGCTTGCTATTTCACCTTCAATTTTTGCGGAGCTTGCAACGGAATTTGTATTATAATAAAAAATTTCTTTGTCAAAATCTTTATACTCAATTTTTTCAAATTGATATTTTAAGTTAAAATTAATTTTACTTTTAAATTCGGGTAAATAAGCTGTGGGTATTATTTTTAATTTAGCCATGTTTTAAAATTTAATGCACAAATATAAGAATTATAAACAATACGTGCTTCTATATTAATTAAAACCGCTAACAGTCGCTAACCGGCAACCCTGCGGGTGCGGTTGCTTTTGAATAAATAACATCTTTGTAAGATGCTAATGCTTCTTTAAATTCAGTATAATTTTCGTTATATTCTAATTCTACAATACTTGTAACTTCAAATGTTTTTTTCATTTTGATAATATTTAAAATTTATTAATTAAAATTTTCAAATTTGTATTTATAAATGCGGCCCTGGGTGTGGTTGTCCTGAATATACCCGTAGTTTTTGAGCAACCGGCCTAAACTTATTATTGATATGCCTGCTAATAAGTGTTTTGGAAAACTGGTATTATTGTTTAAAAGTTGCAAAAATTCGCTGGCATTAAGCCTGGTGCATTCGCAATTGTAGCTGGGTGGGTAAAATGTGGTAATAGCATGGCGTAAATCTTTGTATAAAAAGTATTGTGCGTTTATACTGTTGTTATTATTTATTTCGGTTGATGTAAGCTGACTGTCGAATAAGCCTATATCGGATTGTTTATAATAGTAGTAGGCTTGTGCCCAGGCTAATTTTATAAGCTCAGAATTGTTTAATAAGGCTTCTGGTATAGGGTTTTTAAAATCGTTTGCCAAATCGAAAATTACAAAGCGTACATTGCCTGCCAGGTCGGTTAAAAAGTGTTTTTTGTCGGTGGTGCTTATAAAACTGCTACGCCGTGGAAATGTTTTATCGGTGTAACGGTGTGCCGGTTTAAATTTTACAAAATCTAATACGGTTAATATTTTAAAGTTATTAAGCTGATTTTGTGTCATTTTATCAAATTCGTCGTTAAAAATAAACAAGTTTGATGCAATGGCTTTTTTTGTATCAACGTCCTTTGGGTTTAGGTTAACGTCGGATATTACATAATTACTAAACGGACTTGTAAAGTAGCGTACAAACGAAGTTTTCCGACTATTACTTGCTCCTTTGAATATAATTATTTGCTTGTTGGGGAAGTATTTGTTATCGGATAATCCATTTTCCAAGGTCCGGATCATACTTTTTAAAAGCATTTGATAGTAATGTTGTTTTAAATCGAATGATACATTTAATGGTGTAAAATTTAAATAGTTTAAAATTTCGGATATAAAATCGGGCTGGCCCGGTTCCCATTCCGGAAATGTTTTTAAAATTTCGGATATTGGGTTTATGTGGGCTGTAAAATCGGGGCTATAAAAGTAGCTGAATAAGGTTCGGATATTAACTTTTATATTGTTTATTTCCAGTAATGTTAATAAACTTTCGATGTTTACAGGTTGTAACCTATTGTTTTTAAAGTACATTATTTCGCCTGTAAAGCTGTTCACATGCAAGGTTGTAAACTTTAGTTTAATAAAATTAACGGCTTTTAATAAATTACTTTGTTTTTCGGGTTCTGGCTCGGGTTCCTCATCTGGCGTGGGTTTATATGCTTCGGCCTGCTTTAAAATATCAATAACCGGTACATTAAATTTTTTTTCAATTTTATTTAAAATCGTCATTAATTCATCTTGCTTTATGTTGCTGCTATTGTTAGCAATAAATAAAGCAGTTTCGTTAATAGCCGGTTTAAAATTGTTTCCGGTTTCTTTGGCAGCCTGAAATTTTGAAAATAAATTTATTTGCCAATTTTCGGGTACCACTATATCGGATGGGAAGGTAAAAATATCTTTGTTTAAATTAAACATTGCTTATATATTATCGAAATAAATTTTTACTATTTTATTTGTACGTTGTTTAATTGCTGCGTTAATGTAACTTATAGCTTTATGCTGTTTAAGGTTGGCATTTAAATGTATTTCAATTCCGTTTATATTTTCAACCAGCATGGCACTTTCAAATTCGGTTTTATTGTCGGTTATAAATGTGTTTATAAATGATTCCCAAACCTGCTGCAATGTTTGTTGCTCGCTGTTGTTTTTCGGTTTTAAATTTTCGGCAATGGCAGCTATTAAATTACCGGCAGTTTGCTGCCCTGTACGTTGGTTAAAGGCTTTGTTTTGTGGTATTGCATTATCGGTATTATTTTTAACATTAACGTACTTAGTTATTGTGCTGTAATCGGGTGGTAGGGTAATTGTATCGTTTTCCATTAAAAAGTTTATTACGGTGTTAAAAGCCGCTATACTTTTATTGGTAAGTTTGCTTATATCAGCTATATATTTATATAAATATTTGCCGGCTATGGTGGTTTTATGGTTAGTTTGGGCAAACTGTAAAAATTCCATAAAGCGGTTAACTGCAAAATCGTTCACCTTATCGAAATTGTTTAAAAGTATTGTTTTTACCTCTTTATCGGTTGGCATACTAAAGTTTGTTATAGTGCTTTGTGTGGTTTGCGGGTTGTAAACATAAGGGTTTTTGTAACGGTTTGCAGCACTGTACAAATAACTTGCTTTGGCGGTTTCTATATCATCTTTTACTTTTTCATATATTAAATTTATTACGGCCATAACAGTGGTTTCGGTTATTGGTCGCCCGTCCTCGTGCAGCATTTTTAAATAATTTTCGATAGCCTGACAAAGCTCGGTATTTTGCTTCCAGCTGGCCGGCAAAAATTCCGGGTATAAACGAATAGGGCTAAAATGCCGGTAAAATTCCTCAAAATGTATTCGTACAGCTTCGCGTACTTCGCCGGGCAAAACATACCAGTTTTTTTTAAGCACTTCGCTTAATTTTGTGGTGGTTTCGTATAATTTCATGGTTGCGGACTTTAAATTTATTGTTTAACATTATTTTTACAAACTTCGGTTGAATTATAGCCCGATTTTGATTTGATTTGTAATTTGTATAATGGATCTTTTTTTTCCGGTTCCGGTTCCTGAGGATACATACGGTTTGCATAATGATTGCTGTTTAATAATAACTGTATTTCGTGCAGCTGACTATCGGAACAGGAATTTAAAAACAGTTGAATAGAAATATCATGAGTTGTTAAAAATTGGATACTTACCATTGTTTTTTTTATTAATTTTGTGATTACTAAATTTATTTAATTATGCAAACTGTGATTTTAAATAGCAATTCGGCCGAAGATTTAAAGCTTTTAACCCAAATAGCTAAAAAAATGGGTATAAAAGTTAAATTTTTAACCGAGGATGAAAAGGAAGAATTTGGACTTTTAAGGGCAATTAAAAAAGGACGTACCGGAAAATATATTGATACCGATAATTTTATTAAAAAGTTAAGGATGTAAATACCGTTGAGTTTATTCGCTTTTTGCATCGTGATAAAATTTATGATTTTTTTCCTGAGTGATTTTTTTTATTGAAAGTATAATTCCTTGGTATTAAAACATATTAAGTTGTTGAAATAATTCTAACTGTACCGGGTTAATAAGCTTTTTTGTTATTGTATTAAAATTAACTGCCTGATTTCGGTTTATTAGTTTGTATTGTTGTTGGTTGAAAAACCGGGCCATACTTTTCTTTTTTAAATAGCGTTTTGGCGTATATAACCCGTTTTTATAAATTAGCCTGATGGTTTTACCTTTAATTAAAATTAAGGTGTTCTTATGGACCAGGTAGTATAAATTATTGTCCATAGTCGCTAACTCTTAAATATTCGTTTAATTCGTAGGCCGATATTTTTTTACCGTCTTTAGTGGTTTTAATTAACCCGGCTGCAATTAATTGTTTTATTTTCGGGTCGCCAATTTTTAAAATTTTTTTGGCCTGATTAATACTGTACACTGTACTATTTAAGTTATTTGTTTTTTTAATAGCTTCGTTTACAGCTTTGTTTACTGCTTTTTCAATAGTTTTTTCTAATTGTTCAAAAGGGATTGGTATTAAAATAAAATTTTCCATAGCTCTTAATTATTATTTCAGAAAGGTTTTTAATGTGTTTTTGATATTTTAGTTAATTTGTACTTGAAAGTATTTTTTTCATTTCGGTTAACTGGTTATTTAGCTTAGTTAACTCATTATGCTGCTGAACGTATTTGTGTAATAAATCGGGATAATCGGAAGTAGCAATTTTTACAGCTTTGTTTAATGCCGAATTGTACACAAATTTTCCGGTTTTGGTAAAGCAATCGTTAAAAACCTGCTTTATAGGATCTGTTTGCGTTTGTAATTTGGTAAAATACGTATCGTATTCGTATAATATACGCAATGTTAATCGATTCATTTTTTATTAATATTGTTAATTGTTTAATAATCATAACTTTCTAAATCTATTTTAGCATTAATCATACCTGATAATTTATAGAAAGTATTAAAGAATAGCGTTTTAATACTTTCTATTTCTGCCGGCAGGCCTTCACAGTCCTTCAATTAAGTTTTGCATAGTTGTTTTATTTGTTGATTTATTTCGTGTTTGCGTATTGCGTAAAACATGGCTTCTTTGCGTTTTAAATCGCGTTCGGTGCCTTGTAGTTTTTTTAGTTGTATGTTGGCCGCTTCCTGCATATCCAGGTATTTTGCGCGCTCTGCTAATAGGGTGTTTAATTCGGCTGACATAACGGTTACGAATAAAATAGTTGATGTATAAAGCGCTCGCGGTTGGCTGTAAAATCAAAATCGACCAGTTTGCAAAATTCAATAAAACCGATTCTTCTTAGTCCAACATCAACAATGTAATAGCCTTTTTTATAACGGTCAATGTCATAATTAATTTTTCTATTTTTAGTCAAATCGGTAAGTATTGGTAATTGGTCGTAACGGATTATAATTTCGATGTTATTTATTTGGTGTGGTTTTGTTCTATCCCTAAGGTCATCAATTTCATCGTTAAGGTCATCAATTTCATCGTTAAGGTCTTCTATCATATTTTTAACATTCCGGGAGTTTAAAACTGCTTCTTCAAAATAATCGGTATCAAATTCATAGGCATATTCCAACATTTTTTCGGATTCAAGCAACATGTTTAAAACTGTTCTTTGCTGTGGAACACTTAATTTAAACAGTAATTCAACTACATCAATTTTTATTGTTTCGGTTAAAATTATGTTGTCGGGATTGGTGTTTACTATCATGGCTTTATGTTTTTTAAGGTTATTACTGTGTTATTGCCTTCCAGGGCTTGTTCCAGTTGTAAAATATCGATGTTTGTTTGATTAATTAAGTTTGTTACCTCGGTTAACTGCCTTGTTAAATGATATTGGGCGTAGTAATTTTGTTTTAGTAATAAAGTGGCTTTTAAGGCTTTTTTTTCGCTGATTATGGTGTTTATGGTAGTACTCATTTTTCGAATATTTTTAAATTATCAACCTCATTTTTAATATATTTAATTTCCTTTTTAACTTCGCTGCTCCAAAATGTAAGCACTGGTTTTATGGTGTTTACTGTAATGTATTTTACTATTTCAAATAGTAGTAAAACCAGTGCTTTAAGCAGGTAAAAAAGGTTTTTTAATACTTGTTTGCTTAAGTCCTTTATCATGGATATTAATGTTTTTTTGTTTTACCTTTTTTTACTTTACCGCCGGTTTTACTTTGCCAGGCTTCAATACGGCATTTATCGGAACAATACATTTGCTTTTTGTGGTTGTATATGTATTCGTTATTGCAATTTAAACAAATTCGTTTTTTGGTTTCGTTATCGTTTTTTAAAGTTGTTTTAACATCGTTTTTTTTGCCTAAATCATCGGGTTTTAGCGTATCGTATATACGATTTTCGTTAATACGATTTTCGTTAAAACGATACACAAACCCTATTGGTTTTTGTTCTTTTTTATGGTGCTGTGGCTTAATTTCCGGTTCGGATTGTTGGGGTTCCGGTTCGGATAGGGGAATGTTTTCCGTTTCGTTATTTTCGGTAACGGTTGTGGTTTGTGTTTCGTTATTTTCGGTTTGGGAACCGCTTGTAATCATTTTTTCGTTACCGGTTATTGATAACGCATTTTGACTAATTAAAGCGTGGTTTAAGGCCGAAAGGTACATTTGGTACTGATTGCTTATTTGAAACTGTATAATCTGGTTTGTATCGTTGGCAATATCGGTACTGAAGCTGTTGATGGTATCTTTTATAACCTGCTCTTTTTCCGATTCGTTATAAATTTTGTGGTAAAAAAACGCAATTAAACCATTAACTAAAAAGCTTATAAACATTATTACGGCGGCTATTTTATAATATTTTTCGTATTCCGATTTTAAATTGCCGGTATTGGTGTTTAACTCCTTTTCCTTACTTGTTTCGATGCTTTTTAAGTTGTTTTGTAGCGTATTACGTGCATTTGTAAGCTGGGAGTAATAATTGTTTATATCGGATTGTTGCTTAGCGCTTAAACCGGATAACCTGCCGTTTAACCATTGTGTTGGATTGTTTTCGATGGTTTGTATGGCCTGTTTTATTTGTATTTCCAAATTATTAAAATTATCGTATTCGATATTTTTTTGGTACAAATATTTGCTGGTTATGGTTTCGGAATTATCCAGTTTTTTGGTGGTAAAACTTGCTAAACCGTTAACTGATATGTAAAACGATAGTACAAAAAACAGCAGCACCCCTAACCCGTAACCTAAAGCACTAAGCCATTGTAATTTAAGTGCGAATTTAAAAAGCTTTATTAAAAAAATAGCTGCTAAAATTTCGATGGTTAAAACAAAAACCACCGATATACTAATAATATAAATTTCAGGTAGTTCCACTAAATTTTTTAAAATATTTAAAAAATAGGAATAACCGCTAAAAACCGATATACTAATGGTAATAAACCTAAGTATTAATACCAGGATAATTAAAATACTGTTTTCTTTGGCAAAGCTTGTAAGCATCATTACTTTTGTTGCTTGTTTGGATAATAAGCCCGAAATGTTTAATTTTGCATTCATACTCATTTTGTTTTAAGGTTTAAGGCAAATGTTTATTACTAAAAGCTCCCCCAAATTTTGAAAGGTTCCGGTGGGAGCTTTTTTATTTACTATACTGCACAAAAAATTTTTCATTGGTTTTCAGGTTCAGGGGTTAGTTGCTTTAGTTCGGGAAAATTGGCGGCTACCTGGTTAACGGTGCTCCGGTGCCAAATGGGTATTACACCGCGGCGTATCCAGGTGTAAAACGTACTTTGTTGAATATGGCAGGCTATTACAACCTTGTTGCGAAGCTGCTGCTTAACCTCTTTATTGGTTAAAGTTTGGTACAATTGTATAAAATTCATTAACTTTATTATTTAATTATAATTACTACTTTTGTTATTCATTGAATGATGCAAATGTATAGGTAATGTTTATTATTTCAAAATTTATTATAGGTATTTTGTATTTAATTTGTAAAAAAAGTGGTATATGTCTATAAATGAGCGTATAAAAATGATTCGGATTTCTGAAAAAATTACACAGTCTGAATTTGCTAATGTAATTGATATTAAACAGGCTACATTATCGCAAATAGAAAATGGAGTAATTGCACCCTCATTGGATGTAATTAGAAGAATTATAGGCAATTTTAATATTTCTTATGATTGGCTAATTGATAATACCGGCACCATGCTAAGGGAACCGGCCCACAAGGAACAGCCCGATGTATTTGTACAATTTGTGGCCGAAATAAAAGCAATGCAAACCGAGCTGGTGCAATTACAAACCGATGTTGAAGCTTTAAAAACCTCGCTTAAAAACCAAGGCCCGGAGTAGGGGAGAAGTTACAATTATAGAATAATTAAAAAGTAATTAAGCAATTTTTTGCATTTTAATAACTTCAATTTCGGTACCTTTTTTTAAGGCTTCGCGTACTGTATTTAAAACAATTTTAGTTATTTGGGCACTTAAATAATATTCGCCGCAATTTTGACAAATATCGGCAGGCACGTCTTTAATTACAATTACGCTATTATATTTAGTAATTGCTACAATTGTTTTGCCTTTTTTGGTAGTACCAGTTTTACAAATTACACATTTCATAATATTATTTTTTACGTGTTTTAAAATCGGATTGCCATACATTAATATCAGGTATATAGCATGTTATAATATAGCAGTTTCCTTTTTCGTCTTTTGATACCACAATATGTATGTTTTTACTATTTACATTTTTAAACATTAAATAACTTGGGTAAGGTTTATCGTTTGGATATTCCATTATTATTTCACCGTTTTTTAATGTACTTTCAATTTCGTTTTCATATATATCGCGCTCAATCATTTTATTGATTGCATGCGAACTAAATTTTATTAGCTTGCATTCCATTTATTAAAATATAATTGCATTTTACGCAAATATACAAAAAAATACTTTAACCATTGCATTATCCAACATGTCAAAGAACCAATATAAAAACACTTTTTTGTAATTAATTTGTTTGGTTTTTATTAACTTTACTATTTAGTTTTAATTACTACTTTTGTTATTCATTTAATAATGCAAATGTACAGTAATTTCTTTTAAATAGTCAAGTAAATTCTTATTTTTTTTAGAAAAAATATTACAATGGAAACCGAGGTATTGAAATTAAAGCAGTTAATTGATGAAAATAATTTGTCGGTAGCAAGATTTGCCGATAAAATTGGAATTTCCAGACAAGGTATATATGATTTGCTTAATGAAAAGACAGCAATAAATATGAAAAATTTGAAAATTTTTGCCAACTATTTCAAAGTCCCATTAAGTTATTTTTTCGATAAAGAAAATACTACTTATACTATTGATGCTGAATTATTAGCCATAATAAAAAAGCTAACAAATTTTGATTATGCCATGTTTTATGGCTTTTTAAAGGGTTACGGCGTATTGGCTGCCAATAACGGGCTGCAGCAAAATATTACGCCCGATTTGTTGCAAAAACTAAACTACGATTTGTTTGTAAAATATAAAACCCTGGTTGTACCGGAAATTGAATTGTTGTATAAAAAGGGATTAATATGCCCCGAATTTTACGAGCTGCTGTTAATGCTACATAAAAGGTAAAAACTAAATAAAATTTACCACCGATTTAATAAATTTTTCGGTTTTTAATTTTCGTTTCGCTTTTAAAATTTTTAATAAAGTTAATAGTTCCTCAAAATTAAGGATATGCGAAGTATCGAAAATAGTATCTTTACCTATGTAAATTTCATCGCTATCATTTTTTGCCGGCCATAAAAACCCGTTTCCAACCAGTTTTACATTGTCAATTTTTACGGGAAGTTTATTAATCAGCTCTTTTTTTAGGTTAAAAATTCTGATGTCGCCAACCGAATCGATAAAGTAAACTGCATTATTTTGAGTAATTATTTTTTTTTGCGGAAATGGTAAATTTTCAAATGTGCTCATAATTACTGATTTTTTTCGTAAAACAAATTTATTAAATAATCCACTAATTCCGGTGAATCCTGAAGTATTTTTTTTGCTTGTTTTAATTTGTTTACTTTCATGGATCCGGCAAGCGTATTTAATCCGGGTAATTCCAAAACAATTTGTTGCTCAGCATAACATAAATGAATATGTGCTTTAAAATGTTGTGTATCGGAACTGCTGATAAACGGTAAAATTCCAATTTTTATAAATGGCTGTTTCCAGTTTTTCATAATATCTTATTGCGCCATTTTAGTATTATGCATGTGAATACGTTTTTTTAGGTGTGCTACCACGCGTGTAAACGACATCATTACTGAAGTATTGTTTTTAATAATTTCGTTTTGTTGCTCAATAATAGTTCGTAGTTGAATGTTGCTATGTTGCAAATACTCAATAAATTTGGTTTGTTGTTCCTCGTTTTTTTCGATATGTTGCCGTAAAAAGTGTATGGACCGGTTAAGTATATACACCAAAATGGCCATAAGGCTAACCGAAACGGCCACCGGAAAAGCTAATTTTTCAAATATTTCTAAAAAGTTCATAAAGTTTGTTTTAAGTAGTTAATAATAAGTTATATAAAAGCAAAAACCCCACAATCGTAATTTTTTTTGATTGTGGGGTTTTAGGTTAAGAGAATAAAGAACAATTACTTCTTTGCTTGTGCCTTTTTTCTTTTTAATTTTTCTTTTTTTATAAAGTCGCTAACTAATTTGTCAGCTTCTTTATTTGGTTTGGTTTGTGGCACAACTACCAAATCAACGCATGTTTCTATCAAGCAAAATTCGTTATAAACTGAAAGTGCTGAAATTTCCATTTCTCCATCATTCCAACTCAAAAAACCTGTATCAATTACAACATTTTTGAATTTTGATTTATCTAAAAACTTATTAATAGAAACATGTGTTGATTTTCTCAAAAAATAATCAAAATCTGCAATTTTTTTTTCGCCATTTGAAAATTGCACTTCTAATTTATAACCATCTAAATATTTAACACTTATTATTTTCATATTATTTTAATTTTACGGTTATTTTCCTGCAACTTGGAAAAGAATCTCAAAATAAGTCCTAAATATTCAAATAATTTTGGCATAATTCAATTTATTAAATTTCTACAAAGATACGAAATTTTAAGAAAAAATTAATCCCTACAATCAAATATTTCAAAGAACGTAATAATTAATAAGCAGTTAACTTATATGCCGGGAAAAAGAGTATAAACCTGTTATACCCGAATGTTTGATATTGAAGTGGGTGTAAAATCGTTTGTAAATATACCGGAGCCATCGTGCAAAATATAGGTTCCGCCTGATGCAGCAGTACCTGTAAGCCCAAATTTACGGGTTTGTGAAGCTATGCTTGGGTTTGAACGACAATTGAAAATAATTAAATCGACTATGCCACAAGTGGATTTACAGTTTATTAGTGTTCTCCTGCTGGAAATGGTTACTTCGCCAGTAAAAAAACAATCTTTTAAATGTAGGTGGCCGTAACCATTCATTCCATCAAAATCGAAAACTATTTTATCGGAATTGTCCGTAAATTTATGAAACCTACAGTTGTAAAAATGATAATTGGTTGATACACCTGTGTTAACCTGAAATTTAATTACCGAACCAGCTACACTACTTCCTTGGAATAGTGCATTGTAATAATAACACGATTTACCAACAACGGTTAATTTATAATTACCAATTAAAATTTTGTTGTATTCGCAATTTATAACTATATTTTCGTGACTAAATGTGTGATCTCTGGTAAACACAATATCAGCGCCCAACCTTATTATGCCACTTTTAAAATCCGTAATAATACGGTTATACGCTGTAATAAATTGCGATTCGTTAAACACAACCAGTTCTATATTTTCCGGTTTATCAATTAAATCGTTATAACTAATAGGATTTGTATTTGTGCTGCCGGTAACTTTTTGCAGCCGGCTACGTAATAACGGATTTTTTATATACATTGTGTTTGTAAATTAATTAGGAATAATTGGGATCGTAATTAGGTGCAGAAAA
>Ga0316611_1000260_pt1 | contig 19757 bp, 17 predicted proteins | sample MIS2016202_MG_FD_207675 | JGI IMG/M metagenome (GOLD analysis project Ga0316611, IMG submission 207675) | Microbial mat bacterial communities from Middle Island sinkhole, Lake Huron, Michigan, United States - MIS.2016.202 | ecosystem: Environmental > Aquatic > Freshwater > Lake > Sediment... | reverse complement strand
TCAGTAGTGGTGGCATAGGTTTGTTTTGGGTTGTCGGATTTCATTTGCTTAAAAAAGAAAGGTTCAACACCCATTCTGAAAGCCATTACGAAGACTGACATTAGAGCAGCCAATTTGTAACACGCCCCATAGGCACCCGCATCTTCATTTGAAATAAGTCTTCTCTGAATCATTTTATCAAAATTTTCATTAAGTGCAAAAGCCAGTCCACCAAACATTATTGGGCTTGAATATTGTATCATTTTGAAAAATAATTTTCTATCAAGTGAAAATGAAAAGTTTTTTAAAACAGGAATCAGCATAAAAATTGTGAGAAAACTTGCGAAAAAATTAGCAACAAAAACAAAGCCAATTTTTTGTTTTATTTCAAATCCTAAAAAGGAATAAGGAACGTTTTGTATGATTTTTAAAAAGAATATTACCAAACCGAACATGATAAATATATTCATTAATTTTACTATAGTATAGTACAATGGTTTTCCTAAATACCTCAATCTCGCAAAGGGAATTACGCAAATGTTATCTAAAATTATAAACCAAGAAAACCAAATAATATATTCAGGATTTTGTTGATATTGGGTGAAATATGTAATAGGTTTAATGCCTAAATAGACCATAAGTAGGAAAAAAATTGATAAACCTGTAAGAAATATAAAGGCCGTATTAAAAACTTTTTTTTCATTGTCATTTTCAGATGCATAACGAAAATAAGTAGTTTCAAAACCAAAAGATAAAAATACGTTTATCATAGACGCAAAACCATATAATTGGGTATAAATAGAGAATTCTGCTACGCCAATAGGTTTTGTAATGAAGCTGATTAAAAGAAAATTTATTAATCGTGGTATTACTGAACCTAAGCCATATATAAGCGTTTCGCTAAATAATTTTTTATACACTTTTTAAAATAATTTGAATACAAAAGTAGTTTTATTTACTAAAAGATTGCTAACAATTTCTTTTGGAAGAAAAATTTGCTGATTGTTGAATTCAATTTTTAGTGAAGAGTCTGAAATTTCTTTGTGTATAACTTTGATAGTGGTAAAAGGTAAAATTTTATATTTTTTTAGTTTTTCTATATATTCAACCGATTTGTTTTTGATTCCAGATATTCTACATTTGTCATTAGGTTTTGCTTCTGATAACAGAAATAAATTGTTAGGTAAAATATGGCCAGAGGCGTTTGGAATAGAATCTCCAAAAGGGTCTTGTTTAGGGTAATTTACTATTTTGTCAATTTTATTTATCAATTCATCTGATTTAATATGTTTGGTTTGTTCTGAAATAGATAAAATGTCTTCCCATGAAAAATGTAATTCTGCAACTAAATAGGTGTTCCAAAGCCTTTTATTTCTGATTATTTGTAATGCAATCTTTTTCCCTTTTTCTGACAATAATACGCCTTTGTAGGGTTTGTATATTACTACATTTTTTTTTTGTAATTTCTTCAACATTTCAGTTACGGTAGGCGCTTTGGTTTGTGTTTGTTGGGCAAGAAAATTAGTTGTAGTTTCTATGTTTTTTTCATATTGATTTTCGTACAATAATGATAAATAGGTTTCCTCGGTAGAAGTTATTATATTATTTTCCATTTTAATTCAATGATTAGGTAAACCTAAAAAATAAATTTCATATAAAAAAATAAAGTTAAAATAATATATTACAATAAGTTAAAAATAAATTTTTCTTGATGAGATATAGCACACCAATGTACCAAAAAATGTAACAGTGATTAAAGTAATGAGAATATTTATCAATTTTAAACTTATGGGAAATGCCATATAAGCATTTATTTTAAACCACCCCCAGTGAATTTGAGAAAGAACAGTTATAATACCCAAAAACAAGCCAATTAAAATTCCAAATGCAATAATGATGGCTCCGGTATTAAAAAATATTTTTTTTATATTGTCTGAATTTAAACCCATAGAAATCAAAGATTTTGTTTGTGTTTTTTTATCTAAAATAATAATTACAATAGCCGAAGCTAAGTTGAAAGTAGTGATGATGATAATTAAAGTACATATCAAGTAAATAATTAATTTCTCTATATTCATCATTTGTAGAAAGTTAGAGTCTTGTTCTTCTCTAGTTTTTACTATATAATTTTCACCTATAATTTCCTTCAATGTTTCACTAGTTTCTTTTCTTTTTAAAGAATTTTTAAGTTTAATTTCTATACTATTACATGCATCTTTAGGTAATTGTAGTAAATTTTGTATATAACCAATGGGTGTGTAAATAAAATTATTAAATTTTTCATTATTAAGTGAATACACTCCTTTTAAATAAATTGAATCAATTGAAAAAGCCTCATCAGTAGACTTTATCAGACCAGTGCCTGCTTTGGGAACTATAATTTTTGCCATTTCAGATTCACTAATTGGCATCACCAAATGATAGGCTAAATTATATCCCAAAATCATCTCATTTTCATAAATAAAATCTAAAGTCTTACCTTCAATTATGGTAGAATCAATATTAAATACTTGTTTATAATTACTCTCAATTCCTCTTATTAAAGATATTTCTTGCCGTTCACGATAGGTGATATATACTTTCTCTTCTAAAACCCTACTGAATGCTTTTATCTCATTATTTTGCTTAAGTTTTTGAATTAAAAATGATGAGTTGGAAAAAATTTTTCCAGTTTTAGGTGTAATTTTAATTTCAGCATTTACATTGCTAATAAAATCAATATTCATTTTTTCTAAACCTGAAAATGCACTCAGAATTACGAACATTGCATAGGTAGCTACCGCAATGGCAACAATGGAAATGTATAAAATTATGTTTACACTTTGTGTGCCTTTTTTACTAAAGAAGTATCTTTTTGCGATGTAATAGGATACATTCATGGTAGTTTATAAAATAGGATTATCGCCTTCTCCTTTCAACTCTTTTTCTATTTTATCTACCAAATCTAAACTGTCGTCGTTATAAAATTGCAATTGTGGAATTTGGCGTAAGTTTTTCGCTAATGATTTTCCCAATTCACCTCTTATAAAAGCCTTTCTTTCTTCCATTTCTTTCATAAACGCTTGTCTAAACTCAGAAGGAAATATACTGAAATAAACTTTAGCAATACTTAAATCGGAGGTTACTTTTATGTCGGTAAGTGTAACTAATATTTTAGAATTATTGGCTATTTGCTTTCTCATTAATATCGAAAGTTCTTCTAACAATAAGGCAGAAACTTTTTTTTGTCTGTTATTTTCCATCGAAGCAAAGGTAAAACAATTTTTTTATCCATTTTTATGTAATTACTTGGCATAATAATCTTTAATTTGAAGAAATTTCATATTCAAAATTTGCTGTTTTTAAGGTTTTAATAAATACCAAATTATCATTTTGTTTTTTTGCTTTTTGAATAACATATCTGTATAATTTTGAATAATATATTATTTCATATTTGTTTTTTCTTTTACTTTTTTCATTTTGTGCAATCAGCGTAAAACCATGAATTGAATTTTCAAAATTTAATCCAATTAAAGAAAAAATAAAATTAAAATCCCAATAATCTAATTTTCCCGAATATTCTCTTTGTAGTTCTAAAGTGTTTCTTTTCAATAAATAAAGTTCATGTTTAAATTTATTTGTAGACTTATTATTATAGAGTAAACTCATTCCAATAATTGAATCTTTTTCGTAATTATTGAAGTTTAACCATTTGTTTTTATGATATACAATCACAATACTTAAATTTTTATTATTTTTAATAAAATCATAGTTTAATGTATCTGAAATTTTGTCAACTTTAATTCTAGTAAAACTCAATTTTAAAGTATCATTTTTAAATAAGTATTCATTTTCGCCTTTCACAATTTTACTTTTATTCTGAATTTTACAATATTTTAAAATTGAATAATTACAACTGTATAAGAGGAAAAAAAGCATTGTGATTGTATAAATTTTTTTCATTTCAATTTTTATTTATTGAAAACTTTGATCTAGTTGAAGTTTTGTTTTATTTGTATTCATTGAGATATCAGTTTTAACTTCATTTAACATGTTTTGATAATCAATATCAGTGTTTTGCAACTTTAAATAATTTATTAAATCAGTTAGTATAATTTTATCAGAATTTGAAATTACTATAGAATTTGAATTATTAGATAGTACTCTATCAACTATTGCATTTATAGTTGGAACAGCTTGAACAATTTTTGCTGTTTGTTCGAAACTCCAATTTTGAAAACCTAAATACTCAGACAAAATATAATATTTTTTTATATAATCAATTCCTTTTAAATTATTAGCAAAATAATTGTCTCTTAAACTATAATACTTATCAAATGATAAAGTTAAACTCCTTGTTAAATTATAACTCTGTGCCGACAAACTTACTTGTGTTGCATTACAACTTGCACTACAGTCACCACTACCACAATTCCCAGCACCTCTTCCACATTTTAAATCTTCACAATCACCAGTTCCACCACCGCCACCACTACCACCATCATCATCTTGATCATCAAAATCATTTTCTAGATTTTCTCCACCATTTATTGAATAAGATAGACTTTTATTTTCAAATCCTGTATATTTTTTATTTAAAAGTTCAATATTTGTTGTGTTTTTTATTAATGCAATACTTAAATAATCAATAGATTGATTTCTTTCTAAAAATTTTAAATGAGGATTTAAAAATACAATAAACTTTCCATTCTTTGTAATTTTATTTTCATTTTTTAAAAAATTATACATTAATGCAGTATTTTTTGATAACACATCATCAACATTTGTATTAAATTTAACTGTTCTATTAAAATTACTATTTTTTAGCTCAAATAACTCATGCTTTAATGTTTTATCACTATTTAATGAATATATACTAACTCCCATAATATCTTCAATGTTTGTATCAATTTTTTTATTATTTCTTTTCGAATATAAAATTATTGAAAAAACTTCTGAAATATTTAAATTTAAATGCTTTAAAATACTATTAATTTGTGTTTCATTTGAATTTCTTAACCAATATGATTGTACTTTTTGATGATTATCGAGTTTATAATCTGCAAAAAAAACTTCACTGTTTCCAATAATTTCAGTATTGATAATTTCTGATTTTGCACTAAGTTTTTGAATATCTTCGTCTTTACTACAAGACAAATAAACAATTGATGGGATTAACAATATTACTGCTATTGTAAAAATCCAATTTAAATTTCTTTTCATTTTTTTATTTTTAAAATTTAATTAACCTACTCTATTATTGCTTTTCGGTAACCGCATTAAAATTTAGATAAAATTGAAAAAGAATTATTATAGAAACAATCGGTAATACCGATATTTTAAAATAAGTTAATTTTTATAAAATATTTTTTAATTTAGCAAAAAATAAATTTAATGTCGTTAGGTAAAAAATTATATAATTTAAGAAAACAAAAAGGTGTTTCTCAAGAAGCATTAGCATATGAATTAGGTTTGTCGTCACAAAGTAGTTATAGTGATTGGGAAAATGATATTTCTATACCCAAAAACGATAATATAATTCGATTATCAAATTATTATGATATAGATGTAAATGAATTATTACAAGAAGTTTTTCCAAGTATAAACATTACAAATGAAAAAAATGCAATTGCACTTGTTAATAGTCCAAATTCTAATATAAATCAAATGGAAGCCATTATAAAATTAGCGGATGGGTTAGAAAAATTAAATTTAATAGTTGAAAATATTCTAGGTAAAAAGAATTAAATTATCCCAATAAAAGTGTAATAAAATTCTAAAATGTCTTATTAAAAATTTATAAAGTATTGTTTAAAAATTCACTATTTTTGCCAAAAATTTTTATATGAAGTTATTAACGGTTGGAACTGTTGCATTTGATGCAATTGAAACTCCATTTGGGAAAACAGACAAAATATTAGGCGGTGCGGCCACTTTTATCGGATTAGCAGGAGCCATTTTAAAAGCGAAAGTGGACATTGTTTCCGTTGTAGGCGGGGATTTTCCTCAAGAATATTTGGATATGCTTACTTCCAAAGGAATAGGTATTGAAGGCATTGAAATTGTGAAAGACGGGAAAACTTTCTTTTGGAGTGGGAAATATCACAATGACATGAATTCCAGAGATACTTTAGTTACCGAACTAAATGTATTAGCAACATTTGAACCTAAAGTTCCTGAATCAGCTAAAGATGCTGAAATTTTATTGTTGGGAAATCTAGCTCCCATAGTACAAATGTCGGTTTTAAAACAAATGACAAACCGACCCAAATTGGTAATTTTAGATACCATGAATTTCTGGATGGATATTGCATTAGATGAATTAAAACAAGTAATTGCATTAACCGATGTAATAACCATAAACGATGAAGAAGCACGCCAACTTTCAGGTGAATACAGCTTAGTAAAGGCTGCGAGAAAAATTCATGAAATGGGACCTAAATATGTAATTATTAAAAAAGGAGAACACGGTGCACTTTTATTTAGCGAAGGAAAAATATTTTCTGCGCCAGCATTGCCTTTGGAAGATGTTTTCGACCCAACAGGAGCGGGAGATACTTTTGCAGGAGGATTTGCTGCTTATTTGGCAAAAACAGAAAATCTTTCTTTTGAAAATATGAAAAACGCAATTATTGCAGGAAGTGCATTGGCATCTTTTACAGTTGAAAAATTTGGAACAGAAAGAATTCAAGAAGTGAAAGAAGATGAATATTTTGAGAGATTAAACCAATTTCAAAGCCTTACAACATACGAAATGGAAATGAAATCGTAATATATTACAAATAATATTTTAAAAAAGGAATTAAGCCTTTTGCTTAGTTCCTTTTTCATATATAACAATCTAATTTTATATAAATTAAAGTACTAAATTTGCAATTAATTAACCGATTTAATAAATAAATTATTTAAAAATTCGTTTCATTGTTTACTTTATCATTACATAATGTTTAGCATTTTAAAAAAAGAATTATTACAATTTTTTGGTTCATGGACTTCCTATATCATTGCAAGTATTTTTGTTTTGATATGTTCATTATTTCTTTGGTTCTTTGAAAATCAGTTCAATTTTTTTGTAATTGGGGTTGCCTCAATGCAAAGTTTTTTCAATCTGGCTCCTTGGGTTTTGCTTTTTTTAATCCCAGCTCTTACCATGAAAAGTATTGCTGAAGAACAACATCAAGGTACTTTAGTTTGGTTATTTTCTCAACCTATCTCTTTATTTTCTATTGTTATTGGGAAATTTATCGCTTTGGTAATTGTGGTGCTTTTTTGTTTGTTGCCCACTTTTATCTATTATTATTCAATGAAAAATTTAAGTTTAGATATAAATAGCATCGATTCTAATACAATTTTCACAGGATATTTGGGTTTAATAATGCTAAGTATCGCTTTTATAGCCTTAGGTTTGTTTACTTCTTCCTTATCAAACAATCAGGTTTTGGCATACATATCAGGTGTTTTTTTATGTTTATTTGCTTATTTTGGTTTAGAGGCCTTGGCTTCATTTGATTTATTAGGAAGTGCAGATTTTATTATACAAAAAACAGGTTTTTTATTTCATTATAAATCTTTTGCAAAAGGTATTGTAGATACAAAAGACCTTTGCTATTTTCTATTTGTAAGCCTGCTTTTTATTCAAGGAAGTTTGTATTTTATTAAAAAAAAGAAATAGTTTTTAAAATGAAATTCATCAAACTACATTTCAAATACAGTATTACAATTTTTATTTTGCTAATAGGAATTTTAGGAATTTTCCATACCAGATTCGATTTTACCAAAGACAAAAGATACACCCTTACCGATGCTACTAAACTAATTCTGAAAAAAATAAACAAACCACTACAATTTGACATCTATTTAAGCGGAAATTTTCCAGCTAAATATAAGTATCTTCAACAAGAAACACTTACCTTGTTGGAGCAAATGCAAAATGAAAACAGCAATATTGAATTCAATCTTATCGACCCATATAAAGAAAATTTAACAGATAGTTTACAGCAAATGGGATATCTCCCAAAATATATTCAACAGATGGATAAAAGCCAAATGTCAAATATTTTGATATTTCCTTACAGCAGTGCATTTTACAATGGTTTTTATAATAAAGTGCCTCTTTTGCAAGATAATCCTGGAAAAAGTGAAGATGAAATATTAAATTTTTCAATTGAAAATCTTGAATATACTATAAGTAATTCTATTAATAATTTAGTTTCCAATAAAGTTAAAAGAATAGGATTTGTAACTCATCATAAAGAACTTAATCCAAAGGAATTTTATATGTTTCAGCAACTTATGTCTGACAATTATATCATCGAACCCTTTTTTCCATCTGATTCTACAGCAAAAGGTTATACATTAAAAGACCAAAAAAACAGCAAAAAATTAGATGCTTTGGTAGTAGCAAAACCAAGAACAGCCTTTTCTGAAGATGACAAAATAGTAATAGACCAATTTATTATGAATGGGGGAAAAATGCTATGGATGATAGACGCTGTAAATGCAGAAATGGATACTTTATACCGTTCAGATAAAATTTTAGCCTATCCTTACGATTTAAATCTCACCGATTTGCTTTTCTCATACGGTGTTCGTATAAACCCAGGAATTGTAAAAGATGCTAAAAGAAATGCTACTTTAAATATTATGGTAAACGATGAAAGTAAAAGTCTCAATTGGCCTTATTATGTTTTAGGAGAATCTGATGAAGGAAACAAACACCTCATTACAAAAAATATAAGTCCAGTAAGATTTCAATTTCCTTCATCAATAGATACCTTGCAAAATGATGTAAAAAAAACCATTCTATACCAAACATCATCCTATACAGCCACCATGTCTGTTCCAAATTATATTACGTTAGATGAATTACAACTAGGATTATCAGATAGTTTGATACAGGTTCAATATAATAAATCTCCTAAATTTTTAGCCGTTTTATTGGAAGGAAAATTTCCTTCAGCTTATGCAGGAAGAGTGGAAAGACAAGAAATCCCAGCATTTAAAGAAGAAAGTATTCCTACTAAAATGATCGTAATTTCCGATGGCGATTTAGCAAAAAACGAACTAGGAAAGCCGAGTAAAAATTCACCTGAAATTCCTATGGAAATAGGATTTGATAAAACTACTAACATTTCCTACGGAAACAAAGCCTTCATGAAAAATGCAATGGATTATTTATTAGATGATTCTGGGCTTATTACACTAAGAAACAGAAACGTAGAAATGAAATTGCTTGATTCACAAAAAATAGTAAACGAAAAACTAAAATGGCAATGGATAAATACACTCATTCCAATAGTTATTGTTTTGTTTTTTGGGCTTGTTTTTACTCAAATTAAAAGGCGAAAATATAGCAGTAAAACTTAACATTTTTATACCAAAATTATTTTTCAATATATTTTATATTTTTACTTGTTTCGATTCAAATTTCGTAATTTAGCTTAAAATTTTAGCCATGCAAAAAGCAATCTTCATTCTCAGTTTATTCCTTTTATTTTCTTGTAAAAAAGAAGTGCCAACTTTAAATGGTGCCTCACAACAAGAATTTGATGAAAGCATTGAAAACATATCTAAAACTTTACCATTATTTCAGCAAAACAGATTGAAAGAAGCCGTACAAATAATTTATGAATACGATGCCCCAAATTTGCAAGAAGAAGTACGGTGGAGCAAAGTAAGAAACGCACTAAATGGAAAAACTGCTGCTGAGGTATTTGATTTTGCCGATAGAATTGCCAAAGAAAAAGGATTGGATTGGAGAAGCACTTCCTCAACTTCTGTTTTAAACTTTAACAAAACAGAAAAAGGATTAAGTGATACAGATTCTTTGCAAATTGATTACTCAGCCATTGAAAATGCACAAAAATTAACTATTCAAGCAAAATATTTTGATAAAGATAAAGATGGAATTCAAGATGGAATTATGCTTTTCCCTACTCTATTTGATGAAACGAATAGTTATATTGAATTTTCTAATTTACCTTTAAAAAGCGTAATTTCAATTTATAGCGGTGGCGCCAAAATATACGATGTGAATACACAGTTTACAAACTCAACAATGGGTAGTGTAAGTGCCAATCGTGGGATCTTTATTCCCTTTAATAATATACCATTAGACCAAGTTCAGGTTGAATTAATAGATGTTGAAATGCGAGTTCAAACTCCGTTTAATTCCTTTGTTGCTAAAACAATAAATGTGCCTTTTGAGACGGTTGCATGGTTAGAAAATGAAAAAATTCAAAATGAAGGGCAAGAAATTGAAAATGAATTGAAAGGTGCTGAAGCATTAAAAACCGTTGATGCTTTTTTACAAAATTTAGGTGCTGGAAACTTTAAAGCGGCATTTGCATTGTCTAATAATCCGAAATGGAAAGATTATGAAACATTTAGTTCGCCTGCAGTTGGGTTTGGAAGCGTGAAATCTATTGATATTTTGGAAACAAAAGTGGTGAATTTTTCTACAAAAACTGCCGTAATTTCAGCATCGTATAAAGCTTCAGACGCTAAAGGAAATTCAAAAAACTTCAACCAAAGTTTTACATTAGAAAATAGAAATGGAAGTTGGATTATTATAAACTCTAAACAAAATTAATCCGTAAGAATCCAGCTTTCATTTACATCCCAAAAAGCTCTAATGGTAACTATATTGGGTGAAGAATAGGTTTTTTCAGCTTGTTTTTTGGTTTTAAAATCACCCGTATCCCAAACAGCATTTTCATTTTCATCAACCAAAATCCTGAAAGAATATTCACCTGGCAAAAGATTGGTAAATTCTATTTCATTTTTATTTCCATACACTTCTTTCACTACACTATTTTGTTGTAATAGCTGTAGAAAAAATGGTTTTTTGGGTTCGTTTTGTAGAAGTAGTTTTAAATTACCATATTCATTTTTTGCTTTGGTAGTAAAACTATGAACTAAGCTATCATTTAAATTACCTAAAATATCAATAAATGCATTGGGTTGAATATCTATACTGTACTTTCGTTCAAATTCAATCGGGAATTTTAATTGTAATTCTGTGTTGTTTTCTTTGTTTAACTCCACACTAAATTTCACATCTTCAGTTACAGGATTTTCACCTTTTTTTACCATTTCTTCATCAGATCGTAGGGCTTTTGTTTTTTTAATTGTAATTTTACTTTCATCAACAGACTCAATATAATTATTAAATTTAAAAACAACAACTTCGCCTGGAGTCATTTCTTTTGGATCATTTGAAACTATAAGTTTTGTTACTTTTTTACTATCGTATAATGTGCTAATTGTATCTTTTTTATTTTCAAATTCTACTACAAATTTCACCCTTTGATTGGTTTGTTCAAACTTTGCATTCTTAGGATTAAACCAAATAAAAGTACTATCAGTTCTGGCTTTGTGTGTTTGGTAATATTTTTCTGGGAATCCATCGTATAAAGGTTTTGCTTTTATATTTTTGGGTTTCCCATTTGTAGTTATAATAAATTTTCCTTGTCCATCTTGTTTTATAGATACAACTTTGTACGGTTCAGATGCTTTAAAAAGAACAACATTTTTTGTGCTATTAGAATTTAAATCAATAATATCAGAACTGAAACCAAATTCTTCTTTATTAGATTCATATCTCGAATTAAAATCTTCATCAGTAAAAGCGATTAATTGATATTTTCCTGCACTTAAATATTTTAATTTATAATTTCCAGCACTGTCTATTTTTGTTATATAAAAAGGTTTTTTATTTAAATCAATTTCAGCGGTATCTTTTTTATAGAGTGCTATTATGGTTTTTAAATTCACATCATCAGAAAAGGATCTACTAATTTTTCCTGAAACGGTTAAACTGTCAATAGTTTTACCTGTAGAAAAAATATAACTAAAATTATCCAATTTGTTGCTTTCAGTATTGTCTTGGATGCTTTCACCAAAATTTATATTATAAGTAGTGTTAGGTTGTAAGCTGTCTTTTATAGCAATAGAAATATATTTTTTAGGTGAATTTTGAGTTGGGAGAATTATGGGAGAATTTTTAAAAGGAGGTGAAATGGTAATTTGTTTTTGCACATCTTTTAAAACAATATATTCATCAAAATCTATTCTAATTTCTTTTATGTTTATTGGAACGTTTCTACTTAAAGTATCAGGAAATGATTTTAAAAATTTTGGTGGATAAATATCTTTATCACCACCCGTTGGGATGCCTTGTTTGGCACAGCTGACAATAGCAAACAATACCAGCAAACAAAAAACACTTCTTATCATTTTGCGAAGTTAAAAATATTCTATAAAATGAAATGTTAATTTATGGGTAAAATTTCAATAGAATACTATTTTCATCATTGTGAAAATATTCGATTTAAAAAAAATCGTATATTTGCATAACTAACTTTAAAATTAGGGCGTGAAAAATCCTTTATTTTATGCAAAAATACTTCTTTTCGGAGAATATGGAATTATAGAAAACTCACGAGGGTTAACGCTTCCGTATAGTTTCTATAAAGGCTCTTTGAAGTTTGAAGATAAAGATACGAAGACTGCAAAAAATTCTAATTATTCATTGCTTCAGTTTTATTATTACTTGGTAAAACTTGAAATTCCAGAAAAATTTAAACTTAATCTTCTGCAATTAAAACAAGATATTGATGCAGGAATGTATTTTGATTCGGACATTCCCCAAGGCTATGGAATAGGAAGTTCTGGAGCACTTGTTGCTGCTATATTTGATCAATATGCTATTAATAAATTTTCACCTGAAAGCATCAAAAAAAATGAAATTTCATTATTAAAAGAATTTTTTGGAAAAATGGAGTCTTGTTTTCACGGAAAAAGCTCAGGTATAGATCCCTTGATTTGTTATATGAATATTCCGCTTTTGATACAATCGAAAGATTCTATTGACAAAATAGGATTTCCAGTTGAGAATTTAAATGGAAAAGGTGCCATCTTCTTAATAAATTCAGAAGAGGTGGGTGAAACAGGGCCGATGGTTCAGATTTTCTTTGAAAAATTAAAAAATAAGGGGTTCAGAAAAACATTAAAAGAAGAGTTCATAAAATACAACGATGCATGTATTGAATCTTTTATCAATAAAGATTTTTCTCCATTTTTTGAAAATTTGAAAGATTTATCAACTTGGGCATTCATCCATTTTAAACCGATGATTCCAAAAAGATTTTTAAAAGTTTGGGAATATGGAATACAATCCAATGCATATTATTTAAAATTATGTGGATCGGGTGGAGGCGGTTATATTTTAGGTTTTACTGCTGATTATTCTTTAGCTGAGAACATTTTAAAAGATTATAAAAAAGAGGTTATTTATAGGTTTTAATTATAGAACAACTCTTAATAAATCAAAAATCTAATAAACTAAAAATTTAAACTATAAATGCTGAAATTTATGTGTTTATAAAAAATGCAAACTAAAAATCAATTTAAAAAAATTTCATTACAAGGAATTTCTTTGTTGTTGTATCTTAATGCTTTAAATTTATTTGCTGTATTTTTAGCTTTATATCTTTCTTCATTTTTTATCTTTTCAACAACTGATAATATTTATGAAAATTTTAGAGATTTAAAACTACATGGGATTATATTTTCTGCCCTTTTAAGTATTGCATCGGGGTTTATAATCAATCATTTTTATGATGAGGAAAAAGACTTTGTAAATAAACCAATTCGCAGCTATTTAAGTAGTTTTATCTCAAAACAAACGTATTTAATTCTATACTTAATGATGAATATTTTGTCAATAGGAATAGCTTTTATACTGTCTTTTAGGATTGGGGTTTTCTTTATAATATATCAATTTTTATTATGGCTCTACAGCCATAAATTGTCTAAAATAGTTGTAATTAAGAATTTTACGAGAGTATTTTTGGTTTTATTTCCTTTTATTGCCTTAATTTTTTATTTTCATAAATTGAATTTAAAAATAATCTTATTTGCTTCATTATTAAGTTTACTTTTATTGATAAAAGATGTTTTGAAAGATATTCGTTTTCATGCAACTGACGCTATCTTTAATTACAGCAGTATTCCTAATGTTTTTGGAATTAAAATAGCCAGATATATACTACTTTTTTTGTTTATATTTTCGTTGTTCATATCATTCTATTTATCTAATTATAAGCAAATTGGTGATATGATTTGGTATTTCAGAATATCAAATATAATCTTTGTAATAGGATTAATACTTACTATTTTAAATAAAAAAATTTATTTTATTATTTTAGAATGGATTTTTAAAATATGGATTTTTCTTGGAATCCTTTCAATAGTTCTTATTGATTGGAAAATTTTAGCATTTAATTTGATTTAATTTTTTTATACAACAAAAAGTGGTCTGTTACTCATTAAATCGTTAACGGATTTTTTAACGGAAAGTAAATTTTGTTTATCATTAGGATTCATAACTACATTATCCACCAAACTTGCAATAGTTTCCATATCAGTTTCTTTTAATCCACGCGTAGTAATAGCAGGTGTTCCCAATCGAATTCCGGAAGTAATAAATGGGCTTTTATCATCATAAGGTACCATGTTTTTATTACACGTGATATCTGCCAAAACTAATGCTTTTTCAATTTCTTTTCCATTTACATTTTTATTTCGTAAATCTATTAAAATTAAATGATTATCAGTTCCACCTGAAATGATATTGTAATTTCTTTCAGTAAAAGCTTGTGCCAAGGCTTTACAGTTTTTGGCTACTTGAAGTATGTAAAACATATATTCATCAGATAGGGCTTCATCGAATGCTATTGCTTTAGCTGCGATTATATGTTCTAAAGGACCGCCTTGTATTCCTGGAAAAACAGCGGCGTTTAGTAATTGAGACATCATTTTTATTTCTCCTTTTGGTGTTCTCAATCCAAACGGATTTTCAAAATCTTTTCCCATTAATATTAGTCCACCTCTTGGTCCACGAAGGGTTTTGTGTGTGGTAGTAGTAACTATATGGCAATGAGGTATTGGGTCGTTTAAAACCCCTTTTGCTATTAAACCTGAAGGATGAGAAATATCTGCCATTAAAATAGCGCCTACTTCATCTGCAACTTCTCTGAATTTTTTGAAATCAATATCGCGTGAATAGGCGGAAGCTCCACAAATAATAAGCTGTGGTTTTTCTTTTTTAGCCACGGCTTCCATTTCTTCATAATCTATTATACCAGTGTCTTTTTTAACTGTGTAAAAAGAAGTTTGGTATAAAATGCCCGATGCACTTACAGGTGAACCGTGTGTTAAATGCCCTCCCATGCTTAAATCTAAACCTAATATTTTATCGCCCGGTTTTAAACATGCTAAATAAACAGCTTGGTTAGCTTGTGATCCTGAATGCGGTTGTACGTTTGCATATTCTGCACCAAAAAGTTGACATGCTTTATCTATTGCTATTTGTTCTATTTCATCTACAATTTCGCATCCACCATAATATCTTTTACCGGGATAACCCTCTGCATATTTGTTGGTTAATATAGATCCCATTGCTTTAAGTACATTATCTGAAACGTAGTTTTCAGATGCAATTAGTTCTAATCCTTCGGTTTGTCTTTTTTTCTCTTGATCTATTAAATCAAATATTAATTGTGAATGCATTAAAAAATTTTTGCAAATTTAATGAAAAATTTTCATTAAATTTTCATGAAATTCAATAAGTTTTTTAGGATTAAATTTAAAAATTAGCAAAATTTTAATCAAGATAACGAGAGCGTTTTTAATGGGATTTAAACCAGTTGGAGTATAGAATATTATATCTTTTTAGGTAAAAAAAAGAAGCTGTCTTTTCGGACAGCCTCTTTCTATTATGTTTAATTACCTAAATTTTGTAATTTTTCTTGATATAGTTTTTGTTCTATTTCTTGTTGTTCTTGTAGTTTTTTCTCATATTCTACTTTTTCATTATATAATTTATACAATTTTTCCTGCTCTGCTTTTTGAATTGCTTGATTTTCTAGAATAGCTTGCTTCTCTTTCTGAATTTTGTCTTTGTATAATTCATCCATTTTTTTACTTTCTAATTCTGATAATCTTCGCAGTTCTTTGTTGAATTTTTGTTCTTCCTTTAATTTAGCATTATATAATTTCAAAAGTTTCTCGTGTTCTTTTTTAGCAATTTTTCTTTGTTTTTCTAATTCATAAATTTCTTGCTTATATTTTTCATTTAAAAGTAAACGCATTTTCTCGTTTTCATCTCTTATCCTTTGCTTGTCAAATTCTTCTCTTTCTAATTTTGCTTGATATAATTCGTTGAGTCTTCGTCTTTCCCTTCTAGTTAAGTCTTCGGCTTTTATTTTTGACAATCTTTCATATTCTAGTCTTTCTTGGTATAATTCCTCTGATTCATTAGTATAAAAATATTCAGATGTTATAGCTTCTTCATTTGCAGAAAAATCATTACTAAAATTATTTGCAAATTGGCTTCTATCTGCGTACGTACTAAATAATGTTTTATTGTAAATGTCCGATCCTTTATAAACTAATACTTGTCCGCATTTTTCCATTGCAAAATATTTTTCACCATCTATTGATTCTTTCTCATCAAATTGTATCATCCCTTTTCCTTTTATTACAATGGGAAATCTTTTCACAAAATCTACTGCTGCTCCTGATTTTTTAACCGCTGAGGCAATCTTTTCATTATTTTTAGCCAGTTTTGAATTGATTTTGTTAATTGAATTTAAAAGTTCATTTTGAATAGCTCCATTTTCAGGATAATTTACTTGTACATTTTCTATTATTCCATTTTTTGTAACTTTGAAATATACCGGTACTAACACATAATCACAAGGTGGTAAATCAACATTGCTAAAATTAAACATTCCAACTACATCATTACTAAACAATGTATTAAAACACGCTTCTATATCATCATGATTTTCACTATTCTTGCAACCAGGATATATTGGTCCTTTATAGTAACTAACATCATCTGGTGATAATTCTAAAACTAAATCTTGACTTTTTACCATTACTGTAGTTGTAATGAGTAAACTAAATAAAATAATTTTTTTCATGTTTAATTTTTTTAAAATGTAATTTGTACAAATATAATTAAATAAAACTAATTCTCGTCCATACTTTCTATATCAATATATTCTCCTATTTCAGTTTCACTTTTTTTAAAATCTTCTTCAAACTTATTTTTAAACTCTAATTTATCATTGTAACGATTAAATAGTATTTTATTATATTGACTAGTTCCTTTATAAACTAATACTTGACCACATTTTTCATTAGCAAAATATTTTTCACCATCTATTGATTCTTTCTCATCAAATTGTGTTATTCCTTTTGCCTTTATAATAATTGGAAATCTTTTAATAAAACCCACAGGAACTCCAGAACCTTTAACCGCTGATGCAATCTTTTGGTTATTTGATTCCAATTTTGAATTAATTTTGTTAATCGAACTTAAAAGTTCATTTTGGATAGCTTGATTTTCAGGATAATCTACTTGTATATTTTCAATTACTCCATTTTTAGTTACCTTAAAAACAACAGGTACTGATATGTAATCACACGGAGGCAATTCTGCATTGCTAAGATTCAACATTCCAACCACATCGTTACTAAACAATGTATTAAAACATGCTTCATTATTATCTTTTTTATCACTTTTTAAGCAACCAGGGTAGATAGGCCCTGTATAATCACCAAGTTCACCTTGTGATACATCTAATACTAAATCCTGAGCCTTAGTCATTACTATCGTAACAACTAGGAAATAAAATAAAAAAACACTTTTCATAATAACTTAATTTTTAATTTTTAATTGCACTTAATGCAAATATAATAAAAATTTTAATGCAAAATAAAAAAATAAAAAAATAAAAATAAAAATTATGCATTGATACAAATGAATAATTTGATGTGAATATTAAAATTATATCAGACTATTTTTATAAAGAGCAAAAATCACCTTGATTTTGAATAATATTCATAACAAATTTAAAATAAAACTATAAATTTGCCATAAATATGAAAGTAGTTGTTGGATTGTCTGGCGGAGTAGATTCTTCCGTTACTGCCTATCTTTTGAAAGAACAAGGATATGAGGTGATTGGTTTATTTATGAGAAATTGGAACGATTCCACTGTTACATTAGAAGATGAATGTCCTTGGATTGAGGACAGTAATGATGCGCTTTTAGTGGCAAAAAAATTAGGTATTCCTTTTCAGGTAATCGATTTATCTGATGTGTATAAAGAAAAAATAGTGGACTATATGTTTGCCGAATACGAAAAAGGACGCACACCCAACCCTGATATTTTATGTAACAGAGAAATAAAATTTGATGTTTTTTTAGAAATGGCTTTGAAATTAGGTGCTGAAAAAGTTGCAACTGGACATTATGCAAGAGTTCGTAAAAATGTAGATGGAAGTTTTTCACTCTTGGCAGGAAAAGATAAAAATAAAGACCAATCGTATTTTTTGTGCCAACTCAATCAAAAACAATTATCTCAATCCCTTTTTCCAATCGGGGAATTAACCAAACCCGAAGTTAGGGAAATAGCAAAAAAACAAAACCTTATTACTGCAGAAAAAAAAGATTCTCAAGGCTTATGTTTTATAGGAAAGGTTTCTTTACCCGATTTTCTTCAACAACAACTTAAAGCAAAAAAAGGAAAAATAATAGAAATTTTTAGTGATTGTTTTAAATTACATCAACAAATTCCAAAATTCCAAACAAAAGAAGAAGAATTGGAATATTTTTCTAAAGATTTTCATTTTTCAGAAGAAGATGGCAAAACAATAGGAGAACATGATGGCGCTCATTTTTTTACCATCGGACAAAGAAAAGGACTTGGGGTGGGTGGGCACGTAGAACCTGTTTTTGTATTGGAAACTGATGTTATAAAAAACATTATTTATGTGGGGGAAAGCAGTCGCCATAAAGGTCTTTTTAAAAAAGTTTTATTTATTAAAAATGAAGATTTACATTATGTTAATACCAACTTTGTTTTAAAAACTTCTGAAACTTTAGTTGTAAAATGTAGATTTAGATACAGGCAAGAATTAAAAGATGCTATGTTGCACAAGGTTGATACTGGATTATATATAGAGTTTGAAGAATTACAATCTGCAATTACTAAAGGACAATTTGCCGCTTGGTATTTAGATGAAGAATTGTTGGGAAGCGGTGTTATAAATTAAAAAAACCCGTTTTAATTTGTAATAATATCTCATTCTCAAAAAAACCTATAATTTTTTTAAATTATTTTCAAATTTTTTTAATTCTAATTTATAATTTTCTATATCTTCATTACCGTTTTTTAAACCCATTTCAACTGCTCTGGTTTGAAACTCTATAGCTCCTTTTATATCACTTAATGAATACAAAATATGTGCATACGTATCCAAATAATATTCAGAAGTAGGGCTTGATTCCAATGAAACTTTAGATATTTTTTTTGCTAATTCTAAGCCTTTATTATTATCTTGAAAAGGAGAATAATTCTCGTAAATATCCCATGCAATATTATTTAGTTCATTATCATTATACTTCTTTTTAGAGTTAAAATATTTTTCAACCATAGCAATATAATTTAACCAATCTGCAGTTAGATGGCTTTCTTTATATACATTTGAAAGCTCTCTCAACTTAAATTCAAGGCTAATTTCATCAAATATTTCAGGATTTTCTTTCTTGGCTTTTTCTATTGCTTCTTTGTCTGAATCTTCTAAAATTAATGTATATATTTCATTGTATTTTCTTTCCAATAATTCTTCATTTGTTACTTTTGCATTATATGATTCAATTTTTTCTTTCGAAAAAGTTGATTCGCCTAATTCAATAAATTGTTTTACACTGGAAGATCCTA